>ERZ1035037.87-NODE-87-length-38315-cov-26.812807_pt1 | contig 38315 bp, 84 predicted proteins | sample MGYA00520618_ERZ1035037 | MGnify/ENA primary metagenome ERZ1035037 (study PRJEB33766, sample SAMN09781741) | gut metagenome | biome: gut microbiome | host: Homo sapiens | place: Madagascar | study: EMG produced TPA metagenomics assembly of the PRJNA485056 data set...
AGTATTCTATCGGAAACAACCTATCTACAATCCTCAGATGGTAAAATGTGCGCCATATCAAAGGAATCATCGAAGGGGCGATGGCTCTCATAGTTTGAAGCGAGGTTGTTATGGCGATCATAAAGAAGTGCCTACTATCATATCAGATGAGAAATTCCCAAAGAGCATTATCTGCTTCGACAAAGAACATTCTGCCAACACCTTCCACCCCACTCAAAAGCCAGTCGCTCTTATTCAGTACCTCATCCGTACCTACTCCAACGAGGGCGACACCATCTTAGACAACTGCATGGGCAGCGGTACTACCGCTATCGCAGCCATCCGTGAAAAGCGAAATTTCATCGGGTTCGAGTTAAATAAAGAATATTACGACAAGGCTTGTAAGCGCATTAAGTTAGAAATGATGCAACCAAGCCTATTCTAAAACGTAAATAGTTGAGAATATGAAAAAACAAGATAGACTTAAAATATATCGCAAATACGATGGGCATTGTGCTTATTGTGGCAAGAGTATAGAGTATAAGGATATGCAGGTTGACCATCTTGTTCCGAAAAATCGAGGTTGCTACTCTCGGTGGAGCGAAAAGGAGGGAAAATTTGTCGTATTCCATGGCGATGATTCCATGGAGAACTATATGCCATCTTGCAGGTCTTGTAATCTTCGTAAGCGTGATATGAGTTTGGAACAATTTCGCTCAGAGATTACTAGACAGGCTAAAGGATTGCTTAATGGTAAGGCTTCTTTCCAAGTAAAGATGTCGCTTGCTTATGGGTTAATCGAAGAGCACTTTGATAGACAAATTGAGTTCTACTTTGAGAAATTTAAATAGTTGAGAATATGAAGAAGTTTAAGAAGTCGATAGAGATTAGCACAGAGAATATTTCAGACGTTCTTCAAGTGCCAATTGTTACAAGTTTATACAAGACTAAGAATTTTAAAAACCCTTGTCTTGAAGGTCGTAGCGTTCCTTATGATACTATAGCAGTGATGTATGTTCATATTGAAGGCTTTGATAGCGATTTTTGTATTGACCAAGGCAACATTCTCGCTCTTGATATTTGCGATACTTGGTATGCTTTTTCGAGGCATGGATGGGAGAAACATAAAAACGATGAGATATGAAGAAGAAAGGATATTACGAATACGACCCTGTTATCTATCCAAGGATGTTGTGTGTCGCTATTGGTATGAACCAAGAGGACGCTAACAAGTGTTTTGAAGGTAGAAATGGCGGGGTTTTGAGGGTTGATTTCTCTAATGCTGACGCAATAACCTACGGTAACGTTAGAGAAAAATCGAATAAGAAGCTTTGTTCATTTATTAATTTTGCAAGCAAGAATTCTATGAGGATGGGAGTTTGTTGCCATGAAGCTTCTCACGCCTGCGATACCATCGAGGGTGCTATTGGTATGGAGCACGGAGGCGAGCCTTCTGCCTATCTGATAGGTTGGATTGCGTCTTGCATCAACAAGGCTCGTTTGGGAATTGGCAATTTCGTTGAAATTAAAGATAAGGAAGAAAAGTAGCCCAAAGACAAAATACCCTTGGGTGTTTGCCCCATCACTATATATAATAATGTAGTGGTGGGGATTTTTGTGTTAACGTTAGCAAATTATTCGTTTACATTATTATAGAGTGTTAAATACTAAAAGAAACACATTAAATAATTTGCATGTTTCGATAATTCTTTGTATCTTTGCATCGTAGTTAAGAAACAAGGTTATTAATTTGAAAAGGTGAGACACACCATAAAAACTGTAAGAAGAAAATGAAAAAGTTTTTTGAAAACTTATCTGAAAAGATTAATGATGCGGCTTTTGAGGCGCAGCTTGATGATTTTACTTGCGAGTTTGATGCTATTATCAAACCTGCCGAAATCGTGGTGTCTGTTAAGAGTAGAAAGGTTATCCATTCAAATGGAAATATTTCTTCTTATCCATATTACAATGTAGATAAGATTAATATCTATGATGAAGACGGAGAAGACGTTTCTTCAAAATATCCTTTGTTCTGTCAAAGAGTTAAGGATTGCGTGCCTTCTTATAAAGATGTTGAGAAAGGCTTGATAGAGGCAAATATGAGCGACACTGAGCTTTATTTCGGCTCAGAGGCTAATTATTTGCGTTATAAGTATGGCAACTAAACAATTAGGTTATGGAGTACGAAAATAAGTTTGTAGGTCTTTCGTCTGTAATGAGTAACGACCTTAAAATATTAAGGTATGAACTAGAGTATGGATGGAAATTGGCTCTTATGCCAAATGATGTGTGGTACAACTAATTACTTTTAAAATTCAAAGATTATGGCAGATTATAAAGTTGAAGTAGATTTATCGGACTTGTTCGATGATATGACCATCAACGAGCAGAAGAACTTCTTAGTTGATAAGTTCAGTTTCTTACCTATAAACAAGATGGTTGAAGTAGCTGGCGAAATACTGGAGAACCTTAATGGTGATCAAGTAGCCAAAGTAATAGAAGACGCTTTCGACAATTTGCATGAGCAAGGTCAAGAGCAAGTAATCAACTATGTTAACGGATAAGGCTATGATGTCCGATAAACAATATAGAGTTGCTCGCAAGGGTATTGTCGAGCAACTTAGAACCGCTCAGAGACTTCATTGCAAGCACATGGAGCAGAAGTATAAAGAGGCTTTGGAGAAGTTAGAGAAACGTTTCTTAAAGCCGGATGCCGTTGGCTGCTTCGATTTGGGTGCAAGGGTATCAAATAGTTATTATCATCTTTAAATGGTTAAGGTTATGGAAGCAAAAGTAGAAGTAAAGACAATTCCTTTGCATGGATTATTCATCCATCGCAAGCAAGTTTGGCGTTCTCTCGGTAAGCTGAGAGCTGAAAGCCATTCTATATCAGCGCAGAAAGTGTTTATGAATGAGCATAATACCGAAGTGTATACCGAGAATGCCGATTTTATTGATGGATTGAAAGTCACTCCTTATAATGGGGAGTTACCAAAAATATCAAAATACGCTGATTGTAGTATGAGTCACTACCAATATTGTTTAAACCAAAAGTCGATTTAATTATGGATGCAAAGATTAATATAGCAAAAATTTTGAAGGATAAGCCACAAGGAACCAAGTTGTACTCTTCTGCTTGTGGTAAATGTGAGTTGAAAGAGGCAGACGATAAAAGTTTCAAAGTATCTTTCTATAGTTCGAAGTTTGGCTTTATGAATGGTGGAGAAGGTACTTTTGATAAAAATGGCAACTTGTATGATGATGGAGAGTGTATTATTTTCCCATCAAAGGAAATGCGTAACTGGTATAAATTTGATTGGAAAAAAGGTGATGTTCTTGTAGGGGTAGGACAAAGAGTCATCTTTGAAAAATTCATAGATGAAAATTATACTAAATTTCAAGGTAAATATAGCCTAAGTACTTATGAGGATAGAACATTAGTAATTGATAGAAGTTATTATACTAGTAACTTTAGTAAAATAAATGACAGTGGCAATGTTGAAAATTATTTTGAAGATCTCGAAGAGAAGTTGGGTGGTAAACTCAATCGTCAGACCCTTGAAGTAGAGAAGGCTCTACCAGAGTTCAAGGATGGGGATATAGTTTTTGCTGAGTCTCATATGCTTGGCATAAATACAAGCTCAATGATTGCTATCTTTAGAAAAGAGAAAGAAATTGATAAGTATAAATTTAGTCCAGCTTTATGTGAGTCTAACGAACATGACACATACCTTAGAGAAGGCCCTGTAGTATTATCTCCATCCGATATTAAGATATTTCGCCATGCCACTGACTCAGAAAAGCAGCAGTTATTTGACGCACTCGCAAAGGAAAATAAAGATTGGGATAGCGAGCATAAAATGATTGTGGACTTGAAGCCAAAGGTTGAGCTGAAACCATTCGACAAAGTGTTGGTTAGAGATAATAAAGACCAAAAATGGAAAGCGAGTTTCTTCGGCTATAAAGACGAAAACCACTTTATGTGTGAGAATGGTTGTGCTTGGTTTCACTGCATTCCTTACGAAGGAAACGAGCACTTGTTAGGTACGACTAAAGATGTGGAGGGTTAGGTATGATGGATGATAATATCGCAAATAATATAATATTATCTTCAGGCATATCTCTTAAAGAAGCATTTGATAATGAAGCTCGTGCCTATAAAAGTAATGACCAAGTAATAGAGCGTCTTTGCTATCATAGTGGCAAGGAAAGCCGTAGAACTAGGAGAATGTTAGAACTTAGAAGAAAGAAAGGTAGATTATGATAGGCGATAAAGAAATTGATATTGCTGCAAGAGCACAAGCACTTAGCAAGCATATCAACGAAACTGCATATTTTCAGCTTAGAAGTATTGAAGATTTCAAGGATGGCGCTAAGTGGGCTATCAATGAGGTATTTAAGGACTTGTCTCACCCTGCTAGCGAAGTTCCTAGAAATGATAATGGTAAGATTCTCGCATTCTCAAAAGTGAATAGGAATATTAAGCTCTACGATATGAACGCTATGTTAGATGAAACTGCTTGTGACACATATCAAGAAATGTGGGAAAATAGAGTTAGAGCATATACTTTTACTGATTGGATATTCGTGGAAGACCTACTTGATTTAATCAAGAAAGGAGGCAAACAATGATATATCGTGATATTGATGGGTGTTACCTTTATCAAAGGGCACCAAAATTTCCTGATAATTTTGTAGTCAATACTACAACTTCTCCAAAGGAGTATGGTCAGAAACTTTTAAATAGAAAGCGAGGTAGAAAATGAAAGAGCTTAAAGTTGGAGAAAAGACCAAATGTGTCGTCACTATTGAAGCTGTTAGATGTGGTACATGCGAGGAATGTTTCTTTTATGATGAATATTATCACTGTGCTAATGAAAAAAAAATCGAATGTTTGGGTAAGTATCGCTCAGATGGAGAGAATGTAATCTTTAAATTGGTAAAGAAGTAAGCGTATGAGTTACGAATCAAGAAGTAGATGTAAGGAAAGACAGATAACACCTTGTGGAATTTGTCCTTTAATGTTTAAGTGTCCTTATGATGAAGATAAGGACAAATATAATAATCTTAAAAAGTAAAGCGTATGGCAGCAAAATATAATTTTAGAAAAACCATTTTATCTAGATTGGAAATCTGTTGGAAAGTACTCACGCATAAGACTTTTATAGCTTATACAACTGATGATATAGGCGGCAAGTGGAATCTTATAGGTAACATAGAAAGCCTTGAACAATTTGGTCAATGGCTTGCGTGTGGTGGGTATAAGAAAAATAGTAACTATAAGCATTAATCGTATGTCACAGAAATATATTGTTGGTGACTTGGTAAAAGTCTGGCTAGATTTGGACATTAAATATCAGGTTGCAGAAGTCATGGGTTATAACCCTACATACCAAAAGTACATATTGACAAATTGGTATATAGAGGAAACTAGAGGTGCTATATCTGTTGCAGAAGATAGAATTATGCCAATTCCTCTCACTCCAGAGATTCTTGAAAAGAACGAATGGAAGAAATCAAAGATAAATGATTGTGCATACTTCTATTACAAAGACGGATTATTTCTTACTTATACATCGAAAGATGATAAGTTTTGGTTTGACGACTTTGATTATAGTAGCTGTATATGCGTAGAACTTCCTTATGTACATAGCTTGCAGCATCTTCTCTTTGGTCTAGGACTTAACTCAGAAATGGAGGTGTAGGTATGAATATAAACTTGATTATTATCATAGTATTAGAATATATACTAACGTTATCTGGAGCATACTTGTTCTTACATGCAAATGATTTTAAGTATAAGTTTCTAGGTTTTCTTCTTGTTCTCATTGGTCTAGGGATTGCAAGTGTTATCCTATACATATCCACGACACAAATGATTGTTTAACCGCCTTCGGGCATAAATAGATAGAGTATGATGTGGATAGTAAAATATCGAAATAATGTATATGAAGAAATACATCATGTAAATTACCCTTATATAGACCACAAAGGGTGTGCTACAGACCCTTGGGAATTATGGCATAAAGATTTTGTTCCGGAAGGTCATGATGATTCTTTTTATGACTATCTTGGAGCAGAATTAGTTGATTAAGCATCCTTCAAAAGGTATAAATAGATAGTAATATGGATATAGATAATTTAGAAAGAGCAAACTCAATCACTAGTTGGATTTCTGAAATAGATTTACTCTTAAATATGTCTCTAAGAGATGAACTTACCTGTATTGGAATTAGTATATTGAACTTATCAATGGATGATAAGGAATTTGAGACTAAATTCAAGCAGCTTCTGAATGAAACAAAACAGAGATTTCAAAAAGAGTTTGATGAGCTTTAGTAACTAACCACCCTCACCTTGGTGAAATTAAGATAATAATGAAAAAGCCGTGCTCGAATTAGATTGGTTGGCATTAGGTGTAGCCGTAAAATATCAATTACCGCTTGACAATTCACCTCAGAGCACTCTTATGTGGAAAAGGCATCAAGCATTTAGTACACATCGAAGAACGTTAATGAGTGAAAGGCTCATAAAGACTCCAATCCGTTATTATTTTGCAACATTAGGGAGAGAGTAAAAAGAAGAGAATATGGATGCAGATAAAATAACATTAGGTAGCTATATTGCATATCTCAAAGGTATGTATAAACGATATGGCAATATAAGTATTACACAACTAAAGCATATAGAAAGAAACAGAAAAAAGGAGGATAAGCGATGAACAAAGTAATACCGATAGACATCTATAACATTGATATGCTTTTCGTGGTAGGTGACAAAAAAGAATCACTCGTTACCATGTTGAAAGATATGGGTGATGATGCGAAGTCTGTAATAGAAGAATATTTAAAAAGTATTCCTTCTGAATGTTTACAAGATTATGAAACAATGATAAGATATTTATAGGAGGACTAAGCAATGGCAATATATAGAGTTGATTTTTTCAAATCGTCTAACCCTAAGTTTGTTATGGTTGAAGCAAACTCAAAAAGAGAAGCAATCAATAAGGCAATAGAAGAAAGCCATTGGCAAAAATATCCTGTAGATTTTTTTACCTTTAACTATACTGCTACTCTACAAGACCGCAAGCCTAAAAATGTTTCTCCAGTATGGGTATCTGTCAAGGATGAGCTACCACCAGTAGATAAAGAAGTTATTGTCCTTACTACAATCGGAAGAATTAGTTTTGGACATATAGTAGATAAAAAGATAGCCAAAGACTACAACGGATGGAATATTCCTGATGTAGAATACTGGCTACCATTCGTTGACCCAAAAGATAAATGATTATGGATTGGATAGATTCAGAGCGTAAGGCACGTAAGCCACACAAATGTTATATGTGCGGTTGTACGATAGAAGCAGGAACCAAATATGTCAGGCAGTTTACTCCCGAATATAGGTCAGCCATCTGTATGCACAAGGAATGCCAAGAACTCCTAAGTCACGAAGGCTTTTATAATGAAGACGACTATGGAACAGATGATGACTTCTTTCACAATGCTATCTTTGATTATGTCAATGAGCACCATTTGTCCGATAATGGCGAAGCATTTGATGAAGGTTGGGATGGTGATAATTATCACTTGGTAAAAAAGATTTTAAAAGAATTAGAAGTATGACAAAATTTAAGGTAGTTAGATATTGGGATACATATCCCGATGGAGTTGTTGCAACTTGTGACACAGAGGAGGAGGCTGAAAAGATATGTAATAAATATCGTAGAAACTGCGAGCCTATGTACGACTATTTAGTCAGAAAGGAGGGTGAATAATGACTAGAGAAGAGTTAAGATACAAATACGAAAAAGAAATCTGTGAGTTATGCTGTTTAGAGTATTATACTAGCAGAGCACTCCCAGAATCACTTTGCGAAGGTCAGTTTTGCGAAGAGGCAGAAGATGGTTTCGCAGATAAACATAATATAAAATTGGAGGGTTAATTATGGATAGAAATCAATCTAAAAAGTTACTGCCTATTATTCAGGCATACGCAGAAGGAAAGACCATACAAAGCAGATGTATTAAAGGTGATACATCACTTTGGTATGATGATGAAGACCCAAGCTTTGATGATGATTTTGAATACCGCATCAAGCCAGATAGTAAACCTGAGAGTAAGACAGATGTAAATTATCGCCCTTTTGCCAACGCAGAAGAGTGCTGGCAAGAATTATTAAAACATGAGCCATTTGGATGGGTCAAGGATACAGAAGCTAATGAATATTTAAATGTATATTGCATTTCAAATATGGCTACAAGTATAGACCTATTTGGTCGAATGTTTAAAAGATGTATTTTTATTGACGGGAGTCCTTATGGTATAAAAGTGGAGGAATAGTTATGGCATGGGTAGCAAAAGATTATATCGGAGAATGGATATTCAACTGCAAGCCAGATATGTGGGCTGGTGATTGTATCAAACATAATTATTGGTTGCCACAAGATAGATATGGAGCTTATGGTTTTCAACTTCCAAAGGGTAGTATCAAGAAACTCATCGGAAGAGAACTTACTTGGGAAGATGAACCAGTAGAACTTAAATAAGAATAGTTATGCTTGGATTTTATATTCTTTTTGCAGCTTTTATGTGTGACTTTTTTAGTTTTTTAATTGATGAATATTGGAAAAAGGAATAAGCTTATGAAAATAGAAAACATAAAGTTCAAGGCTAAACGCCTTGATAACGGAGAATGGATTTATGGTAGCCTAATCAGAAGTACTGCTGGGATAAAGGAAAGAGCCTACATAGTAGATTACTTTAGCAGTATGAGCGATTATAGTGTTATTGGTGTTGACCCTTCTACAGTTTGCCAATTCACAGGGTTAAAAGACTGCGATGGCAAAGAAGTTTGGGAAGGAGATACACTTGAAGGTAATCGTAAAGCAGAAATCTTTTTTGCCCAAGGAGCTTTCCTTATTCGCTCTATTGACGATAATGGTAAAGAAACACTTCATTCTTTGTTTAATTATATCGAATGGAATGGAAAACTAATGTGTAGAGTTGTAGGCAATAAATTCGATAAGGAGAAGTAAGATGGAAAGACAAATAACAATTAGTTTGGATGAGTATAACAAGCTCATTGATATGCACACAAGAAGAGAGGAACTTCCAGAAAAGATAGAAGTAAAGAAGTTCACATCTAAGTGGTGGAAATGGCTCAAAAGAGCATCGTATTCACTCTTTCATTACAACAGGAATGTGGAGCAACAGAAGCTCATCAAGCGTTGTATTAATGAAACTGCAAGTATAATTCGGGATAATCTAATAAATGGTTATTGGAGAGGTGATTTATCCGAATACTTTAAGGATGGTAATTTTGATGTAATATTAAGGTCGTATAAAGATACATCCTATAGTTGCGTAATGGAATGGTTAGACAAAAAGAAATAGCGTATGGAAAAGAAGTTTGAAGAGATAGTTGCTGAAGGCAATATAGTTGTGATAGATAATTATTGGATTGTGTTATGCAAGTGTTGGAAACCAGAGCATCATAATCTGTTCTGCTATCTTTATCTCAATAAGGAAGATAAGGGATTGATGGTAGGCTCTCATTTCACAATGACCGAGGATAATAAGAAATCTACTCGGTTGGCTACCAATGAGGAACGTCTTATGCTTTTTGAAAAAATGTTCAGGTATGGCATTGCTCTCAATAAGCAAGAACATCATTTGATAGGTAAGTTATGGTAATTTCAAGAAAGAAACAATTAAATTATGTTTTGAACCTTAATTATCCAATAATTGGTAATAAAGTTCAAATAGATTTGGATGATACAGATAGTATCACCTTTTCTCGCTTTGTATCAAAAAAGGCAGTAGTAATGTGTGCAAATAGGTTAGAGTATATTTTGGCTAACAACCCAGACAACTTTGATCTTGATACAGAGTTAAGCAATTTGCATGAAACCTTGCGATTTGCAGAGGTGAATCTTAAAGTCGCAGGGGGAATAGAAGAATGGAATGGGAATACGGCATGGGTATGTGCTAATTCTTTCGGCATGGAACTTATGTTTGCATCTAAGCCTCATAAGGTTGATGATAGTTGGCGAGATAATAATGGATGCTGTAATTGTCTAGAACTTCCCAAAGGAACTATCAAGAAACTCATAGGAAAAGAATTATCTTTTTTTGATGAGCCAGTAGAACTTAAAGAAGAATAGTTATGCTTACATCAGACGAATTATACAAGATGAAACATTGCATTGGCTTAGATTGGAAGAATCCAAAAAGAGGTGTTTATGAAGCCTATCGCAATGGAGTGATGTATTATGATGAGCCAGATACATTATGGGATTCCTTATGGTCAAAAGGATATGCTAAAAGAAGCATTCAGCCTTATGGTAAAGGGGACACTCGTGATATATATTATTATAGTGTAAACGAAAATGGGTTAAAAGAAATGGAAAAGTACTTAGATTTAAAAATTAAGATTTTAAAATAGCTTATGGAAATAGGGAATATAAAGTTCAAGGCAAAGAAAACCTTGGATGGAAAATGGATAAAAGGTGACTTGGTTCACCACAAAGATTCAGATAATGTCTGGATAACAGACTATGAAAATCAACTGACATCACCAGTTAATCCTTATACCGTCTGCCAATTCACAGGGCTGAAAGACTGCAAAGGCAATGAAATTTGGGAAGGCGATATAGCAGAGTGTGAGACATATGACCTATATAAGGGATTTATCAAGGTAAAAGCAATAATCGAATATATGTACGGTGCATTTGTTGCTATTATTGATGGAATGCCTTATTCTTTATACTTTAAGTATATTAAGGTTATTGGCAACAAATTCGATAAGGATAAGTAAGATAAAACTATGGTAGATGTAAGTAATCAGCATTGGAACGAAGATGGGAGCATTACTATTATATTGAATAGTATAGAAGAAGTTGAGGAGTTCGTTGAATGTATGAATATTTGGAATGGAGCGTATGAAGAATAAGATTTTAAACTTAATCAAGTCAGCCGTTTGGTTCGTCTTGTGTTTGCTTGTAGGTGCATTGATTTTTGAAGGCGTTCGCTCGTTGTCTAACAGCAATGAACCTGCAAAGAAAATAGGTATGTCAGTATTCACTGAGGAAGGACACGATTATCTGGTTGTGGACACGAAACATGGAGTTTGCGTTATTCACGCTGAGAGCTGTCCTTGTCATAAAAAGAAGTAGCGTATGAAGAAGGAGATATTTGACTTCTCGGAGGCTCTGAGAAGAATGAAGGAAGGGAAGAAAGTGAGAAGAATCGGCTGGGGTATAGTTGACAAACTATGGATAGATAAAGATAAAAATATCAACATTTTCTATAAAGCAACAACACATTCTTCGGAAGGTTTCATTCATATTTTTCCAAGTTGTTGGAGTTATTTCACTTGCGAAGATATTCTCGCAACAGACTGGGAGGAGGTGTAAGGATGAAGAAGAAAGAAAAGCTAACGGCATATTGGGATAAGAAAGAGAACTGTATTGGTGCTTATCACCCTTTAGGGCTTATGACCCAAACAGATGCTTATTATCTCTTCGATAATGTCTTCACAAAAGAGTTTGTCAAAGAAATGACTGATAGAGGGTATGATGTTAGAACGATGAAGTTTGAAATCTCCCCCAAGCTGCCGAATTATGAGCGATTCAATGACTTATCAAAAAAGTATTACGGAAAAGAGAAATAGCGTATGAAGAAACAAATAGTCTTAGACGAACAAGATATTAAAGAATTCCACGAGGATGCGGAGCATCTATATTGGATATACGAAAGAATGGTGCGCACGTATGATGAAGTTCCAGAATTTGATTACATGCACCGATTTATGAAAATAATTAATAAGTTGGAGCAACTATAGATTATGAAAATAAAGAATTTACCAAAGAAGATTTATCTCAACATCAGTAGCAACAAGGATGAGGTAGATTACAATGAGCTTGATGGTGTGACGTTCAGTACAGAAAAGGTTGGCGTTACCGATTGCGATACAGAAAACGTTCCTTACGTGAATGCTGCATCATTATGGCACGACATAAAAGAAGAGAAGCCCCCATTAAAAAAGTGGGTGATGTTCCGATATAGTGGTGGTGGCGCAAATCCTACAGCTCTACACTACGGAGCGATGAGTGATGATGTATGGGTTGTCACAAGAGGTGACGGAACACAGCGTATAGAAGCTCTGTACGAGTGCTACGATAAGATAGAGTGGTTTGATTTTGATGAACTAAAATAGTGATAGTGTATGACAAACGAGGAATTTTATAATGCTCATATTGGTGAGCGAGTTCTTTATAAAGGTAAGGACATTGGTGCATACGTGGCAGGTTATCTTGAAGATAAGTATATCATCTTAGGATTTGATGATTATACAGGCTGCATTCAGTGCTTCACATCTAAAGTGTATAAAACGCTTGGTGGAATATACAATTCATACCGATTCGCAAAGTTGAAGTATTTAAAAATAATAAAGAGTTAAGTGTATGGAAAAAGATAACAGTTGTTTTAAGCTTTTATTTATTCTTTTTATATTAGGAATTTTTGCTTATATGGGTATTAACGATAGGTCTCATAAAGGTAAAACATTTTGGTATGAAGTAATAGATAAACGAGAGTCTGTAGGAAGTCACTTCTCAATTATTAACAAGGGAGTGAGGACAGATTATAATATAATATTCAAACGAATTGATAACGGAAAGCTGTTCCCATGTAAAGATGTGGAGTATGGGGATTATATTCAATATCAGTTACACTACAAATACTCCATAACAGAGGAAGATATGCAAAATCTTTCAGGTATTTATAATAGAGATTTCTATAAGTAATAAAAAACGAGAATATGGGAAAATATAAGTATACGAACAAAGAGGAAAGACCCATCCCCAAATATAGGAATGGTGATATTGCTTGGTATATAGATGGTTGGTTTGAACATCCGCAACGCTGTATAATAAAGGGATGCTGCAACGTTTCTTGGTTCGAGGGGAACGAATTTAATCCTTCAGGTTGGTGGATAGATTATAAATACAAACCCGACTATTGTGAACGAACTAAACAGCATACAATTAGAGAGGAATCACTTTTTGATACCGAGCAAGAGGCTTTAATAGCATTGTTTGATGAGTTTAAAGATGAAGTAAAACGTAAAATAGACCTTTTTAGTAAAGAAGCAAAAAGACTAGGCATAAAACAGCAGTTGAAGTTGCAATAATAAAAAAGGGTAGGGGAATCTATTCTTCCCCTATCTCTTTTAAACCCAAATCTATTAATAGCTTATCCAATATCTCATTCACGTCATTACGGAAACTTCGGTAAGTAACATAATAGAAACTGATATTCTTGTAATCATGGCTCACATTAGAACATGTACACCCCAAAACCTTAGCGATTTTCTCTCTTAGCCCTCTTCTCATCTTAGAACCGCCAAGGGCACTAGGAGAATAAAGGTAAAGAATAACAAAGATAAATTGCTTGCGTACCATTGTGGAATTTCTTCCGGCATGATAGCTCATAAATTTATCGTAAATATTGCCTACTTGCGATAAATCTTGCATCAATGGAATGGAAAGACTTATTTCTTCCTTGGATAAGATGGCCTTAGTTTCTCTAATCCATTTTATGCGTTCCATGATTTTCTTTAGATTCATTTCAGTGTCTGGTTCTTTCATTCTTTTCTGTTTTTAGTTCAACATTTCATAGACGAAGTTAACCTCGTCTGCATCTATTTGTTTTCTAAACATTTCTATGTCGGAAACTATCAACGAGCAGTGCTCGTACGAACTCTGCCCATTGATAACTTTTTCTATTCTTGTTATTCGGTATCTCATTTTATTTCTATTAGAGTTAAAATGCAATATCCCAACAAGTCTTTATAGCTGTCAAGAATAGGCTCTTCTTTAGCATCCTCGTTCAAAGTAAGCAAAGAGCAAATACGATTAATCTTCTCTTGCAAATGACCGAATGCATACGGATAACCATCTTTAGAGAAACATTCCGAGAAAGCGTTTCCATACCGCTTATTCTTGGTTTTGAAAAGCTCGATTTGCGACCCGATGATGTCGTTATAATCTGAGACAATATACCAAGAGAGCGTAAGCAAGGCTTCCATTGCCATTACATGGATATGATTCCGTAAGGCTTCTTTATCTTCAGCAGATGCTCGTATCTCATACATAAGACGAAGGAAATTGGCTGCGCTTGAAAACAATCCGAGCTTTCCAAAGTCCTCCCTTAGAGATGAAACAAAATCGGCATTATCCTTGCACTCAATCATATCTGCCAAATGTTTAATCTCAAAGATATACTTGTTAGCGTATTCGCAACACCCTTTGTTATTTTGTTCCACCATGTCCGTATCCTCCTCCACGATTATTTTCCATATTCAATTCTCCTAGAATGCAATCTGGATTTTCTACCTTGCGGAATGCACCCTGACAAATACGAGTACCTTTCTTGACTACGAAAACATAATAGTCGTAATCCGAATCAAGTTTAAATTTGCTATCCTTTGTCGGCATATAACGGTCGGAATTAACTCTATAAAGCGCACCAATATTGTCCCTATAGTCTTCATCAACCAAACCTAGACAAATATCAATATCCGCTCTAACATTAGTCATGTAGCCAACTTGTGTTTCATCCTTGCCGATGAAAGCCACATCTATAAGCATACCTTTATCCGTAAAACCGGAACGTGAACGAATATCCAAACCAACATCTTTAGGAAGTTCTACACCTAAATGCAGGTTTATGTGACCTCTACCCATTTTCACCCAAGGCATGTTCAAAACTACATCTTGTGGGCAGTAAAAATCAACTGCCGCAGCATTACCTTCCTTATAAGGAACATTACCACCTCGCAAGTCAAGTACATAAGCCTTTCCTTGTGCAACTAACTTCTTTGTTAACTCCTTATCCATTGTATATAAAGCCTAAATCATTTAAAGTTCTACAATTCTTAACCAGTCCTTTTGCCCATAAATTGCGTAACTCAGGTAACGGGTCTTTTCCGTACCTATTCTTTATGGTTGCTAAGGTCAAGATTTCCGGTTTAATATGTTTATCTCTTTTCTGCTGCCTTAGTTCCTTCAGAATATCCTCCAAGTTCTCCATAGACGAAATCCTCCATTGTTATATTGTCAACCCCAAATTTATCAGCCAGATCATCGTTCCCAATAATCAGCCAATTAGATTTGTCTTTGAGAAACTCTATACTCTCGGTGCCTTTTGCAGCATCAACAAAAGTATCATCAATATTATCAGTAGAGCGATATGGAACTACCGCCTTATCAGCATACATAGCAATTTCGTAAGTAATAACCGATAACATTTTTGCGAATGTTATATCACTTGAATACATTACTTGGTTCTTGTCATATCCTAAGATGTTGACACGGACTATATTATCATCAGCTTGCAACGCTCTAAAGAAATCGTGCTTTAGCTGAAAATCCGTAATGTCCACAGGATGCTCATTGCCAGATGGAATACTTACAGCATCCAAAAGGCTTACAAAAATAACTTTTTTATTCATTGTCTTCTTCTGTCAATAATTTGTCTATTGTTTTTTCTAATTCGTCCAATCTCAGAGTGTAATCCTCTTCGTAAACGCATGTCAATGTAGAAATAAAGAACTTATCATTATCTGTTCTCAATTCAATCTCCATGTATTCCTCGTAATAGCTATCGTATTTAATCGCTAACGAAAAGGAGTTCATGTAATCAGGATTGAATCTCCTCTGCAAGGATTGTGCTCTTGTAAAAGCATCTTTAAATTCATCCGTCATGGCTTAATATTTTGTGTAAGCATTTCCTTGTTCTTTGCCATCGCATCGTGGAAGCCAATATCGTATCTGTCGGTTTGCTCCAGCTCATAGTTTCGCTTAATTAGTTCACTTGTCTGATACGAACTCTTTGCTAGCTGAATCTTAAAATAGACAAACTCAACAAACATAACTATAAAGCAAAGAACAAAACCGATAATTACCGCTGCCTTTGTGTTCTCCTTACAGAACCTTACAATACACTTAGCAAGCCAGCATGTTGTACTAACTATGCCAACAAGTACAAGGTATGGAATTCGTATCAGAACCTTGCATAACATACCCATAGTACTCTTTGTATAAGATGCGAAATCCGTACTTGTAAAAATTAACTTTAACTTATTCATATTTTAGCCTATTTAATGTTTACCAAAAGTCTCTTATTAACGAACCACAACAAATCAATACCATTCATCATGCAATATCCGCAAAGCATGCCAATCAAGATTATAATCTTCTTGAACACTCGGTAATGTGTCATTTCAATCTTCAGCATAGACATCATTAAGTCTTCAAAGGAACGGTCTCTCATTGAATCTGGGTCTAGCCTCAACGATTTGACATTCATCTTGTACTTATTGGCCATTGAGAATAATGTAATAGCAAACTCTGCTAATTTGTCCTCTAGAGTTCCGGCAACGAGTTTCGAATATATTTCTATCGTGCCACGTCCGTTAACATTTTCATATTCCCAACGCTTGGCGTTGAAACGACCTTCGTATTTGCGCATTTCTACAATAGCGTCAATTACGTTGAATGTTTCTGCTCTTTGGGTCTGGCTAGCAACATCAAAGTTGCAAGCCTCTATAATTTGTTCTATTTCTGCTATCTCCATTTTACACTATTGAATCTAAGTCAAAATCATTAGACGGAATGAAAGCTACATGGTCTTTCTCCCTTGTCATCGTTTTCTCTCCAGTTCGCACGCAATTAATTTGCTTGGGATTTTTATGTCGTACCACAAATGTTCCAAAGCTACGTATCATAACACGGTCTCTGTTGCGCAACGACTGCTTGGTGAGGTCTATGAAATAATTCACAATGGCTTGAACATCATCCTTGCGGAACTTTTTGCCATTTACATCTCTAAGGTTCTTAATGATTGCCTTGACAATTTCTTCTTTTTTCATATTCTCTAAGTTTTTTGTTCCCTAAACTTCTAATCAAGTCGTATGGGTCTATACCATATTTCTTAACGAAACATTCTCTTAGCTTGCATATAGCCTTGAAATCGGCATTTGTTGTATTCTTGACTATCATATAAGCCGAGTCTAACCTTGCGTCTTCTTTTGGGGCTTTAACTCGAAAAAGCTTGTTACCTTTATCGTCTTCGATAAGTTCTATGTAGACTTCTTCTCCTTTAGCTTTTTTTATTGCCGCCCATTTTTCATAAGTGATGGCATTTTGTTTGATAGCCTCATCTTCTTTAGCCTCCTTCTCTTTCTGCATATTTGCTTCCATAGCATTAACGGCATCCATCCGTTGAAAGCAGAAAGTGTACAAGCTCTTGGTAATGACTTGCGGATTTGGCTTTTTGTAGAATTTTTCGAACTTTCCGGCAATAAACATCTTGAAGAAAGTAATCAGCTCGTTCAGATTAAGGAAATAATACTCATCCTTTATGGCATTTGCAGTCATTATCTTAATGTTGTCCGTAACCTCATTATTAACAAAGCCACAGATACCATAGACATCAGAAACCCATGCTACAAGCCATGTTATTGCACTTCCTTCTCCATAACACAAGTCAAGATAGGTTAGTGTCGGTGCGTTGCTCTTAAAAGCTTTTCCGATAGACATCTTACTACCTACTTGGCTTGATGGAGAGAAAGACATTAGAACATCATCGAATGTTCCATACTCATTGAATATTCGTTGCTTTTCTCTGTTGATTGAGACGCTGCACGAGGTCGGCTGACTCTTGATAATAGCTTTGCTCTGCGTCTTTATTAGTTCCTTGCTTTCTGTCATCATAATTTCCTTCCAATACTTTAACAAAATTATTTGGTCTCATAATCCAATCAAAACTTGCCATCCATCCGTGACTACCATTAAGAAATCCAGATGCGGCTGCTTTATCAATTACAAGTTTCATTTGCTCACTCCCATATTCTTTAAGCCGTGAATTAATCATTGACTTTCTCTTCGATGTCAGGGCATGAACTAGAGGCATTCCTCTTCCAGCGATAACCTTATTGAAATATTCGCACACCTTTTTTGCTTTATCATCCACTTGTGTTACACTAGGGACGTTATTCAATGCTATTCGTTCAGGTTCATTCTTGTGTGGTTTAGATTCTTCACCTTCAGCAAATTCTATGTTGTCTTCATGCTTCCAAATAAAGAGTTTTCCGTTTCCGATAGATACCATTTGCTTTTCAAATAGTCCATCAATAGCTTTTTTTGTCTTGGCTACCGACATACCTATCTTATCCGATAATTCCTTGTTGCTCCCATGCACATATCCGTCTTTGTCTGCATTAAATGACAGACGGACGAAAGCGACCAATTCATCTGCATCCAAGCTACATGCTTTTTCGTCTAATTTTACTACCATATCTTAAAAAAATGCATTTGTTAATTGTTTATTTCCACTCATTATTACCCACTTCCCTCTGCCGTTTTGGTCTAGCAATTTCAAGTCTTCAACTTTTCAGAATCTATCATAAGTACCGCAAAGGTCAACAAACCAAGGCTGTTTTCCTTTTGATAGTCTAAGAAGTCTTCCTACAACTTGATAGTATTGCGCTAAAGAGCGTGTTGGCTTTGCATACACTACAGTATCTAACTCCGGATAGTCAAAGCCTACGACCAAGATTTGGCTATTTACCAGTACCTTAGTCTGCCCATTGCGGAAACGCTCGATGATAGCCTCACGTTCTTTAGGTGGTGTCTCTCCGCAGACCATTTCGCAGTTAGGTATGGAATAGGTTAGCATCTGAGCTTCTTTAACGAACTTGGTAAAAACCAAGATGCCTTTACGTTGTCCACCTCGTTTCGGATTAAGTAATCTATTGACAACACTAACTAACCATCCGTACAAATCTACACGTTCATATTCTTGCTTGACGCTTTTGTCTGTGTAATCACGGCAAGTTGAATTGAGCTGCAAGTTTCCTTCGTTCCATTGTGGCGGTGGACAAGAGTAATAGTTTGGCAGACAGATATATCCGTTCTTAGCCATATCCTCAACTTGAACATAGTAAATAAGCTCCTTGAAAATCTTGTCTCGACTTCTTGTCAGAAACTTCAGTATGCTACCATAGTTCTGATAGGAATACAGACGGAATGGTGTTGCGGTTAAACCTATGACCTTGCTCTTTAATTTATCAAGAAACTCCTTATACATGCCGGATTCAGGTTTCACTAAATGAACCTCATCAATCAATATGTACTTGAATTCAGTAAACAATTCGGGATGACCTTTCACGCTACCAATTGTAGCAAAAGTAACATCGCTGATTTCTTTTGATTTAAAGCTAGCGGAATAGATGCTTGCATTATCAAATCCATAAGAACAATACTTTTTGTAGTTTTGTTCCAAAATCTCCTTAGTAGGAGAGAACACAAGCACTTTATCCTTGAGTCTAGCAGCTATATCTGCCAAAATTAAGGATTTGCCCGATGCTGTAGGGAGCACTTCCAGAGCGTTCCAATTTTTCTTTTCATCCAAGAAAAACTCAACAGCCTTCTTGCTAGCCTCTTCTTGATATGGTCTTAATTTAAACTTCATTTCACAAATAATATGAAATCACTTTTGTTACTATATAGGAATGCACAAGTCTTATGCATAACAAAAGCCAATAGAAAAATGACCTTACAGTTTTTATGGTGTGTCTCACCAAGACGATTGCAAAGTTACGAAGAATAATTCGATAATGCAAACCTTTTAGTGTTTATTATTAATGTAGTAACATTATTTAAACCTTATTGGTTGTCTTTTTCTTCATTCATTTTCAGAATTAGAGCCGCATAGTATTTATAGAGTTCTTGTAATTCAAACACCGACCAATTCTTTGCTTGATGTTTCATTACTTCCAGCAAATCAACTTGTTGCTCTCCGAGCCGCTTAACTTCTTCCATGTCTAAAGGAACGTGAGGATGCTTCTGTAAATAAGCCAATCTTCCAAGCTTCATTACCAAATTCTTTCTATAACCGATAAGATGGTCAGAAGAGAATCTGTTGCATCGTTTGCATTCCGCATTCTGATTACGTGTATCAAAGCGCAAGCTCATATGAGTTCGTCCGCAATAATGCCCATTGTCGGCTTGGTCGATTGGCAATATTCGTCCACAACTGATACATCTGAAGTACTTATAGTGAAATTCTCTAGAGTCTCTCATGCGGATATAAACCGACATAAGCCTATCTAGCTTGTCAACCCACTTTTGCTTCTCGCTCCTTTGGTGTTTAGGCTTCTTTCCACCTTTGTTGAATCTATCATAATATCCCATAATCTTTATCCTTTATCAAACCAAAAGTCATAGTTGCTGCTGTGGGGGTCGAACCCACAACCTTTTTCCGATTTGGGCGGACGTTCTACCATTGAACTAAGCAGCACCACCCCATAGGGGGATTTCAAACTAATTAAATAATAAGAAAAATGAAAAGCCTTACTCCTTTGGTTTACCCATATGCAAGAATACATCCATGATTGATGTTTCCTTAAGACTTGTAATATTGTAATCAATCATAGTCTTACCCATAATCTCATCTACATTCTTACGAGCCTTTTCAATGGTATCACCCTGCACAAGATAACGAACCTTGGTCTTCTTCTCCTTGTTTGATTTTTCATCAATAGTAATCATGTTAATACTGCAATCGTAGTATTTATCTTCACTATCAACTTCTGAAAGGAACAACTCGGAGAAACCAGCTTTCTTCATAGTGACAATCTCCATATCACCATTTGTGTACACCGCCATTTCTTCTGTAGTCTTAGCCTCGCATTCTGACCATGACAAGGCATCTACAACATATTGCTCTGTAGTTTTAGCGTTCGTTCCGTCTTCTAGAGTTTTCTCATAACGAACACCTACGATAAAATACTTTCCTGTTAATGATTTCATATTCTTTATTTTTATGTTAGAGAATGTGGTATCGGTGAGGCTTGAACTCACGACCTAATGTTTAGGAAACATTTGCTCTATCCAACTGAGCTACGACACCAAGCATCCTATAAAAACTCTTTATTTAATTCTGCTTGCCTCTCCACCTGTGTCTGCCATACCATATAAGCATGGTCTTGTGGAGTAGGTATGTATAATCCTCTTTCCATCGAGCAATGATGAAGCCATCGGTCTATACATAAAGACATTTCTTCTTTGTCAAGGTCTGGTATGTGCCTCCAATATTGGAAGGTCTTGCCTTGTTTATTCTCACGCTCCCTAAGAAAAACATCCTTATTTACACGTTTGAACTCTTGTTCGATATAGTCCTTAGTATATCCTTCTTCAATAGCTACGTAAGTGATTGTTACCCACAGATAAGCATTCTGTTGTATTGTCCTAGATTGTTGTCTTTCTTTAAGGTCAACAACAAAGAACTTCTCATTATAATAATCACCTTGTAGTTTCTTGGCTTTGGCTATCATTGCCTTAGTCCGTTCCTCGAACTTTTCAAGCTCGACAGGATTCAACATATTATATACCATCTTTCTTTAATGAAAGGTGGAGAAAATTAATTCTCCACCATAATAAGTTTAAAATGGTGCATCAGATGCGCTATTGCCACTTGGCTGCGCTGGTGGCATTGGGGCTGCACCTGCGGCTGGAGCTTGTGGTGGAAAAGGATTGTTAGCGGCAGCTTGCATTCCACCTTGTGGCGCATTGTTCTGTGCTTCTATCTTTTGCATCTTGTAGCCTCGAACCGATGTGAACCAATCTGTTGTACCATCCTTCTTCGTTCCTTGATATGATTCAACGTCAAAGAATACTTCAGCAATATCCCCGACATTAAAACCATCCGGAACATGTACATTCTTACCACTGAATTCAAAGATGATGCGCTTTTCGTAGCCACGTTCACCTGTCAAACCATCGAAACGTGTTGCATCAAGCATCAAACGTCTCTTTTCAAATGGTTCTTTACCTTGTCTCTGAATAGATTGAATGCCTTCGATAGCAACAATCTTACCCTTATAACTATTTGCCATAACTTAAAATATTTAATAAAACAATAAATTATCCAACTCGTTTCAAGGTCAAACTAGGCTTTACCTTAGTTACCTTTTTGTACTTTTTCAATAGATGGTTGTAAGCCTCTTCATCATCCGCATCAAAAGCCTTCGTGTCTAACGTAACTCTCTCAGAAGCGGACTTCAAAGAATAAGTGTAAATTGAAGTTTTATAAGAAGTGAGGTTGTCATTTGACATACCATCAAAGATAGCTGCCTTCAACTCTTTCTCCTGTTCTTGCAATTTAGCAATGCGCTCTTGAACGTCCATGAGTGCGATTTCGTTATCTATAATATAATAAGGTGTCTTTGCATCATCACAATACAAACGACCTTCTTTCTCGCATCGGAACAATTCTTTAACATCACTCGCTGGTCTTGGCTTGCCTAATGGGATGAGTTTACAGATTGTTCCACGCTTCTCGTCATCACGCAACCACATACAACATATACGTGTAACCTTCAGATGAGGATTCAATGTTTCGAAACCGAACTTATACATTGAGTTCTGCCAACGCACATACTCCTTATTAACGGAATAAGTACCCTTAATATCCCAAATCTCAACCTCATTGTCCGGTGCATCAATATTGTGCATCACCAAGTCGATTGCACTTGCATGGTCTTCTCCGATACGAAGGACATATTCGCTGCCAATAATCTCATATCCTTTCTCTTTGATATAAGCAACAAAAGCCTTGACGCTCTCTGAGGCTGGCTCAATACCCAATGAAGCAAACAACTCAACCTGCTCGTGGATAATAGTGCCTTTTTCGGCAGCTTTTTTCAATTTTTCTTCGCTTACGTTAGAGTACATGTTGGGGAAGACATACTGATGAAGCATACCTGTAATACCACTCAATTCACGACCATCATAAAAGTACTGGTGTGTGGAGTCCTCATAAAGGACTCCGCTGTTATTCAATTGTATCATACTAATCTTGATTTAAATTGTGTCAACTTAGCTAAGAACTCTGCATTCTTTTGATATTCGGGATAAGCATCATAAACTGCTTTTAAATCCTTCTTGCTCTGTGCGAGTTCCATCTTTCGTAATGCACATTTTCGTTTAAACTCTTCGGACTTCTGAAGGTCTGGAAATCCGTTCCAAACTCTATCAACGTCCTCCCAAATCTGAGCCTGTTGCAATTGTGGATAAGCATACTGTTTTTGCTCATTAAGATTTTCATCTTTTTCCTCCTCACTCTTTGGAGCTGGTTCGGAGCATCCATATACTTCTTTCTGCTTATTCATCCATTCAAGAACTTCTTGCTCGGTCATGCCACAATACCAACGTACAATGTTATTTTCATCTTGAATGATGAGTTTTGTTATACATCTGTTAGTATAACCTACATATCCTACATGGAAAATTGTCTTCAACTTTCCGCTTTGAGAATATTCGGTATTTCGGTTGAGGTTGATGAATATCTTCTTGGGAGCAGTATACAATTCTCGACCGATACCTAAACAAGAGCATGCACGTTTGAAAGAATCACTTGCTTGACCTTTAACGGCTTCAGTGTTACTTGGCGTACCAACATCTTGTTTATCTATCCAACCGATACCTTCTTTATAAACGGAAACCGTACAAAAGAGGTTCTGACCAATAAGCTCATGCTTACGTTTCCAACCATAGATGCCGAACTTCTCATCTAATCGTCTCATGTCACATCTTGCGTCCTTATAAAGCAACAAGGAACACCAGTCCGGTGACTTCTGATTACCACCTTGACCGACACGGACTTCTATCTCATCCGCATCAAGGAGGCGAAACTCATAATCCTTAATTTCTACGTTCTGCCCTTCTACAGGCTTCGCTGTCTCATTCTCTGCCATAGTCGTATATTTTAAATAATCATTTTCTTTATCTGACAAGAAACAACAAGTTCATTGATTTCTTTGAGAGAATAATATCTAGGTGAGTTTTTACTTTCACCTACATATTCTTTCATTAACCTATTCTTGACCCATTTGTCAATCATCTGTTTTTCGAATCCTTTTGATGCAAGATAGCATTCGGCATCCTTTCTGCGTATCTTGTCGGAACGCAAGCCCATTTCGAATTGGGCATCCATCCGTCCCGCTTGAAATGCGACTGATACTAATTGCTTAATCTCGCTTAATGACATATTCTTTCTACAGTTTTTATGGTGTGTCTCACCTTTTTATGTAATATTACAAAAAATATATTAAATTTCTTGCAAGTTACGATATATTTATGTATATTTGCAACATATTTAATGTTTACGAGTGCAAAGATAAGAAAAGTATCGCAAATATGCAAATAAAATAGTGTTTAAAAATACATTATTAACCTTTATTATCTTTAAACTTTAAATGTTTACATAAATTAAGTTACACATGCGCTTACTGCGTATTAAATTTTAGGTTATGAATAGTGCATACGAAAGACTGAAGGCTGTAATCACTGCTTTGGGTTACACTTCAAATGAAAAATTCGAGGATACCGTAGGCTTAGGACATGGCTTCGTAAGCCGTATAACTAATCGTGTATCTTCCAAAAGCTTGCAAGCTATAACGAGAAAATTTCCGCAGGTAAATCCAAGTTATATTAGGACGGGAATGGGGGAAATGTTCGTCTCTTCACCTATAAAGGTAAGCGAAAACGAAAACGCAAAGACTAGACTGCGTGAGTATCTTAAATATAAAGGAATTACCAAACGTGAATTTTGCGACAAAGCTGATGTGGCCTCTAACTTTCCAATCATAGGGAAGAATGGTGTGTTCACGGCAAGGGTATCTTATAGAGTAAATTCTAAATTCCCAGATCTTAATATGGATTGGCTAGCTAATGGAGCAGGTGAAATGTTGCAGCCGGAGGCTAATATTGAAAAATTCAACAACTATAAAAGCAGAATTGCGCCATTCTGTACAGAGATGGGAATTAGTACGACTTTCTTCTTGCGGAAGTGTAAGAGCTATACTAGTGCGATTAACAGATTGCCGGATATGCCTAGCGAGACATTCTTGAAGAATATCTCTTTGGCTTATCCTCAGCTAAATTTGAATTGGCTTAAGACCGGAGAAGGTAAGATGTTTAATGATGACATCAAGTCGAATATCAATTCAAGCGTCAGCTTTGTTCCTCTTGTTCCGCAGATGGCTTATGCAGGTTATCTCAGCGGATATGCAGATGATGTATATATATCATCGCTCCCTACAATCCCTATTGTAAAGGAAGATAAAGAAAAGTACGTGGCATTCGAGGTAAACGGTGATTCTATGGATGATGGCTCGTCAAGAGCCTATCAGAATGGAGACATCGTTATATGTAAAGTCTGCCCTGATTACATGGTCAAGAACAATGGACTTCATATAGACGGAAAGGAATATATAATAGTTCACAAAGAAGGTATTCTGTTGAAGCGCATCATTGACTTGGATATGAATAATGGGAAGCTTATATTGCGTTCCTTTAATCCAACCTATCGTGATTTAGAGTTAGATTTAACAGATGTGAAGCAGCTCTTAGTTGTGGAATATCAGCAGAAAAAGAAAAGATAATGTAAAGTATATTTGTATATTCTGTGGAGTAGGTTTGTATAAAATGTCGCAAAAATGCCGCAAAATGATTATTCGCCTGTAGCGTAAGTCGCTATTGTTTAGGTGTTTTATTGGCGTTCCGTATAACAGCCTTCTAAGCTGTGGGTCTTGGGTTCGAACCCCAACGGAATCACGATAAAAATAAACAAGAAATGGTGAAATAATCGTATAGGTTGTTTCACCATTTTTCTTTATAAATGTCTGTGAAATAGGCGTTTATGGACGTATGATGAACTTTTGCTTATGAAACAGAAACGATTTATTAGAAGATTTTAAAATTCCACAAGTAGGCTCTGAGCACTACAAGTAAAGTGTAAAATTGCCGCAAAATTGCCGCATTTTCCGCAAAATTGCCGCAAAATATTGTAAATTTAAAGGAAAAATATTATGGCTACAATAACATACGAGCTTGGAAAACCAAAGCAAGACAAGACAAGAAAGGTGTCTATTGTCCTTTCTCATAAGGGACAGAGAAAAAGATTTCCTACCAATATAGTTGTTTCTGACTCAGACTTGTCTAGAGCCGGAAAGATTTCTTCACGTAAGATATTGAAGACGATTGAAGATAAAATGAATGTTATGAAGGATGCACTCTATGACTTAGAGGTAGACTTGCTAGGTAAAGATGTGGATATTGATTGGATATGTGAACATTTGATTGATATAGGCAAAAAGACAGAGGATTTAGACTTCTTTTCCTTTACCGAAGAGTGGGTTGAGAAATCCGATAATAAGGGAAAGAAGAATTATCTGATTATGCTCAATTCCCTTGCACGCTATAATGGTTGCCGTAAGCTGCCGTTTTCTCTCATAGACTACAGATTCCTTAACGGATATAAGAAATTCCTAGATGGTCATCCTAGGGCGCAATCCTTATACTTGGGCAATATGCGGCATATCTTCAATGAAGCTATCAAAGAATATAATACGAATGGAAATGATATTATCCAAAGTAATCCTTTTGATAAATTCTCCGTTCCGAGGGATATTCCGCAGACAAAAGATAGGGTAATCAGTGAAGAGAACCTTGTAAGAGTATTTAATTTCAAGGGGACTAGACGTGTAGGTATGGCAAGGGATTGTTATGTACTCTCGTTCTTTCTGATGGGAATGAACTCTGTTGACATATATGAATGTGTCAGCTATAATAAGGGCGTACTCGCCTACGATAGAGCTAAAACTAGAGATAGAAGAAACGATAATGCCCACATAGAAATTGTTGTACCTGACATCATCAAACCTTTGTTCCGGAAATATAAGGGAACAACAAGGGTCTTTGATTTCTATCAGAAATATAGCAATGCAGCCAATTTCAATAAGCATATAAATAAGGGATTGCATTTCATAGCTGACGAACTGGGTATTCCTCGTTTCGATTTCTATTCAGCCCGTCATACTTGGGCATCTATAGCAAGAAATAAACTAGGTATTGATAAGTATACCATTCACGAAGCCCTCAATCATGTTTCTCAACTAGATGTTACTGATATTTATATTCAAAAGGACTTTACGAATATAAACAAGGCAAATGAAAAGGTAGTGGAATATGTTATGAAAATGATAGGAGAGGCAAAGAACGATGTTTGAATTTTGAAGAAAGGGGAAGGTCTATTCTTCCCCCTCTTTCTTATCCTTATCCTTTTTGTCCATTTTTGCACCTGTAGCTTTCATAATAGCCTTCAGAGCATCTTCGAAGTTCAAGGAGTCCTTACCGCCATTAGGGTGTTTTTCCCACCAGTCAGGGTCAACCCAACGCATAGCCTTGTCATACCAAGTTTGGTCGATGGATGTTTTCTTGCCATCTTGACTGATTAACAGATACCCACCTTGCCCATCGCTAGCAATTCGCTGAACTTGTTCAAGGTTGACCCACGTCTTTTGTTTTTCGCTATATACCCACATAATTATATGATTTAAATTATTTTTATTCCTATTGTGCAAAAGTACAGCGAAGTCTTAAAAATACCAAATAAAACCTATTTGTATGTTTCAAGTTTGACCAAATGTGAGTTATTTTGTGTACCTTTGCAGAAAATTCTTAAAATATGATACAAAGATTTACGGAAATGTACTACGATGATGCGGTGCGCTTCGCTCAGTACATACAAGCTACTGAAGGTGGCGAAATAGAACTTGTAAAAGAAGATGCCGATGGTTTTCCTCTTCCCCCTAAGCATAAGATATTTGGTAACATGGTTAATTGTCTGAAGGTAAGGAACTTTGAAATTGCTTATTTAGAGCAAAGAAGAAACCCCGATGATGACAAGAAACATCGTAATCGAAATCTCTATCGCTATATAATGGGGCAGAAGATTAAAGAGGTTAGAGAACTTAGTGGTATAACATTGGAGGAGCTGGCTGAAAAGTCCGGTTATAAGCCTAACAACATTCGTAATATTGAGATGGGGCGTTTTAATGCCGATATTGATACGTTATGTAATATTGTTGAGGCTATGGATGCCCATTTTGAGGTGATGAAGGATTAAAAGTTCTTTCGATATATGAAATATGTTTAAATACAGAAACAAAAGCATTAAAAAACTTGCAAAATTAAGGTGTTATTCTTATCTTTGCATCGTAATATAAAAAGGTGAGACACACCGAAACAACTGTATCGGATTATGAATAAAGCATATTTGATTTTCAGCAAGAACACAAGCATTCAAGAATGTTGTACTTGGTTTCGTTATCGTGACGAAGCTTTAAGATACAATAAAGAACATTTTGAGAACGTGTTTAAGGTACTGCCACATGAGTTTGATTCTTTGAAAGATGTTGACCCTTGCGAGCCGACAGAGTTCACGAAGTCTTCAAGATGCGAGCATTGCTGGAGAAAGATTAAGAATGATTATCTAAAACATATAGGAGATATGAATATGAAGAAAGAAGAAAAGTTTGTCATTGATGATTCTCAGAATTACAATGATATGTTTAGCAAAAAGGAACGGATGCAAATTAATAAGGCAACCAAACCTTTAGAGAACAAGTAATTTTCACCATTTATTAAAAGTGAGTTTAATAACCCGAACGCATTTGCTTGGATGGAAGAATTATGCTATCTTTGCATTGCGTTCCTTGAAATAATTAATTATGAGTAATAACAAAGAAGATTTTGATGCGCAGGTAAGCGCATTTAAAGAGAAGTATCCCGATTTCAAGCCAGCCAAGGCTATTGAAGTTCTTAACTTGATTATGACAAGAAAGAATGCCAAGGAGATTCTTGAAGGAAAGAAGAAAGTTGAGTATCGAGCCTATACAGACCATTATATTGGTCGTTTGTTCGACAAGGATGTTTTGGAGTTCCTTAAGAAGCATGGTGAAGAAGAGGATGTTATCAAAGCGCAGGAGGATGGTATTGTTGACCCTTTGCGAGTAGTAAAGACAATCCACTTCCATGATTATAACAACTCGTGGTATCTTGATTGTGATGTTTTGGTGAATGATACTTGTATCGTTATGAAAGAAGATATTGATTTTCTTCACGAAAAGTATGATAGCCATGATTTGGATGAAATGTACGAAGCGTTGGAGCTTAAAAAGGAAAAAGAGCGTCCTTTGTTTTTCTTCTTTGTTATTGACAAGGTAACAGAAACGACTCTAAAGTAGGTGGGCGTAAGTCCACCGAGCCTAGATAATTCCCCAAGGGGAGTAGTTTATGATTCGTGGACTTAAAACGTTACAACTATGTCAGAGGCATCAAAAGGTTATCGTTATTCTCAATGGAGGGCGGTAACAAATCGTACAACTGGTCTTAGGGCTGGTGAAAGACGTGAACGTGGCAGAAATGTTGAGTATCGAAACACTGGCGCACAAGGAACTACTTATGGTGGTGCTATGCGTACATTGGCAGCTCGTACAGCAGCTAATAATGTCACAGAACGTGTAAACCGCAGACTTAGAAGAGGTTAAAAGTCAAGAGGGGTAGAATGAATTAACTTTCATTCACCCCTTGTTTTTAAGGAGAATAATGTATGCAAGAACTAAAAAGAGCAAGAGAAATCATTGATGATGTTTCCAAGGAGACAGATAGTATATTACTTTTCCATTCTCTGAGTGGAAAGGATTCTATCGTATTGCTTGACTTATGCTACAAGAAGTTCAAGAGAGTTGTGGTAGTATTCATGTATATAGTAAAAGACTTGGAACATATTATGCGTTACTATAAATACGCTAAAGCCAAGTACCCGAACATTGAGTTTGTTCAAGTTCCTCATTATGCTTTATTTTATGATATAAAAACCGGATATATGGGAATAAAACAAGACCCTAAGCAAAGGCAATGGACTTTAGCTGATATAACCGAAAAACTCAGGAAGAGACTTGGTGTAGAGTGGGCTTGTTATGGATTTAAACAATCCGATTCTTTGAACAGACGCCTTATGCTAAGAAGTTATACGGATGGGAAGGAAGCTATTAATTGGAAGACGAAGAAATTCTATCCTTTATCTACATATAAAAACAAGGAAATAATGGATTATATTCTTGACCATCGTTTAAAGAACCCAGAAGCAAATGGAACGAATAAACAAAGTTCAGGAGTTGATGTTGAGGATATTGAGTATCAGAAATTTCTCAAAGAGTTTTATCCGGCAGATTTAGAGAAAATATACAAGGTATTCCCAATGGCAAGGATAGTTCTGTTGAAAGCTGATAAAAACAAGGAGGAACTGAAATGAAAAAAGGAAGTGAAACAAAGATAATCAAGAGGTCTCAAATAAACTTGAACCCTTGCAACCCGAAGGTACATACCGATGCGGACATCAAACAGCAAAAAGCCAATATTAAGAAAGTTGGTCTCATTGGAGGTATTCAATGGAATGAGACAACAGGAAATCTCATAGATGGGCATAAACGAGTGATGAGCGTTGACCTTATCCAAGGTTATGATGGTACTCCCGAAACTGATTATGACATCAAGGTAGAAGCCGTTGATTTTGACGAAAAGACCGAGAAAGAGCAATTGTTGTTTATGGCGAAGTCGCAAGACCCGATAGATTACAACTTGGTTGCCAAGAACTTTAGCATAGATGAAATAGACTTCAAGGCTGCTGGCTTCACGGAACAGGATACTGAACAAATCAAGATGTTGCAAGATGATTTGGAAGCATCATTGAAGGATTCGGGCATGGATGACTTTAGTGAGGATTTCTTGAATGAACCAATAGCCTCAGTTACTACTCCAACGCCAATGACCGAATTACCCAACATTGAAAAAACATCTGAAGAGATTGTAGCCGAGCACGCAGCTAAGCCAAAGATGACAAAGGAAGAGGTCAAGGATCAGAAACAGCATTGTACTGATGTCGGAAAGAAAAGAAAGGAAGATATTGATAACTTCATTTTCATTGATTTCGAAAGTATTGAACAAAAGCAGATTTTCTGTGATATGTTGCACATGGAAGCCGCTAACTCTATGCGTATTTCCGGAAGTCAGATTTTAGGATTGTTGTAATATGGGACGCAAGCGAATAAAGCCTCTAGTTGTTAGGAAGAACCCTATAGATGTTGCCAATATGGTAATTGATATGGCAAGGGAACAAAGTAAAGATTGCATCGTAATGATGTCTCTCGGTAAGGACTCTATTGTTACCTTGGATTTGTTGTATGATAAGTTTGATAGGATAGTTTGTGTATTCATGTATCTTGTGAAAGACTTAGAGCATATACAACGATGGATAAATTGGCTGAAGACTAGATACCCGAAGATAGAGTTTGAACAGATACCACATTGGAATACGACATACAATCTTCATTATGGAGTTTATTGCGTTCCGAATCCAAAAGTAAAGGTTCTTAATCTTTCAATGGTAGTAAAAGCCTTAAAAAAACGTTTCGGAATAGAATACGTATTCTTTGGTATGAAGAAAGCAGACTCGATGAATCGTAGTCTTATGTTGAAGTCTTATGAGGATGAAAATTACATTCATGGTGGAAATTGTTATCCTCTTGCTGATTTTACTCAAAAGCAAATCTTGCAATATATGAAACATCGGCATCTGCCTAAGCCGATAATGTACTCCAGAGCATTACGCTCCGAGAATGCAGAGGTTGGGAATGCGTCAGGCGGTTTGTCTTTGGACTTGGATTGTTTTGTATGGCTAAGGGATAATGCACCAGAAGACTTAGAACGTATATATAAGGTGTTTCCGCAAAGTAGGGTAATACTTTATAGGTATGATAACAGATAATGTTCTTTTTAATTTATATATAATAATGTATTATCTTCTTTATATGTATTGGCAGGCTTGTGAAAGTCTGCCTTTATTGTTAACGTATGTAATAAATATATTCTTAAATACAAACGAAGGTTAAATAAATAAAGAAAAACCATAAAATACTTGCAAGTTAGAAATTAAATTCGTATCTTTGCAATGTCTTTAAGAGATACTTGAAGATTTGCCGCAAGACAAGTTTCTTGCAAGATAGTGCAGGGCGAGCACGTTAAAAACTAGCACAATTGTTATGAAGATGATTACCGACAAGCAGAAGAAGTTTATCAATGAGATTAAAGGTGTTATCACAGAAAATGGCATAAATGCTATTGATGCATTGGACTTGAATAAGTTTACTTGCTATGATGCGTCTAAGCTTATTAGTGGCTTGCTTGGTCTTAGAGACTGCTACAAGGCGATTTCAAGAGGTGCATGTGTAACTAGTACAGCGTATTGCGATGAGGCTTTAGATAATGTCTTTGATACAATTGAAAAGTACAAATAATATAAAAGGTGAGACACACCACAAAAACTGTCTAAGAGAATGAATAGCAAAGAATTAGTAAGAAATATGATAGCTTTCTTAAACGAGCGTCACGATATGGATTGCGCAACGTTACGTCAGCGTTATGCAGTATGCTATGGTATGAGTGAGGACGAGGCGAAGAACGTTATTTTGGAGTTGACTATGCTTCAGATTTTTGCAGAAAATTTTGGTGTAACGATTTAATTTGTGTATTATGAATAGGAGTACCGCATTTGATATTATTAGCCGTTACAAGGAAGCTTTTTGCTTAAATGGTGAATTTTCTGAGGCTTTGGATGTAGCCTTGAAAAAATTAAAACCAAAGTCAGAAACAGACATTTATATCTTACAATTAAAATATGGAAACATTTTTGATAGTGATAAGCTTTTTACAGAAGAGTATTATAACTATTTTGATGCAATTGATCGCATTGCAGAATTGCGCAAGAAAGTAGTTGACAAATGTAATGATGCGACAAGTGAATTTGAGTTTCTGTATAGAGAATATGAAGGGCGTATGGTAAATGCCACGAAAGATTGGTCAGAAAGGATATTGCCTTTCATTTTTAAAGGTAAGATATGCTCTTTTGGTATTGTAAATTACAATATTCTTTTTTATAAAGAAGCAGGTTACAACTATAGACTCAAAAGAGATGTCAATATAGCGAAATATGTGATGTCTAACGTTTTAAAATTGGCTTAATATGGCGAAGTTGTATAATGTTGGTTGTTCAGTGGATGATGTGCGACCAAATGATGGAAAGAAGTTCTCCCTAGAGGAAGCTCAGGCTTTAGTCGATGGAAACGTTGAGTTGATTCATCTTGATAGCGATAATATATTGTTGTGTGATGGCGATGGGTTTATTAGGTTTAAACACATAAATACATTGGCAACAAGTCATGCAAAACAATTAGGTTGGAAAGGTAGTTATTTGGTTGGGAGTGTTTTATTTTTAAAGGATAAGGAGTTTTAAATATGAGTAAGGCAAGAAAGAATGATGTGAATAAGGATATACCCGAAGAGCGAATAACTCTTAGGGTATTGAAGAATTATTCCAAGATGCAAGAAGAGTTGTGTCGTCTTCGTAAGAAAACACGTGAACAAGGCTACAGACTTAATGAACTCAACAATCAGCTACAGAGGCTTCACTCGAAAGAAGTTAGATGTGAGTTAGAGAAGTACAGAAAGTTACTCTTAGAGCGTGATGAGTTATGTGAAAAGAATAAGGCTTTGGAGCAGGTGGTAAAGCAATACGAAGGATTAAAAAAGTTTTTTACCAATGAGTTGAACGAAAAATTGGAGGGCAAAGAATGATTATCGGTTCTATGACAGGGCGTGAACTCTTTGAGATATTCAAGAAGGATAAGTCTATGCTAGAAAAGTTTGCTATCGAAAAAGCAAAGAAACTCATCCGTGAGCTTCGTAAAGGAATGGGGCAATGCACTACTCAGTGTTATGATTTCAAGACGAAAGACGCTACCGAGTACAAAGTATGCGTGTATGTAAATAGAGGGAACATCAGACAATTCTATTTCGATATGTTTATCTATTGCAAGGAGACGAATGATTATGTATGTGCTACTTCCTTGTTGGACGAGGAGAATAGCGCAGAGCAGTTCAGTTATACGCCACATTTCTTACGAAGATATGCCGAGCGAGCATTGGGAATAGAGAATATGCCAATTAATAGGGTATTAGCCCATATTGAGAGAGAAGTGGCTTACACGGTGCTTATTTATAAGAATGACACAAGCAAGGTTGTAGCTACAAGTATGGGGCTTTATCTGCAAAAGATTGACTATAAGCGAGGTATTAATATCTGCAAGACTTTTGTTAGCGTAGATATGCTTAAATCTTCCCAAATTAAAGCATATATAGTAGTTGCCGACTTAATTAAAGAATATTCTGAACGATACACTAAAGTTCAAAGGAATGATAATGTACAGATCGATTTCGCTAATGATTGTTTGAGTAGAGGTATTACTGAAAAAGATTTGGTTAATGCCTATGGTGAATATTTCAAGAACAAAAAAATAAAAGAAAGGGGTTCGTATGGAGAGAATGACAAGAAATGATGCCGCTGCTTATTTAGGTGTTGACCCTCAAACGATAACGAATTGGGTTAACAAGGGTTTGCTTGGAGGCTACAATGATAAGAGCAGTAAACGCTTTTGGGTGAATGCAGATGATGTTAAGAAGTATTCCGAGAAGTACAAGATGTTGTCAGTTACAGAAGACTTGCTTGATAGAGAACAGAAAGAGTTGTTGGCAAGTGAGCGCAAGGTAAATGCGAAGATACAAATGTTAATGCATGATGCCTTGAACGTTTCTTCTTTCAGCTATGACAAGATAGGCGGTTCACTTTGTACGTTATTGGAGTTAACGTCACAATGTGGAATGCGAGAGAAGAAGATTATGCAAGCATTTTTTAATGGCGACAGAATTAGTAATATAGCCTACGAGTTTGGACTTTCAAGGGAGAGGGTGCGCCAGATTGTCATTAAGGCTATCCGGAAGTTCAATTATGCGATTGAAGAACTTGCTGATTTGAAGCAGGAGAACAATTCCTTGAAAGAAGAAATTAAGAATGTAAAAATGCAGTTGATAATGCAAGAGGGTGAAAAAGAAGAAGAACTTTCAGAAGATGTTCCTCCTTCAGTGTTCTCTATCCGCTTGGTAAATTGTAATTTACCAGTACGTGTTCTTAATGTGACAAAGGCAGCCGACATAGATACTATTGGAGATTTGGTACAATATTCCAAGTTCGAAATGGTAAAATTCAGAAACTTCGGAAAGAAAAGCCTTATGCAATTGGATGAATTCATACACGAAATGGGCTTGGAATGGGGAATGGATAAGGCAAAGATATACGCAAGAGGTATTCAGCGGATGAAAGATGACTCTTATATTGAAGAGTTGTTTGGAAAGCATCTTGCGGATATAACAAGCGATATTGAGAAAAAGTATAATCTTTCTCCGGCTGAGGCTATGAAGAGATCTTATAGTGAAATGAAGAGATATGTAGGATTTAAAGAGAAGAGTAATGAATGAAGTATATAATGATGTTTTAGGTAAGGCGTTAAGCATTAAATCAACCAATAATATTGTCGTAAAAGTAGAGCAAGGAGCATTAGAAATTAATCTGAAACAATGTAGTGTAAAGCGCATTATGTGGTTCTCTGTCTTCTTGATTGATGGGTTTACTATGCGACCATGTAGCTATACTTTCTATTCCTCTGTGAGTGATGACGAGTTGGATGATACATTTACACAAGTAGAAGACAGATTGAAATTTCTGAAAAACTTAAATTCTAAATGATATGACGGAACAAGAAAGAAGAGTTGTAAACCATGCAATGAAGATACTAGAGCAGAGCCAAGATGATGAGGCTAGGGCGTTGGCTGTCAAGTTGTTGGAACAAGGTACAAAAGTTCCTCTTCAGAAAGTGCAGTTTTATGCCGCATATTGCAAAGGCTTGCGTGATGGGTATTCAAGAATATTCGACCTAATACAAGGTGGTGGGTGGCTTGCGAAAGTGAGCAAGAAGGAAATGCCATATTTCGAAGCAGAGAAGAAGCTTGTAGAGAGCTGTATTGATGCTTGCTACGATTATCATATGGGAAAGTATGATATTAGGTACAAGGATAAAGAATTATCCAAAAGTGGTAAGCTATTGGCTTGCAAGGCTGTTTTTGTGAAACAAACGATGATTGGTGTTGAGGTTAAATACAACAAAGATAAAGAATGATTGCACAATATAGATAAGTGAAGTTGTAAACCATTGATATTTAGGTACTCCCTTGCAATTTTTGTATCTTTGCAAATAAAAAAGGAAATTTATATATGGCAGATAGAGGATATAGAGGCAGACCTCAACGAGGCGAAAGAGCGGATAGGCAAATCAATGCCGGACATAGCCGTGGGTTGGATGCGGCTTTGTCTGACACTGAAGCTAAGATTAGAAAGCTGAAGACGGAACGTATTTATGCCTTTAATAAGGACGGAAAAGAAATAGCGCATTCCCAAACAGGAAAGGCACATAGTACGCAATTACCTTTTGGCTATAACTATAAAGATGCCGTCATTACTCACAACCATCCTAATAGAGGTATTGGAGATACTATAGCTGGAAGAGTTGGCACAATTTTGTCTGGAGCTGACATTTTTACAACTATAGCACATAACGCTTCCGAGATTCGAGCAGTTACAAAGAATTATACGTATTCTTTGAAGAGACCAAGTAAAGGGTGGGGACTTTCAGAATCGGATGCATGGGATATTTTTGGTAAGAAAAATTCGCAATGGAGACGAACCCTTAAGCAAAAACAGACAGAGTATCTTTCAAAGAGCGGAATACGAAATCGAATAAACGAGAAAGTGCTAGCTTTAAACAGAAAGCGTTCTAGTTTTACGAAAGGAGGAAAAGTCCCTAGTGCAAGTGAGGTGTCTAGTTATAATCGTGAAGCAAACGAAATACAGAAACGTGTCACGGAAGCTAATGATAGAGGTAATGTTGGTGCGCAATATCAAGTTATGAAAGAATACGCAAAGAAATACGGATGGAATTTAACGCGTAAGCGTACTAGTTAATGTTATAAAGAATAAACGTTATGGCAGACAGAGGATACAGAGGAAGACCATCGAAAAGTGAACGTGCTGATAGGCAAATAAATGCTGGGCATAGTAGAGCTTTAGATGCGGCTTTGGCTAAAACCGAGGCTAGCATAAGAAATTCATCAAATGAACAAGTTTTTGTTTTCGATAAAAATGGCAAGATACTAAGCTCTAATACAGGAAGTGAAGATTCGGTAAATACCACTAAAGGTGGACGTAAAATTGTTAAATATCCAGATAGTATAATTACTCACAACCATCCATCTTCTAAGACTGCAAAAAGCAAAGCACTTCAAAGAGCAGGTTCTCCATTTTCGGGGAATGATATAACGTATGCTATTTTTAACAATGCTAAAGAAGTGAGAGCTGTTGCTGGTAATTTTACTTATTCATTAAAAAGAAATGGCGAAAATTGGAATGTAAAGAGTACCTTACCTACGGAATTGGTTAAAATGACAAAAAAGATTGATTCTTTAATGAGAAAGACTTCAAAAAGGTATAAAGATAGGGCATGGAATAGAGCAAACTTTCGTAAAGATATGCTTTATAAAACAAGTGGAGAATATCGTCAGGTAAACAAAGAGAGGTCTGATGTACTTGCTGCTCATAGAACATTAAAATATTTAGCTAAGAAGTACGGTTGGGATTATACCCGCAAGCGTACATCTTAAGGAATATATTCAAAGGATGGGTAGTATTGTCCTTCTTCATGTGGGAAGAACCTTCCCATCATTGACAATGCCGTAGTACATTTTTCATATTGTTTTTGAAATCCGTACTTCTTAGCTCTCGATTGGTTGTGATGCAGGTCGTTGATTTTGACTTGTATTGCAACCATATCTTTTGAGTCAATGATTGATTGTACGTAGTCAAAATACGGAACACCTTCCTTGTGGGTTAGAATGCATACACTATCGGCAATGTCTTTTCTAACTCCTAGTGATAACAACTTGTCATAGGTCATATCCGTATCTTCTATCGTATCATGGAGAAATCCGACACAAATCTCTTCGGTGCTATTACCCATTTCTCCTACATGGATGGGATGCAATATCACCGGAAGTCCAACCTTATCAATCTGTCCCTTGTGCGCCTCACAAGCAATGCGGAGGCACAACTCTATCATTTCAGAATCTTTCATATTCTTCTTTCGTTATTAACTCACCTAGTTCAAGAGCATCTTGTGCATAGGTGTTCTCATTAAACTTAAACTCTTTTGGCTTACGTCCTTTACCTTTAGGGTAACACATAAGTTCTTTATTTACATATTGATAACGGACAACGATGTCATCCTCCCAATAGTAAACATAAACCGACTCTCCGTTTTTAAGGAGGTGGCTGATTTTGTTCTTATCTTTATTATTCATAGTCTTTATCTCCTTATTACAATGCAAAGATATAAAAAAGATATTAAACTTGCAAATAAATTAATGT
>ERZ1035037.88-NODE-88-length-37768-cov-124.237610_pt1 | contig 37768 bp, 72 predicted proteins | sample MGYA00520618_ERZ1035037 | MGnify/ENA primary metagenome ERZ1035037 (study PRJEB33766, sample SAMN09781741) | gut metagenome | biome: gut microbiome | host: Homo sapiens | place: Madagascar | study: EMG produced TPA metagenomics assembly of the PRJNA485056 data set...
CGCGCAGAATTGGAACAGGAGGCAAGAGCATGAGTAAAGCTGTTTTGATCAGCATCCGCCCGGAGTGGTGTGAGAAGATCATCAACGGGCAGAAGACGATCGAGGTGCGCAAGACGCGCCCGAAGATGGATACGCCGTTTAAGTGCTATATCTACTGCACAAAACCGGAGGAAAAGCTACTCACCATTATGAAAGACGGCGATGAGAATTATGGAGAGACGTATCACGGCAAGCCGGTTTTCATAAAGACGGAAAAAGCGCCGACCACTGGCTTATGGGATAAGCGGCAAAAGGTTATCGGGGAATTTCTGTGCGATCAGATCATCAACATTAACGGCGCGGGAAGGATCCCGTCGGATGTTGCGCGGCCAACCTGCCTAGAGCCTGCGGAGCTGCACCGGTATCTCGGAGCTGCCACCGGCTTCGGCTGGCACATATCCAATCTCAGGATTTACGATACCCCGCGCGAGCTGCGGGAATTTTACGCTGTGCCAAATGAGGTAGAGGTAGCGCTCAAGGAAAAACACAAGCCAATCACCCGCCCGCCGCAGAGCTGGCGGTATGTGGAGGAATTGCTGTGAAGGTTTACATAGCCGGTAAAATCACCGGAGATCCGGGGTATCGGGAGAAATTCCGAAAGGCGGCAGAAGAACTGGGAAAGTGGGGGTATACAGCACTCAGCCCAGCCGAGCTGCCGGAGGGCATGAGCCGAGAGGACTACATGCGGATCTGCTTTGCAATGATCGACGTGGCGGACGCGGTTGTTTTCCTGCCGGACGCAGCGGAAAGCGCAGGCGCGAGGCTGGAAATGGCATACTGCGAATACATCGAGAAGGAGTATGAGATATGGAACGATTGACAAGTCCTAATATCAACGTAGACCCGGGCACCGACCGATTTCTGCACGCCACGATTGGCGGCAAGGAAATCGACTGGAAGCAGTGCCGGGACAGCACACTCAACGTGCTGATCAACGGCCCAACGAGCAACGGCTTTGGAAAGGATATTTTCCGCAAGATGGTCCGCGATCTGTACGGACGGCTGAAAGCATACGAGGACATTGCAGAGCTGTGCGGCGGGTTTGACCGCCTCCGCGAGCTTGCCGAGGCCGACAAGGACGGGCGCGTGGTGGTGCTGCCGTGCAAGGTGGGTGATACGGTTTACATGATCGAGCGCATTTTTGATATTGATAATGGCGTATGCGATGAGATATGCGCCAGAAAGGTAATAGGACACGGCGGGAACAATCTGAATAAATTGTGGCTCATAGGGAGCGGCGGCATATGCAACGTTTCTATTTTCGTTTCGGAGTTTGGCAAGACCGTATTTCTCACCCGCGAGGAGGCCAAAAAGGCTTTGCGGGAAATGGAGGGCAAGGGATGAGCTTTAGTAAGAAAAAACGGGAAGCGGTCTATGAGAAGTATGACGGCCACTGTGCCTACTGCGGACGGTCTATCGATATCAAGGATATGCAAGTCGATCATTTCAAGCCGCAACGTGCATGGAACGCCGAAGACGCAGGGACGGACGATATTTCCAACCTTATGCCGTCATGCCGAATGTGCAACCACTACAAGCGGGCAAATTCTCTGGAAACGTTCCGGCGGTATATTGCAGAGATTCCGCGCAAGCTGCGCGAGAACTACATCTACAAGGTGGGCATGGTTTACGGGAATGTCGTTGAGAATGTGAAGCCGATTGAGTTCTATTTTGAGCGGTTTGAGGAGGGCAAGAAGGATGGCTAAGCACATAACCAAAGCGCAGTTGGAACAACTCTATCAGGCTCAGCTCTTCGATAACGACGAATATCTGAAACTTTTAAAAGAGTTTGCAGGGATAGAATCCCGACCGACCACGGAGTACAACCACTACGACGAAAATGGCGAGTTTATTGGTAGCAGCGTGGACACCGATCTTACTGACCTGCTGGACGAGGCTGGCGTGGAGGTGCGGGACGATGGGTCAACATAAGCACAACCCGACCGCCATTGCGGCGGCAAAAGGCGAGCTGCCGCCGAAGAAGCGAGAGCCGCAGCTGACCAAGCGACAAACGGAGCGGCTTTTGAAAACAGAAATCCTGAGTAGATGCACACCGCTTTACGCCCTTCCGCCAGAGTTGCAAAACAGAATCAGAAGGGAGTATATGGATTATGACTGATTATATCAGCCGCGAAGCGGCGCTGAAAGACTTTGAATCCTGCAACGCGGAAAATCCGCGCTGGACACCTCAGCGGGTGAAAACGCTCCTGCTGCGTCAGCCTGCCGCCGACGTTGCGGAGGTGGTGCATGGGCAGTGGATTAAAGATGATTTTCTTTCCGATGATGTGAACAACGCTGAAAAATGTAGTCGATGCGGCGAGCTGATTGGATGGTTCGGGAATCTTCCGAACTACTGCCCTAACTGCGGCGCGAAGATGGACGGAGGTAACGAAAATGTATAAGCCATTAGCAGATAGTACCCTACACAGTATGACGAAAAAGGAGATTATTGAGCTGCTTCGCATCGCAGAACATAACGCAAAGGTATCTCAGGAATGGGTGGCACAACAAGCGAAAAACCTCAAGGGCTGGGAACCGGTGGTGCGGTGTAAAAATTGTACACACTATGATTTAGGAGTTTGCCTGAAAATCTATTCGGATGGAAACGCACAAAAAGATTCGTGGCAATCTCGTAACCCCGATGATTTTTGCAGCTACGGAGAACGGAGGGGTGACCATCTTGCATTGGAAGCGGAAACCACGCAGATCATTGACGGATGCTGCACCGCCTGCGGTGCACTTATGGACTGCTGCGAAGCGGCAGACTACAAGTATTGCCCGTATTGCGCGAAACGGATAGTATGAAAAGCTTGCGTTTTGCGCGCGGTAGTGCGAAAGGAGGAAAACTGATGCAGGATTGCTGTTTTACATGCAAAAATCTGGAATACAGAAAGAACTACGTTTATCCGTACCGGTGCTTGAAGCACAAGGCGGACCGGTTCTCGGAGAAGGAGCTGGAACGGATGTGCTTTTCCGGAGAGGAATGCAAAGACTTTGAACAAAGGAGGTGGCCCGATGGGAACGATACTGGCGATTGATCCCGGCAATATCAAATCTGGCTATGTGGTGGTCGAGCACGACGGAGAAGAAATTCGCCGCGTGCTGGAGGCCGGGAAGAAAGGCAACAATGAGCTGCTGCCGATGCTTGAGCGGAAGCTTTACGGGAACGGCCATGACGTGGCAATCGAGATGATCGCGGGTATGGGCATGACGGTAGGCCAAGAGGTTTTTGATACCTGCGTCTGGATCGGGCGGTTCTGGCAAACCGTGTTGTGGCAGACTGGATATGGGCCGACGCGGATATTCCGCCGGGAAGAAAAGCTGAATCTGTGCGGTTCGCTATCTGCCAAAGATGCAAACATCCGGCAGGCCCTCGTCGACCGCTACGCGCCAGGCCAGCCGAATTTCGGCAAGGGCACGAAGAAAGCCCCCGGTTTCTTCTACGGCTTCTCGGCGGATATGTGGGCGGCGATGGCTGTAGCTGTGACGTATTTCGATAAGTACATCAAGGGGGTAAAGCTATGAGCAAGACGCAGCGAAAGCCGCCAAGACCGCCGATGCAGCTGACGTGCGATGCCTGCGGGAAAACGTTTATGCGCGCACCGTCGAAGTACAAGTCAAAATACAATTTTTGCAGCGAGGCGTGCGCATGGACGGCACATAGGGAAGCTGTGATGGGCCGGGCGGAGCGCGTGCGGATCCTGATTACACGCTCGATCCCGGTATACCCGGAAATGCGGCCCGTTCGAGGGCGGGTATATCCTGCCGAGAAATACAAATACAGGACAAACCGGACGGGCTATGTCGTCGAGGTGGGCGGCAAGCGGGTATGTGTGAGGGTGGACGAATGCAAGGAAATCTAGGGCTCACACCGGTGCAGGCCCCGTGCAAAGGCTGTGCGGACAGACACACCGGCTGCCACACAGACTGCACCAGATACATAGCATTCCGCCGGGAGGCGGACAGATACAAGCAGGAGCACCTAAAAGACATGACGCGGTGCGCCTCTACGCGGGGCTGCATGCGGACGCTGCGGGACGCAAACCGCGCAAGACGTGAAGGGAGGCAACATTACTGATGAGCGGGATCACAGAGCAGGAATATGCGGCGTGGCTGGAAAAGGCGTTGCAAGCGCTCTATAAATCCAATCCGCTTGCAATCGCGATTGTGGCAAAAACGGAAGCGGGCAATACGCTTACGGGCTACTACAATGCGGACGCACAGGACAAGGCCGTGTTTGCCCACCACATCCAAAGCGATATCGTGCTGGACATTATCAAGGCAAATGCCGCAGAAATCAAGGCCATGATGGAGGGCGTAGACGATGGAACAGATTAAGGGGGCAAAGTACGACGAGGGCAAGCCGAGGCCGTCGCTTGTACCGGTGGAGGCTATCGAGGCGATCATGCAGGTGCGGGAGTTTGGCAAGGCAAAATACGCCGACGCGGAGGACTGGCGCAAGGTACCGCGTGAGAAGTGGCTGGACGCCCTTCTGCGCCACGTTCTGCATATCTGGGATAATCCGCTTGCTATCGATGATGAGAGCGGCCTACCGTCAATGTGGCATGTTATAACTAATGCTGCGTTTCTGTGCGCGGCGCTGAAAGAAGACTATGAGGCGGGAATCAAGTTTGCAAAAGATATCCTCGAAGACGAGGGCGTTTTCAAATGAGCACGCCGCGATACGGCTGGTGGGCCTATGCAAAATGGATGATCCGCAGCTATAAGGGCGGCGGGCTGATGACGAAGGCCGAGCGCGCTGCCGTTGAGGATGCAATCGTGGAGACGGAACAGCTCGTTGACGGCGCGGAGCGACTCCGGCTCATAGACTTAGTTCTTTGGAAGCGTACACACACCTTACAGGGCGCTGCGATGGCGGTTTATGTGTCCGAACGCACCGCGCAGGAATGGCACAGGCAATTTATTCGCCTTGTGGGGCAAAAAAGAGGGCTTTTATGAAAAAGTCTGCGTCCCAGAGCCAAATTTAACATTTACTATAAGGGCGTAGAGATCAACTCTACGCTCTTTTTCATCGGCACCGCAGCGTTCTGCGGAAACCTCCTCCTCCTGTTCTCGTGTTCTCCGGTGTGAATAAATATATTTATTCACACACGGAGACACGAGAACGAAAGAATGAGGCAGAAAGGAGCGGCTATGGCGAGTTTGCGCGCCCTTGCACACAAGCTGCAAACAGCGCTCTTGTACAACGGAATCAAAATAAAAATCAATCAAATGCAGACCTATTCCGCGAAAAATGACAGGATGGTGACGAAATATATGGTTTATGAATACCGACCTGACGAAAAGCCGAAGAACGTCACTTTGCTGGAAACGTACCAGATTGCGGATGTGGTGAAGCTGCTGGCCGGACTTTACAGCGATGGCTGATGAAAAGCTTACGCCGAAGCAGAAACGATTCTGCGAAGAATATCTGAAATCCGGGAACGCGACAGAAGCAGCGAAAAAGGCCGGGTACAAAGAAACATCATGCAGAGCGATTGCGGCAGAAAACCTATCAAAACCAGCTATTTCTGCGTATATAAAGCGCAGGCTGGACGAACAAGAAGCGGCACTGGTCGCTGACGCAAACGAGGTGCTGCAGTTTTATTCTGCTGTTATGCGCGGAGAGGTAAAGGACCAATTTGGCATGGATGCTTCGCTTTCTGACCGCCTGAAGGCTGCAGACAGTCTGGCGAAACGTCTTGCTGCAGCAGAACTTAAGCCAAACGCGGAAGATGTGGTGCGGGTGATTCTCGATGTCTGATGTTCGGTTGTCCGAAAAAATTGGCCCTGCCTTTTATAGCGTGGCGCGGGACGTATTCCAGCACGGCCATACACACTACGACGAGAGCGGCGGGCGCGGCTCTCTGAAATCCTCGTTCGTGTCCATCATTGTCCCAATCCTGCTGATGCAGGAGGAAAACAAAAACTGCCATGCGTTGGTGCTTCGCAAGGTCGCCAATACGATACGCGATAGCGTTTATGCACAGTATGTATGGGCAATTGGAGAACTCGGCGCGGCGGGATATTGGGAAGCCAAAGTCTCCCCGATGGAGCTGATTTATAAGCCAACCGGACAGAAGATCATGTTCCGGGGCGCAGACGACCCGATGAAGATTAAATCCATCAAGGTTCCGTTTGGATATATTGCCGTGACGCACTTTGAAGAAAAAGACCAGTTCGCGGGGCGTGCGGAAATACGAACGATCTTACAGTCTACAATGCGCGGTGGCTCTAAGTTCTGGAACTTTGAAAGCTATAACCCGCCGATCAGCCGCGACAACTGGGCAAACAAGGACAGCTTGGAGGAACGCGCGGACAGGCTGTGTCACAAGTCCACGTATCTGCAAGCACCGCCTGAATGGCTGGGAGAACAGTTTCTTGCAGAAGCGGAACACCTGAAAGAGACAGATGAACGCGCGTATCAGCATGAGTATCTCGGTACCCCGGTAGGGACCGGCGGAAATGTGTTTGACAGGATCGAGCTGCGGGAGATCACAGACGAAGAAGTCAAAAGCTTTGACCGAATCTATCAGGGCGTGGACTTTGGCTGGTTTCCAGACCCGTTTGCTTTTATACGGCTGCATTACGACAAGGCAAGGGAAACAATTTACCTACTTGACGAGATATACCAGAATAAGCTTTCGAACGAGCAGAGTGCGACTATAATCAAACAGCGCGGATATGGCAATGTGCGCGTCATCTGTGACAGCGCGGAGCCAAAGAGCGTGGCTGACCTCCGGGCAATGGGATTGCCTGCGTATGAGGCTGTCAAGGGACCCGGCTCGGTCGAATACGGCATGAAGTTCTTGCAGAGAAGAACGATTGTCATTGATAGAAAACGAACGCCACATGCCTACGATGAGTTCGTGGGCTACGAATATGAAAGAAACAAAGACGGCGATATTATCAGCGGATATCCGGACGCGAACAATCATTTGATTGATGCGACAAGGTACGCCTTAGAGCCTGTGAGCCGTAGAATGGGAGTTATTGCATGACGGTTATCGATAAATTAAAGGAACTCGGGTATACGACAATCCCAGAGGAATTCTATACATACGTGTCCCTTTGGAAGTCGTGGTACGTCGGCAAAGTCAAGGGGTTCCATCAGTACCGGCGATATAACGGACATAAGTGGACAAAGTGCAACCGTGCAAGCCTCGGTATGGCGAAAAAGGTTTGTGAGGACTGGGCAAACCTCTTGATGAATGAGAAGGTTCAGATCACGCTTGAAGGCCAGAAGGAGCAGGAGTTTATCGACAGGGTTCTGACGGCGAACAACTTCACGGTCAAGGCAAACGAAATGCAGGAAATGAAGTCAGCGCTCGGAACTGTGGCTTACATTCCTCGTGTGGTTGGGCAGGCCGTCAACGAAAGCGGTGAGATCGTGCCGGGTGATGTTTCCGGCATCGAGCTGGACTATGTGACGATTGAGCACATCTTTCCGCTTGCTTGGCAGAACGGGTTTATCACAGAATGCGCGTTCGACAGCGTGGTCACGCGAGCGGGAAAGAATTACCTGTACTTGCAGATCCATCGGAAGGACGAAAACGGTCTTTACGTCATCGAGAATAGTATTTACAGATACGAAAACGAGACGCTTTCTGCAGCCCTGCTGACAGATGTTCCTGGGTTTGAGCGAATCCCACCGGTTGTGCATACAGGAAGCAACAAACGGCAGTTCGTCATCGACAGACCGAACATCGCAAACAATCTTGACTACCTGCTTCCAGTTGGTATCCCTGTGTATGCAAATGCAATCGACGTTCTGCGCGGCGTTGACTGTGCCTATGACTGCTACGTCAATGAGTTCGAAAACGGCCCAATGATGATGATGGTCAAAATGCCAGCCACAAGGTGGGAAGACGATGAACCGACGCTTGATGACAATGACCGGCGTTTCTATCTGCTTCCGGAGGATACGCAGCAAGGAAACGTTGTAGAGACAATTTCTCCGACGCTGAGAACCGAGCAGCTGAATGTAGGACTTCAAGATCAACTGAACGTACTGTCCAGCAAGTGCGGCTTCGGCGAGACCTATTACCGTTTCGATGGCGGCAGCGTGGCAACTGCCACACAGGTCATCAGCGAAAACTCCACCATGTTCCGCACCATCAAAAAGATGGAGATCGTGTTGGAACAGGCGCTGGTGGAGCTGTGCCGCATTTTTCTTCGGCTGGGCAACACGGCCATGAATGCTGGGCTGAATGAGGACGTTGAAATCTCCATTGATTTCGATGACAGCATCATTGAGGACAAGCAGACCGACTTTTCTCGTGATATGCAGCTCCTTAGTGCGGGCATTATGAACGATTGGGAGTTCCGCATGAAGTGGATGAACGAGGACGAGGCGACCGCAAAGGCGGCGCTGCCGAAGATGCAGGACATGACTACGGAGCAGCAACAGGAGGTGGAGTAATGGGCTATGGAGAAAACCCCGGTACTTTTTGGGTAAACATTGGCACAGATGAAAACCCTAATTGGGTAGTTTTGGGCTATGTAAAATGAGCAAGTATCCATTCACGCCTGAATTGCTGGATGCCATGCCGGAAGAGCTGGCAGAGCTGTACCGTGGCCTTGAGGACACGCTGCTGACGGAGATATGCTCCCGGCTGAAGCTGCGGGACGAGCTGAACGAGGTCACGGTGCAGGACATCAAGGCGCTGCGGTCACACGGCATCGATCTGAAAGAGATTGAGAAAGCCATACGACAGGCCACCGGCATCAGCGAGAAGAAACTGAACGAGCTGTTTGACGATGTGATAGCAAGGAACCAGAAGTATTACACATCGGTTATCGACATGGCAGGGCTGACACAGCCCGATATTCTGGTGAACGCTGCGACCATCGAAGCAATCAGAACGCAGACGCTTGATGAGTTCCATAACATCACGGCTTCTATGGGATTCTTGGTGGACAAAGGCAGGACGATGCTCCCGCCTGCGCGTGCATATCAGTGGGCATTGGATTCTGCTGTCATGCAGATTCAGAGCGGGGCGATCAGCTACAATCAGGCGATCAAGTCTGCGGTGCAGCAGCTTGCGGGTGGTCTGAAAGTCGTGAACTACGAAAGCGGACACGTCGACCACATCGACGTTGCTGTTCGGAGAGCTGTCATGACCGGCGTGAATCAGATCTGCGACCAGTACACGAACCAAAGCGCAGAGCACCTTGATACGAGATACTTTGAAGTGTCTGCGCACTCTGGGGCGCGCGACAAGCCGGGTGCTTCGCCGTGGTCAAGCCACAAAGACTGGCAAGGGAAAGTCTATTACCAAAGCGAAAGCGGCGAACCTGACCCGCTGGGGCTTTACGATGACCTTGCGGAAACGACCGGTTACGGATATGCTGACGGTCTGACTGGAGCTAACTGTAGGCATCACAAATACCCGTTTCTTCCTGGCGTTTCGGAGCGAACTTACACAGACGAACAGCTCGATCATATCGACGATGGTCTTGGCTGCACGTTTGACGGAAAGACTTACACAGCCTATGAAGCAACGCAGATGCAACGCCGCATAGAGCGGCAAATCCGCGCGCAGAAAAAGCTTAGAAACGCATACAAAGAAGCTGGGCTTTCCGAGGACGCGACCGCCGCGAACATAAAGCTTCGGCGGCTGAACGCAGAATATAGCAGGTTCAGCAAGGCCGCAGGGCTGCCGGAACAGCGGGAGAGAATGGAGGTGCTGTATTGATCGACGAGAAATTGAAAGCTGCAATCGAGCGGGCGCTTGCCGCCGGGTTCCGCGTCCAGCTAAAGCGCATGAAGGACGGAACAGTAAAGGCGCAGATCATCAAGGCGGAAGAACTGAAAAAATAATACAGATACCGCAGCACAATCGAGCGCGCGGAATGGCACGATGAGCCAACTTGTAAGGTTTTCTTACAGGTTGGCTCTTTTTATTTATCAACACTGACCGACAGGTCGTTAAACAAGGAGATTTTTATGGCAGAAGAACCAAACGTGCAGGGCACGGGAATCACTGCTCCTGAGCAGGAAAAGACGTTTACGCAGGCCGACGTTGACAAGATGATTCAGTCGAGGCTTGACCGAGAACGGAAGAAATACCCCAGTGAGGAAGAAATCACCGCGTACCGGACATGGAAGGACAGCCAGCAGACCGAGCAGGAACGGCAGGCCAAGCAGGCGAAGGATCTTGCGGACAGCAAAGCGGCCCTGACCGCATCGCAGGCAGAGGTCGAGCAGCTGCGGCGCGACAAGTATGTGTTGAGCAAGGGCTTAACCGGAGAGGATGCCGAGTTTATCGCGTTCAAGGCGATGAAGATGGTCAACGACAAGACCACGTTTGAACAGGCTGTCGACGCGCTGACGGCGAACCGCAAGAAAGCGACGTTTGACTGGACGGCTCCGGCAGGCGGTGGAACAAAGGAAAATACAGCAAATCAGCAGATGAACGCCCTGATCCGGGGCGCTCTGAAATAAGAAAAGGAGATATACATGGCAACTATTGATAGAAATGCTCTTTCTGGGCTTATCCCGGAACCCGTAACCCGTGAGATCATGCAGGGCGCTATTGCGGAATCCGCAGTCTTGCGCATGGGCCGAAGACTGGCCAATATGTCCAGCAAGACGCAGACCATCAACGTCCTCGACGCGCTTCCATCTGCGTACTTCGTCAACGGCGAAGCAACCGATACCGGAGCCGGCGAAGCTTTCAAGCAGACCACGAAGATGGCGTGGGACAAGAAGAAAATCTATGCCGAGGAAATTGCGGTTATCGTCCCCATCCCCGAAGCAGCGCTGGATGACGCAGATTATGACATCTGGGGCGAGGTAAGACCTAGACTGACCGAGGCTTTCGGCAAGGTAATTGACGCTGCCATCCTGTTTGGCACGAACAAGCCCACCACGTGGCGCGATGGCGTTGTGCCCTCTGCCATTGCTGCTGGAAACGGCGTACCCGTCGGCACAAGCGTCTTTGACGACATCATGGGCGAGAACGGCCTGATCGCGAAGGTCGAGCTTGACGGCTTCAATCCGAACGGCGTTATGTCCGCGATCCAGATGCGCGGAAAGCTTCGCGGCTTGAAAGACACGACCGGCCAGCCCATCTTCAAGTCCGATATGCAGGGCGCGACCCGCTATGGCCTTGACGGCATGGATATGTACTTCCCGATGAACGGTGCATTTGACCCGTCTCAGGCGCAGATGATCGTCGGCGACTGGTCGCAGTTGGTCTATGCAATTCGGCAGGACATGACGTTCAAGATCTTCACCGAGGGCGTCATTCAGGATCCGACCACGAAGGCCATCACGTATAACCTCATGCAGAACGACATGGTTGCGCTGCGTGCGGTCATGCGGCTTGGCTGGGAAATCGCGAATCCGGTAAACGCGTATAACGTTGATATTGCCAATCCGTTCCCGTTCTCGGTCTACGGCAAGGCTGGAACGGTCTCCACTGTGACTGTCTCCCCGGCAACCGCGACCGTGGCGAAGGGCGCAAGCAAAGCATTTTCCGCCTCCGTTGCGGGTGAAGGCATTGTAAGTGGCGGCGTCGAGTGGAGCCAGAGCGGTGCAAAGTCGTCTATCACGGAAGGCGGCGTGCTGAAGGTCGCGTCCAATGAGACGTCCACGAGCATTACCGTCACTGCAAAGTCGAAGCAGGATAGCACTAAGACCGGCACGGCTACAGTCACGGTCGGTTCGTAAAAAATGAAAGGAGCTGGTACGAATGATCTATGCCGACTATGAATTTTACTCCGGCTGCTACTACGGCGGCATCAATGAGGAGGATTTCCAGCGTCTGGCCGTCCGCGCCAGCTCCTTCCTCGATTATTACACGCAGAACCGAGTAAAGGATTTTGCGGAGCTGAATGCTGTAAAAATGTGCTGCTGTGCCTTAGTCGACCAGTATATGCTGATCGACACGGCGCAGGAGCTTGCCAGAAAAAATGTGTCCGCCGGGCTTGCATCTGACGAAGGCGAATTGCAGAGCGAGACTGTAGGCGGCTATTCCAGGACGCTTCGCAGCGGCGGTGATTCTTCCGTAGCCGCATTGAAAGCGGCTTCGGAGGCGAAGAATGCCCTTGCAAGCGTAGCGCGTGAATATCTAGCCCATACCGGGCTTCTTTACAGAGGCAGGTGTTTTGCATGTACGCCCCCCACACTGTAACAATCTACAACGTCACGCAGGAGCAAGACCAGGCCTTCAAGGATACGCAGAAGCGCTACATCACAGTGATTCGCGGCGTAATGCTCCAAGCATCGAAAGCTGCCAATGTCCGCGCGAGCGGGCTTGAAGGGGCAGATGCGGTGAATCTGTACATTCCGTTCTCTGCGGTTGCTGTGGACGGCGTGACGGGCGCAGAAAAGCGCTACGTCGGCCCGCAGGAATTCTGGCGAGCAGCCGATAAAAGCAACCTGTGGACGCTCTCCACGGACGGCAACGGCGGCACGACCTTCTTTGCGAAGGGTGAAGTAGTCGAACCGGACAAGACGGAAGAGCAGATCGAAATGCTTTACGACGATGTGTACAAAGTGACAAAGGTGGATATGAAGGACTTCGGCAGTCCTTCTATGCAGCACTGGCAGGTCGGAGGCTCGTAATGCTGAAATTCAGCGTAAAAGCAGACGGATTTGACTCGCTGCAGGAAAAGCTCGCGCAGGCCTGCACCAAAGCAGAGCATATTGTTGCAACGCAGGTGCGGAAGGACACAAGCCCATATGTGCCGTTCCTGACTGGTTCTCTCGACGAGAGGACACAGGTTGTGGGAAACTCTGTTGTCTACCCTGGCCCGTATGCGCGATTTTTGTACTACGGGAAAGTCATGGTAGATCCGGAGACCGGGAGCACATACGCGCCGAAGGGCGGCACGAAAGTGCTAACCGACAAAAACCTTGTGTTTAACAAGTCCGGACACGCACAAGCACAGGCGCACTGGTTCGAGGCATCGAAAGCCGAGAACCTTGATAAATGGATTCGCGTTGCGGACAAGGCGGTGAAACATGGACTCTGAAAAACAGAAAAAGTTGGTGTCAGCGGAAGAAGAACAGGATATCGCCCGAAAGATGATGGTCTGGGCAAACTCCTTTTCTGACGACGATATGCCAGCCGCGACGATCAACTACGAATTCCTCGCCGCTGATTCTGCGAGCATGGCGCTGTCCACGATTCAGGGCACATATATCACGCGGAAATATATTATCGGCGGGCACGAGGCAGAATACCAATTTAAGATCATCGCCCGCATTATTCCCGGAAACAGCAACGACAAACGCCTGAAATGTGACGCCATGCTGAATCGTTTTGGGGACTGGGCGATGCAGAGCCCGCCGAATCTGGGCGACGGCATGTGCGTCCGCCGCATAGAAGCGGTCAGCCGCGCGGCTCTGTTCGCCCGGTACGAGGACGGCACGGAAGACCATCAAATTCTTATGAAACTGACATATGAGGTGATTTAACTATGGCAGATATGACCTTTAACACCACTGCTGGCCAGACCATTGACCGCGAATTGCTGATCGCATACCTGAATACCGGCGAGGTGTCTACGCCTGTCTGGTCTCCGTTCGGCAAGCGCGTCACGGATTCCAGCATGGAGTACGATTGGCAGGAGGATTCCAGTAAGGATATCCTCGGCACTACAAGAACCACCATGAAGAAGCCCATCATCACGCAGAGCTTTGACCCGTGCGAGCTGGACGCAGGCGACGCGGCGCTTGTCAAGCTGTGGAACCTGGCTATCAAAGACCAGGACGCAGCAGCACTGGCGAATCAGGACGTTCTTATCGTTCATTTTTACGCAGGCACGGCCAAGACAGCAGTCTTTGCGGAGCGTTACGACGGAACAATGGTCAAGCCCGCGAGCCTCGGCGGTGAGGGTGGTGGCTTTGTCGGCATGCCGTTCGATGTGACGCTGGGCGGTACGCGCACGACCGGAACGGCTGCGGTCGGCAGCAACGGTGCAGTTACGTTCACGGCTGATTCTGCGGCGTAAGGAGGGATGCTAAATGGCAGATATCAGATTTGATACTGGCGTACAGTCCTTCCAAATTAACGGCGGCGTGAGTGTAGAGTTCAACCCTACGGACAGCGAATTTGCGAAAAAACTGTTTTCGCTGTTCGAAGAGTTGGAATCCAGACAGCATGAATACGCAAAACGCGCCGAAAACGAGACAGACCCGAAAAAAATTCTCGATTTGGCAGATCAGTTTGACAAGGAGATTCGTGAAAAAATCGACGGAATTTTTGGGAAGCCGATTTGCACTGAAGTGTTCAGGACAAACGTAATGGCGCTTGCAAATGGGCTGCCGGTATGGGCGAATCTTATGCTTGCTGTCATCGACGAGATGGACGCTGGTTTCGATCTCGAAAAAACCAGACTGAGCCCAAGGGTAAAACAGTATACGGACAGATGGGCGAAAAGAAAGCGCTGATCTACGCGCTCCCGACGTCAGCCGAGGTAAACGGCAAAACATATCAGATTGAATCAGATTATAGAGCGGTGCTGGATATCCTCGCCGCTCTTTCTGATAAAGATTTGACGGAAGAGGAGCGCGCCATTGCCGCCCTTGAGATATTCTACCCTGACTTTGACGATATTCCGTTTTCAGATTATGAGGAAGCACTGCGGAAATGTTTCAGGTTTATTGACCACGAGCAAGACCAAAAGGAGCAAAAAAAGCAGCCGACGTTGATGTCGTGGGAGCAGGACTTTGAGATGATCGTCGCGCCCATCAACAGAATTGCAGGCTGCGAAATCCGTGCATTGGAATATCTGCACTGGTATACGTTTTTATCCTATTATCAGGAAATTGGAGACTGCCTGTTTGCCCATGTGGTAAGTATCCGGGACAAGAAATCTCGCGGGAAGCCTCTTGACAAGCAGGAACGAGAGTTCTACAGGCGAAACCGTGAAATTATTGATTTGAAAACGAATTACACAGACGCAGAAAAGGATATTCTGGCAGCGTGGGGTGTCTCAAAATAAGGTGGTGAAAATATGGCAGATGGGAAAATTGTGGTCACCGTCGACGCGGACGCAAAAAAGGCGCAGAAGGAGCTTGATACTCTGTCTGCGAAAATCGACAAGATGGAAGCGAAGCTGAATGAGGATACCGGAACGCAGAGCGGGCTTAAAAAGGAGCTGGACGCTGCGCTTCAGTCCGCAAAGCAGACGGAAGACGCGCTGAAATCGCTCCGCTCGGAGGCAGATCGGCTAAAAGGGATCACGTCCGGCAGTGCGACGGCCAATCCGGCGGACTACATAGACGCCTACTCCCGGCAGGCAGAGGTCGCCGCGCAGATCAAGGAGCAGGAAAAGATTCTTGCTGACCAAAACAAAACGGCGGAGCGCCTTGGAAATCAGTACGCCAGTATCACCGATAAGGTGATAAAGCAGACAAAAGCGCTTGATGAGGCAAAGACAAAAGCCGGTGAGCTGGTACAGCAGATCACAGACGCCAGCGGAGCCTCGGCCCGCATGGCCGAAGCGTCGGCGCGCGTCGAAAAAAGCATGAATAAATTCGGGAGAAGATTAAGCGGAGTACTGAGGAGCGCGCTGGTCTTTACTGTCCTGTCCCGCGGCCTTTCCCAGCTGCGCAGCTGGCTTAGCGAGACGATCATGCAGAACGAGGCGGCCCGTGCATCTATCGCGCGACTGAAAGCAGCTCTTCTGACGCTTGCACAGCCGATCCTCGAAGTCGTGATCCCGGTTTTTGTAAGGCTGGTCAACATTCTGGCACAGGTCGTGACGGCAATCGCAAAGTTTTTCGGAATGCTTTCCGGGAAGAGCTGGGGCGCGCAGGTTTCGGCGGCGAAAGACCTGAATGCCGAAAAAGAAGCCCTTGAAGGGGTGGGCGCTGCCGCAGAAGACGCAAGCAAAAGCATGGCCGGATTTGACGAGATCAACCAAATCACCAGCAATCAGGCGTCCGGCGGCGGAGGCGGAGCGGGCGGCGCTTCCGACTCGAGCGGGATCACGCCGGATTTCTCGAATCTGGATCTTGCCGAAGATAAGCTGAACGATATCCTCGGCGTTGTCGGCGCGATCGCGGCCGGACTGCTCGCGTGGAAAATCGCCAGCATGTTTACAGACAGCTTAAGCAAGATCGGCGGCATCGCACTTGCGGCCGCAGGCGCGTTTGCGCTTGTCTATTTCTGGCTGGACGCATGGAACAACGGTATCGACTTGACTAATTTTCTCGGCATGATTGCCGGGCTCGCGGCCCTCGCGGGCGGGCTTGCGCTCGCATTCGGGCCGATAGCGGCAGGCATCGCCCTTGTGGTAGGCGGTCTTGCCATGCTCGTTGTTGGCATCAAGGACGTAATCAACAACGGATTCACGCTGGAAAACACGCTGACTATTATCGCCGGGCTGCTCGCTGCCGGTATCGGAATCGGCCTCCTGACGGGCAGCTGGATACCTCTTCTGATTGCCGGGTTTGTTGCCGCTTTGGTGGCACTTGTTTCCTTTACCGGGCACGGGGAAGAGCTGATTCAAGGGTTGAAAAAAATCATAGACGGATTCGGGAAGTTCTTCAAAGGCGTGTTTACGGGAGACCTGAAGCTTGCAGCGGAAGGTGCAAAGCAGATCTGGGAAGGGCTTAAGCAGACGTGGAACGCGATTGTAAACTCCATCAAAGATGCGTGGAGCGCATTTATTGCATGGCTGCAGGGCAAGAACCCGGCACTTGCTGCGATCTTTGAAACGATTGGAAAGCTGTTCTCCGACCAGTACAACGCATGGAAAAAGATCATCAGCGGCCTTATTACCTTCCTGACCGGCGTATTCACCGGCGACTGGAAAAAAGCCTGGAATGGCGTCCTCGATATCCTGAAAGGCGTTTGGAATCTCATTGTCGGTACGGTCGAAGGCGCGATTAACTTCATCATTGACGGAATTAACCTTTTGATTTCCGCTTTGAACAAAATCCACTTTGAAGTTCCAGATTGGGTTCCGCTTGTTGGCGGAAAATCATTTGGCATCAATATCACGCCTGTTTCCCGTGTATCGCTGCCCCGCCTAGCCTCCGGCGCGGTCATCCCGCCGAACCGGGAGTTTATGGCTGTGCTGGGAGACCAGAAAAGCGGAACGAATATCGAAACGCCGCTTGCCACAATGGTGCAGGCGTTCAAACAGGCTATGAACGAAACGGGCGGCATGGGCGGCAGACAGATCACGGTTGTTATGCAGCTTGACCACAGAGAACTTGGCCGCGCGGTGTATAACCTTAACAACGAGGAAACACAGCGCGTCGGCGTGAAGCTTGCGGGGGTGAAGGCATGACAAGCATTTTGAGCCTTGACGGCAAGGAGTATCCGAATCTGCATGTTGTGAGCCTAAAGCGTTCGTTTTCCGTCCTCGACGGCGATAACGCGGGCCGCGTGATGACCGGCGCGATGACGCGCGACATTATCGGTACATTTTACAATTACAGTTTGGAGATCGATCCTGTTTCGTCTGATCTTGCGGAATATGATGCGTTTTACGAGAACATTTCCGCGCCAGTCGATAGCCACGTTCTGACTGTCCCGTATGCGCAATCTGTTTTGACGTTTGACGCCTATGTGGCAAACGGCGACGATGAGCTTGCAGGAAGCTACGACGGGCGCAACGACTGGGGCAATCTGACGATCAACTTTATCGCCATGAAGCCCAAGAGGACGCCGGTATGAGTGTACGTGTGATCTATGAGGACGTCGCGGTAGGCGCTGCTGACGCGGCACACATGAGCAGCACCGCCGCGCAGCCGTTCTCCGACCTGTCCCTGCTGACATACGGCACGGAGCCGGTGACCGTCGCGACGAACGAGCTGAACCAATGGAAACTGGACGGCTCCCGCCCGATCCTCACGACCGAGCGGGCAGCGTTCTGGTCTTCGGCTCCGAGCAAAGCGGACTGCACCTTTGACGCGAACCCGACGCTGACTATCACGCTGGACGGCACGTTCGCAAGCTCCGGCATTTACCTCTATTTTGACGGTGGCACCGGCGACTATTGCAGCGCCCTGACCATGACGTGGTACAACGGCGAGACAACCGTCGCGTCGCAGGACTTCGCGCCGGACGGCCAGAAATATTTCTGCGCCAAGCCCGTCACGGGCTACAACAAGCTCGTGATTGAGCTGAAAAAGACGAGCCTGCCGTACCGCTATGCGAAGCTCCGACAGATATTCTTCGGCATCGTCCGGGAATTCGAGCGGGAAGACCTGCGCAGCGTCAACGTCACAGAGGGCGTCAGCGTGATTTCTGACGACGTGGAGATCAACACACTGGATTTCACGCTCGACAACTCGGATGATATCGACTTCATTTTTCAGGAGAAGCAGCCCGTCAGCGCCTACGACGGCGCAAAGCTGATCGGCGTCTTTTACATCAAGAGCTCGTCCCGGTCGAGCGAACGGCTCTATGATGTATCCTGCCAGGACGCGCTTGGCATTCTGGACGACGAGCCCTTCGCGGCGGCGGTCTACAGCAGCAAAAACGCGAAGGAGCTGATAACCTCGATTCTCGGCGCGCACTTCACGCTGGACTTTGACTCTGCGCTGGAAGACGAGACCGTGACCGGCTACATCCCGGACTGCACGAAGCGCGAGGCGCTGCAACAGATCGTTTTCGCGCTTCGTGCGACCATTGACACAAGCGCGTCGCGTGGCGTGCGCGTCCGGAGGCTCACAGCAGCCTCTCCTGCCACGATCCCGCTTGACCGGATATACACCGGCGGCAGCGTGGAAACGGCGGCAGTGGTCACGGAGATCCGCGTGACGGCACACAACTATTCGACGTCCGGAAGCGGAGAGAGCGTGGAGGTCGGCGGTACGACCTACTATCACATGACGTCGGTCACGTCCAAGTCCAATCCGAACGCCACCACGCAGACCAAGCCGAACGTCATCGAGGTGCGCGACGCTACGCTGGTCAACAGCGACAACGTTGCCGCCGTCGCGCAGCACGTCTTTGACTACTATATGCGCCGTCAGACGCACAGTGTCAAAATTGTCATGGACAAGGAAGCCCCAGGCGATTACGTGCAGACCACAACGCCGTGGGGCACGAAGATCACCGGAACGATCACCAGTATGGACATTCGCCTCAGCGGAATCGCGGCGGCAGAATGCAAGATTATCGGCACATAGAACGGAGGTGCGGCATTTGGTACAGGGAGATTCGTATAACCTTAGTGTTACCATCAAGAATAAAGGACAGCCGCTGGACGTTGCAAGCGTTGAAAAGGTGGAAATTTCTCTGCTTTATCTGCAAAAGAGCTATCCGGGAGAGATCGGATACGAGGACGGAAAGTTTCTGTTTCCCCTCACCCAGCAGGAGACCTTTCGGCTCCCGAAGCTCTGTCAGATGCAGGTGCGCGTGAAATTCAAGAGCGGTGACGTGATTGGCTCGGAGATCAAGCAGATCGACGTTACGCACGCGCTTTCAAAGGCGGTGTTGTGATGGGCGGCATTGAATTTGAACTTGATAACCGCGATCCGGTCGACGTTTCCTTTAACGTTTCCGTGCGCGCTGGCGGCGGCTCTGGCGGCGGAGGCATTGCATCCGCGCAGATCGACGAGATCCGCGTGCTGACAAAATCGGACTATGACGCGCTGGACGAAAAGAACGCGCGGACACTGTATCTGGTGGAGGGCTGACATGCTGGCAGTTGGACTAAAACGCATTCTGGAGCTGTTCATCGGCTCCATGGGCATCAAATCCGCCCGATTGGGCACAGAAACCATCTACGAAAGGCCTGGCGGCTTTTTGTACATCGAACTCAAAAGCGAAGAAAGGGGATAAAACAGAATGGCGAGTTTTTTTAATTTAACGCTGGATACGCTGGCCCCTGTCGGCCTATCGATCACACTGAACGACGGCGCACAGTACGCGACCAGCGCGACCGTCACTGCGAAGATCTCCGTCACAGACGCGGCGACGACCGGCTACCAGATGAAGATCTGGGGCACAAAGACGGCGGCGACGGAAGCGGCTGCGTCGTGGGAGACGTTCGCCGCAACAAAATCCATTACGCTCCCGGACGGCGACGGCCTGAAGACGATCTATGTAAAGGTGCGCGACGACGTAGGCAACGAGACGGCTGCGGTCAGCGACAGCATCACGCTCAATACCTCGATCCCTGCCGTGACCATCACCGGCCCCGATAAGAGCCGCATTTCCAAGGTCACAGGCTACGACGCAGCGGCGTTCTCCTTCGTCTGCGACGTGGACTTCGAGGAATACACCGTCCGCGTCGTTCCGGCGACGAGCAGCCTGCACACGGCAGGCACGCAGATCCCGACGACGGGCGGCTCCACCAACGTCAGCGGCACGGCAGGCGGATACAAGAAGAACACCGCCATCAACGTCACCGTCAAGGGCGCAGACCTTGAATCGGCGTCTTCCGGCGACGGCGTGAAGATCGTGAAGGTCTTCGTAAAGAACGCCGCCGGGACGTGGAGCGCCGCGTAATGGCCGCGCCGGAGCTGACATTCTCCATCACCGGCAACAAGATCTCGGCAGTGGCCGGGTACGACTCCATCACCGTCACATTCTCGTCGGACATCGCCTACACGGCCTTCGAGTGCCGCGCGACGAAGTCCGGAGAGGATTGGGGCCGCGGGAAGGGCGCTTTGATCGCGTCCTTCTCACAGACCCCGGCGGGTACGCAGCGCACCTTTGAGGTCTACGACGATTTCCTGCTTTCCGGCGACGGAGAATACCGCATTTCGCTGTTCGCGCAGGGCGCGGACGGCAGCTGGAACGACAACCACGGATTCGTCCCGCTGGGGCAGTCACAGCCGCTGAAGACCGCGGACGGCGAGGATTTTCTGTGTATGAAGGAGTGATCACATGGCATACAACAGCCAGTACACCGGCGCGCAGATCGACGAGGCCATCGGCGACGTGCGCGGAAACAAAGCCGCATGGAGCGGCAAGCAGGACGTGCTTTTGGCCTCCGGGGCGAAGGTCGGCGACCTTATCAAGGTCAAGGCGGTGGACGCCAGCGGGAAGCCGACAGCCTGGGCCGTGGCCGTGGCGGGCACGGACTACCTCAAAACCGCCCCTGTAACATCGGTCAACGGCAAAACCGGCGAGGCTAAGATCGTCAAGGGGGACGTTGGCCTCGGGAAGGTGCGCAACGAGGCGCAGTACAGCGCGCAGAACCCGCCGCCTTATCCCGTGACGAGCGTCAACGGCCAGACGGGCGCCGTCACAGTCCGCGAGGTGCCCGCTGTGACGGCATCCGACAACGGGAAATTCCTGCGCGTGGCCAATGGCGCATGGGCGGCTGCGGCGATTCCTGATGCGAATGGAGGGAGCTTCTGATGGCGGAATATCTGACAAACACGGCTGACCTGACGGCGGTCGCCGACGCGATCCGCGCGAAGGGCGGCACGGCTGCGCAGCTGGTGTACCCGTCCGGGTTTGTGTCGGCCATTCAGGCAATCCAGACCGGCGTCACGCCGCAGCTCATCGTCACAACAAGCGCGGGTGCGACTGTCACAGCCACAAAGGGTTCCAAAACCGTCAGCGGGACGGCGGGCGCGGACGGTACGTGTACGCTGGAGCTCTCCGAGGCAGGCGAGTGGAGCGTGACGTCTTCGCTGAACGGCAACAGCAGAACACAGACGGTTTTGATCGGTACGCAGACGGCAGATATCAGACTGTTTGATTCCGTATTCGCGAATAACAGCTGGGAGACGATCATTGCGTTCTGCCAATCCAACCAGGTTCCCGACACTTGGGCTGTGGGCGACAGCAAGACCATGACCATCGACGGAACAGACTACCAGATCGATATCATCGGCAAGAATCACGACACCTACGCCGACGGTTCCGGCACAGCTCCGCTGACGTTCCAGATGCACGACTGCTACGCTACAAAATATCCTATGATTGGATCTTCTAGCACAACTAAAATTCCATGGAAAGATACAACTATGCGTATGAGCACACTTCCCGCACTTTTACTGACTATGCCAAGTGAAGTACAGAGTGGTATACGTGAGGTCTCTAAGATTACAGGTATTCGGGATAGCAGTGGCAATGTAACACTCGATACAACATCGGATAAGTTGTTCTTGTTAAGCCCTACTGAAATGGGAATAACTACAGACAATGTGGATGGTGGAGACAGTGAAGGAACTGTTTATACTTATTATGTCGGTATGGAGGGTTCCTCGATGATGCGTGACAAAGTCTACTGGTTACGCTCAAGAGCAAAATATGAGACTAACCATTTTCAAGTTGTACAAAATGCATATCCACCTTCCAAACAGAAAGCTACTGAGCTAATGGGCGTAAGATTCGCATTCTGCTTCTGAGGAGAATATTATGAGCACCATCATTGACACCCTCATCACCGACCGGACGCAGGCGGACGTGGAGCGCGTCAAGGCGCTGGAGGCGAAGGGGTTCGCGGCCATGACCGCAGCCGAGCAGGCGGAATGGCTGGCCGGGATGAAGGGCGCGTACAACGCAAGCGACATGAATCGCGTGGGAACCGCCCTGAACTATCTGGCGGCGCGTCTTGCGCCGGTCTGCGGCATGAGTATCGCATGGTCTGCAAAAACAGATTGGGCGGCAACGGACATTATAACGGCCTCACAGGCGGCGGAATACCGGCAGCAGATACAGAACATCCGTGACGCGCTCACGTATCCCGCCGGGACGCCGGACGCGCCGGAGCTGGCCCGCCTGACCTACACCGGCGCGAACGATATCGAGCGCATTCTTGCGCTCTGCGAGGAACTGATCGACAACATCACAAAGTCGTTCCGCTACACCGGCGCTGCGGAGTGCGCCGCAGGAGGATTACTGACATGAAAGACAGACAACCGACGCAGGTTCTTGCGAACGGCGCGATCCGCTACGGCGTGTATAACGCCGACGGCACACTCGACCGCTACGAATACCTCAAGCGCGAGGACGCGCCTACCGTTGAGGGCACGCCCCTAAACAAGGCCAATCTCCTGTCCGATGCCACCGCCCAGAAGATCTGGCCCGACGCCGAAACAAGACCGGACGACCCGACTGTGAACGACGCATTCAGCAAGCTCGCACAGGGCACGGCCAAAGTGGGCGATATTGAGATCACCGCCCGCACAGATCTTTCCGCCGCATGGCTCCCGTGCGATGGACGATACATCAGCGAAGATCAGTACCCGGAGCTGTTCGAGACCCTGCGAGTCAGTGCCAGCGCAGCGCCGTGGAGCGCCGAATTACTACCGGCAGGATCCAATAGCGATAAAGAAGAATCATCAATTTCCTACGCGAATGGATACTGGTTTTACTGTAAGAAACGACATCTGTATTGCTCTACAGATTTAATCAGTTGGACTGATATTACTCCATCTGACCTGAATAGGTATGATTCGGAGATACAACTTCTTTCCGTGTTGTCCATGCACTACTGGCAGGGGCGATACGTGGGGTTGGCACATCTCTATACTGGCGATAATGATTATGCGTATGTTGCTCTCTATACGGAGCAGTTACAGCAAACTGGCTGGAAAATTTCTCAAATAACGACTCAAAATCGCTTTGGCGTCAGTTACCGAGATTATGTTCGGAGACTATTCTTTGATGGAACATACTATTATTTCTTCTGGGTTTATGACTGGTATAATACAAATACACAGACATGGAATGAAGTTGATGGACTATATAGCACGTCCGTACTTGCAGAATCAGCTGTAACGTCGTGGACACACGGCGACTGGACCGACAACGATAGGTATGTAGATTTCTACGACGAAGCCACTGGCTGGTATTACGTTTCGCGTAGGTATGCGCCATATACGAAGATTGCAACAGTCTACAAGACGCAATCGCTGCAAAATTCCATATCAAGCTGGATGGTTGTACCCATTCCTCACACTTCAGCATCAGGCAGCCCTGAGTTGGACAGCTACACGGTATCAGGGAATACTATAGTAGCTAAATACATGACGAGTGTCGCTCCGAGCACGGTCACGTTATACAGATCTGACGACGGCGGAAATACATTTGAGCAAATGTATTCGGGAGCCTCCGATGACGATCACGCATCCAACTTGCAGCTTGTTGCGGGCATTTTGTGTGCTTGGGATTCTGGGGTTATAACGCTGTTTGATGCAGATGGTATTACAGTGCAAACAGTCACGCCAAGCAGTGCGCTTGCAGGACTAAGAGCTTGTCACGAGAGTATTATTGCTATCCTGTCGTCAGATGATACGTATGTACTTCATCAGGATTTTGCGTACAGTAAAAAGAAAATTCCCAACATTACGCCAGACACCCGCAGCCAAGCCTACATCAAGGCACTGGAGGAATGAGCCATGCAGGACAGACAGGGTACAAACGACCTCGCAAACGGTGCCGTCCGGTATGGGGTATATGACGCGAGCGGGAACCGCCTGCGTTACGAATGGATCCGCCCGGAGGACGGACCGTTGGAGGCCGGGACGCCACTCACAGCAGGAAATTTGCTGACCGCGCAGACCGCTGCAAAGGTCTGGCGGGCAGGCGACGCGCCGGAGGATCCAATGCCGGACGACGCATTCGAGAAGCTGACGGAGCCGAGACACCGCGTCGGGGACACGCTCACGACCGTCCGTGTCCTCTCCGCCCCGTGGCACGCCTGCGACGGCTCGACGTTCTCGCAGACGGCCTACCCGGCCCTCTACGCCGTCCTCGGCGGCGCGACGCTGCCGAGCATCAGCTATTCAGACGATACCACCACCTACATCAAAATGGCGGACGATTAGCCCGCCGGAAATAGAGAGGTACATAACAAATGGATGCTGGAACCATCACGATCATTTGTGCCGTGCTCGGCTCGTCCGCGCTGACGGCGGTAGTAAACGCCGTCGTCAGCGCGATACAGAAAAAGCGCGGCAAGGCCACAACGCAGGAGACGCACCTTGCAGAGATCGACAAAAAGCTCGGGAAAATGCAGGAGCATCAGGACGAACAGTATCTGGCGATCCTCCGGCTGACTATCATGTCGGAAGAAATGCCAATGGCTGAGCGCCTGATCGCCGGGCAGAAATACGTCACACTCGGCGGGAACGGCGACGTGAAGAAGTTTTTACACCAGCTGGAGGCGCAGTGCGGGAAGGGGGCGAAGCCGGAGGAATGAGCGGGAAAAGCAAATGGACGAAAGGCGAAATGTCGCGCACCATTGTCGTTTACTGCATCAAGGCCCTAACGCTGACGCTGATCTGGGCTGTCGCGCTGGAGACAATCGCCGTGCTGTTTTCGCTCGAAATCGATCTGACCGCCGTGCTCACCTTCGCCGCTGCGGCCTTCGGCGGGGAGCTCCTGCTGCTGGCCTTCAAGCGCGTATTCGCAAAGAAAAACGACCCGGTTGAATAACGAAAGGAGTATACAAAATGGAAAACATCATCAAACGTCTCGGGAATCTTCTGAGCGTCAAGTCCATCGTCACGCTCGGACTGACCATCATCTTCGCCGTCCTCGCCCTGCGCGGCGACATCACCGGCAAGGACTTTCTGACCATCTTCCTGACTGTTATCACGTTCTATTTCGGCACGCAGTCGCAGAAAGCGCAGGACGCCATCGATGCGGCAGGCAAACCGCAGGAGGGCGCACAGAAATGAGCATCATGAAAGCCTCCGAGCTCGTCAGGCGGCACATCGACGTCGCGAAGAACTATAAAACCGTGTACATGTGGGGCTGCTTCGGCTCGCCCGTGACGAATGGCATTATCACGGAAAAGGCAAACCAGTACCCGGATTGGTACGGCACGGCGAAGCAGGCAAACCTCCGTGCGCTGATCGGCAAGAGCTATTTCGCCTTTGACTGCGTGAACCTCACGAAGGGCATTCTCTGGGGCTGGAATGGCGACAAGAATGCTTACCACGGCGGCGCACGCTACGCCGGGAACGCCGTCCCAGACGTCTCCGCCGACGGCATGATCGCCAAGTGCAAGGACGTGTCCTCGACCGGCTGGGACAAGCTGATTCCCGGCGAAGGTCTCTGGATGCCGGGACACTGGGGCCTGTACATCGGAGACGGCTTGGCCGTTGAGTGTACGCCAATCTGGGATAATGGCGTGCAGATCACCGGCGTCGGCAACATCGGCCTCAAGGGCGGCTACAACAGCCGCGTGTGGAAGAAACACGGAAAGCTCCCGTGGGTAGAGTATGATACGGAAACCGCTGACAAGGCCGTCGAGGAGGCCAAGAAGACGATCAAGGCAAAGGCCGGACTGGCAGACAGCACGATCAAGTATCTTGCCGATTACAAGTACGGCGATGACCTGTTGAAAAAACTGGCTGCGGCTATGAAGTAAGGAGGCGGCGCGATGGCACCGCAGGCACGAGTCAATCTGCCGCCGGAGCTCGGCAGGCTGACGCGGAAGGACATGGAGGCCGTAATCTATCAGGCCAATCTTGGACGCGAGAACTCGCAGATCGCACAGCTTTACTTCGTGGACAAGCTCCCGCAAGTGGACGTTGCAACAGAATTGTATCTTGGCCGCGCCACTGTGCAGCGACGCCTGCCGGAGATCATGGCACGGATGAAGTCTGCGTCCGGAAGCCTCCCAAACTGAGCACAAATGATGCACAACTGATACAAAACTGAAGCACATCAAAACGCAAAAAAGCCCATACTGGACACATCAAAGGAGTGTTCGGTATGGGCTTTTCTTATTTCAATCCAAACCCTGTAGGGCGGATGGTCGGGGACTGCACCGTCCGGGCCATTGCAAAAGCGACCGGGAAGAGCTGGGACGAGGTGTATATCGGCCTGTGCCTACAGGGGCTCATCATGGGCGATTTGCCGAGCGCAAACAGCGTGTGGAGCGCTTACCTGCGGCAGCAGCGCTTTACCCGGAACGTGATCCCGAACACATGCCCGGACTGCTATACCGTCGCGGATTTCTGCGCAGACCATTCGCGCGGCGTGTATGTGCTGGCGTTATCAAGCCACGTTGTGTGCGTGGAAGATGGGACGTATTTTGACACGTGGGATTCTGGGAGTGAAATTCCACTGTTTTATTGGGCAAAGGAGGAAGCATGATGTTTGGACAACAGCCGTATGTGTATCAGCAGCCGATTTATAATCAGCCAATCGGCCAGCCAATCAGTCAGCCAATGCAGGAACCAATGATGCGCCCACAGTATCAGCCTGCGCCGCAGATGCAGCAATACCAGCCGCAGCCACAGCAACAGAGCCAGAATCAATCGATTATCTGGATTCCGAACGAACAGGCCGCAAACGACTTTATCGTCGCACCCAACAACGCAGTAACGCTTTGGGATATGAACGCGCCGGTCGTGTACGTCAAAAAGGCCGATGCAAGCGGCAAGCCGAGCATGACAACGTATGATCTTGTGGAGCGCGCACAGGCTGTTATAACGCCCACAGTGGCGCGAAAAGACATGATGGAGGAATATGTGACGCGCAAGGAGTTCGACGAGCTTGTGGCGAAGCTGGCCGCTCCAAGCGTCAGACCGCGAAAGATGAAGGAGGCGGACAATGAACCCACTGTTTAATGCGCTCGGCGGTGGGCAGATGCCCGGCCCGATGGGGCAGTTTCAAAATATGGTGCAGCAGTTCCGGCAATTCCAGAACAGCTTTCAGGGGAATCCAAAAGCAGAGGTCGAAAAGCTGGTGCAAAGCGGGAAAATCTCGCAGCAGCAGCTGAACCAGCTGCAGCAGGTGGCGGGGCAATTCCGGCAACTGCTGCAATAGTTCGGGAATTCCGAACAGTTGAACAATCAAAATCGTGGCCACGATTGAGATAAATCTTTTGAATCTACGAAAGGAATGAAAAATATGAGTTTGAATGACGGCTCTCCGACCATGACAATGCCCGTCGCGCCTACCGGCATGACGAGTGGCGGCTGGGGCGGCTTCGGCGGTGATAATGGCTGGTGGATCATCATCCTGTTCCTTGCCATTTTCTGCGGCTGGGGCGGCAATGGAAACGGATTCGGCAACAACGGCAGAAATTCCGGCGGCGTTGTAGACGGCTATGTTCTGGCCTCTGACTTCTCGAACATCGAAAGAAAAATTGATGTCGTGAACAATGGCGTCTGCGACGGCTTCTATGCGATGAACACGGGGATGCTTAACGGATTTGCCGGTGTAACGCAGGCTGTGACTTCCGGCTTCTCGAACGCTGAGCTTTCCCGCTGCAATCAGCAGGCTGCGCTTATGCAGCAGCTGAACAACATGGCGATGCAGGCACAGGAGTGCTGCTGCGAAAACCGCGCTGCAATCGCCCAGGTGCGCTATGACATGGCGACGCAGGCGTGCGACACCCGCAACACCGTGCAGAACACCACCCGCGACATCATCGACGCGATGAACTGCGGCTTCCGCAGCATTGACCAGAGATTGACGGCGCAGGAACTGGCTGCAAAGGACGCGAAGATTGCCGAGCAGAACCAGCAGCTCTTTGCGGCGCAGCTGGCGGCTTCTCAGGCGGCGCAGAACGACACGCTCAAGTCCTACGTAAGTGGGCAGCTGGCGTATTACAACCCGCGCCCGGTTCCTGCATTTGAGGTTCCAGCCCCGTACCAGTATTCCGGATGCAATAACGGCTACAACTACGGTTGCAGAAACTGCGCGTAACAACTCCACATCGTAGAGCTTTTTCGTGGCCTCACGAAAATGGTCGGCCCCATTGCCGATACTCGAAAGCAACGCGGCGGGGCAATCGTCCCGCCGCTATATTTTTATGAAAGGAATGATTTTATGGCTGAATTTACATCATCCGGGATTCAAACTGTCGCCGCTGGGCAGAACGTCCCTCTGATCTCCACGGCGGCTTGCGGAAATCCGTGCATCGTACATCGAGAAGGAAGCGGGCTCGTTACGCTGCGCGGGCTTACGCAGCAATGCAAGGCGAAGTTCCGCGTATCCTTTGGCGCGAATATCGCCATCCCGGCAGGCGGAACAGTAGGTGCCATTACCGCTGCGCTTGCAATCAACGGCGAACCTCTGAGCAGCGCCACAGCGACCGTAACCCCTGCGGCCGTTGAGAACTATTTCAACATCTTCGTTTCCGCATTCGTGGAAGTCCCGCGCGGCTGCTGCCTGACTGTAGCGGCAAAGAATACCAGCGCGCAGGCGGTCAGTTTTGCAAATAGCAATATGATCGTCGAGCGTGTATCGTGAAAGGAGAATGCGATATGTACGATTTGAGAAACCTGCGTGAAATGCTCTGCAAAGAGCTTGACGAAATCGCCGACAAGCGCGAAATGTCTGCGGGCGATCTGGACGCGATCCAGAAGCTGACGAGTTCCATCAAAAACACCTATAAGATCGAAATGCTCGAGGACGGCGGATATTCCCGCGACGGCGAGTGGGAAGCGGACATGCGCGGCACATATGGACGGGGCAACTCTTACCGTGGCCGCCGCCGCGACGCAATGGGCCGCTACAGCCGCACAGACGCCCGCGAGCATATGCATGCGCAGCTGGAGGATATGATGCGCGACGCGGACGACGATAAGACCCGTGAAGCAATCCGCCGCTGCATGGAGCAGATCGAGCGGGCATAAGGGGGATATGATATGCTGGATAAAGCCGAGATCCGCAAGGAGATAGCACGGCTGGAATATGAGGAATCCAGCTATCCCAATTATGCCAAGCTGGCAGATCTTTATGTGATACGCGACAAGATGCAGGAAGAGGAACGGGACGCCGGCGGTAGGCATGTGGGTTACTACTCCGGCGCTCCCACCCCTGTGACCGCAGAACCGGCTACCGTGGGCGAGTACGGGGACAGTGAGTTTTTACTTGCGGTAGCCGGGAAAGACCCGGCAAAGGCTTGGGCGGTCGTTGATGAACTTATGGACACATTATCGCTTGTGAACCGAAAAGTCTATGATTCTATGCTTCGAAAAATAAAGTCCATGTAGCAAAAAATAGGGGAGTCCCCTCGCATTGCGCTGAATTTGTAGCATACAATGTAGCATACGGGAAAAAATTTTATGTTACAGAGCGTGTCATAACGTATTTTTTTGCTTTTTGAAAATGCGCAGGAAATAGGGTGAAAAGCATAAAAAAGTACCGATTTTAGCTTTAAAACAGCTAAAATCGGTACTTTGGCGCGGAAGGAGAGATTTGAACTCTCGCGCGCTTTTTAGACGCCTACTCCCTTAGCAGGGGAGAAAAACCCATTGAAAACACTTGGGAAATTGGCGTTTGTAACATATTTTGTAGCATACAGAATTCACTCTGGCGAGTCGTTTTGCAACTGATTTACGGCATCGACCATGCCTTTCATGTCTGGGTGTACGTACCGTTGGGTAGTCGTTATCTTTGTGTGGCGCATGATTTCCTTGATCGTAAACGGGTCAATGTTTTTCATCGCGAGGGCTGTAGCGGTTGTATGGCGGCATGAGTAAGGTGGTAGCTTTTGCGCTCCGGCAAGCTCCAAACACTCATAATATCTCTTGTAAAAATTATCTTTGTTTATGCAGCAGATATTTCCGACGCGCGATTTGCTTTCTTCGCATAGTTCATGCAGCACCGGCGCAACAAAATCCGGGAAGACCATAGGCGTTTCCTTCCGCTTCTTTGTCTTTATGCCGCCTCGGACGATCTCATTCTTTTCAAAGTCAATCATATCTTTCTTGAGTTTCAGAAGCTCACCGGGCATCATGCCGGTATAAATCATCGTTAAAATAAACCCAACGAAGTGGTCTTTTGCATACGCTTCCCATAGCTTTTTGACGTCGGCGTCGGTAAACGGCTCCGGCGATTTTTCGTCCAGTTCCGGGAGCTTAATGTATTCCGCGAGATTGACAGTGGTCTGTTTTTCAGCAATCGCGAGGTTATAGCAGTGTGAAAGGACTGTTTTCATGTCCTTCCGCGTGTAATAGGTGCTGGCGTTGCGGTCGACAACATCCTGTATCTGTGAGATGGTGAGCGTGTCAATTTCGCAGTCGGCGAGCTCCTTCATGCGCTTGAAAGCTTTTTCCGCTGCCCCCTGCCGGTTCGCCGACAAGGACAGGTAATCTCCACGCAGATACGTCTTGTAGTATGCTCTGAGTGTAGGGCTTCGCCGCTCTTCTTTCGGCGGGTTGGCGGCATATTGGAGGGCGGCGCGCTTTGATGTAAACCCGCCTTTTGTTCGCATCTTTTGCCGAAGCTTGTCATTCTCGTCTAGGTAAGTTCTTTCTGTCCAACGCGCCGTCCACGTCTTCCCTCGCTGGTAAGCGCTTCCCTGCCCGTTCCCGCGTGTCCGGTTTCGCCGCGCTTCCTGTTTTTTTCCGCACCAGCAACAGTAGGGCGCGCCGTCTGGGATTTCTTTTTTACACTTGATGCACTCCATGTTTCCCTCCACGTTCTTTTCGGATCGCGTAGAAAGTAATTGCCGAAGCCAGCGCTGAACCTACGATCAGGGCAATGCAAACCCATGCAGCTACGGACAAATATCCATCGCGAATGAGGCCTGCGCTCCGACTCTGCGCATCCGTCACAAGGCAGGCAATCAGAGAAAAGGAGAGCAGCATACAAAACAGGGCGAGGACGTAACACATTGTATGTGTAGACTTTATCTGTGCGCTTTGCACGGCCGCTGTTGCCTCCAGTTTGGCGTTTTCAAGCTCGACGTGATGGATCTGCTTGGTCAGCTTTTCCGGGCTTCCGACGCGATTTTCAAGGCCGAACAGCTCGTCGAGCGACAACCCGAGCGTTTTGCATAGCGCAGCCGAGTTGTAAAGCCGTGGATCCGCTTGTGTTCCAGCGTATAATCGGCTCACGGCAGAGAAGGAAACGCCGGACTCGTTCGACAGCTCCTCCAACGTCATCCCGCTTGCATCTTTTGCCCTTCTGATCTTCCCCTGATACGCGCCGATAAACGGAGCGAGATCCTGTATTGCGGACATGATTACGCCTCCATTCGTAAGTTTCAGTTTTATTTCTTACATTTTCCATATAAAAATGCAAAACATGTGACAAGAACGCAGGATTCGCCCTTTTCTTACAAACATTATCTGGTACAATGAAAACGTAGCAGATAGTTCCTGAATCCGGCATCTGCTGAAATGGCCCCACCGTATGTTCCAGATACGATGGGGCCGGTCAAACCGAATATTATATCAAATCATCAGTCCTATAAACGGTACACCATCAGATTCCTGATTCCCAAAAATAACGCGGTCTGTTTGTTCATAATACCATGTTGATTTTTAGAACAATCGTTCTATAATAAATGACAGGAGGAAAAAATATGGAGTGCATCAACATCCGGGTAAACAACGGGAAAGTGGACGTGACAGTAGACGGTGCGAAGCTGACAGATGTGCATAGCGTCAGCGTGGACTACATCAAGGGCGTTCCGCTCCTGTTTGCCTGCGTCGCGGACGTAGGCCGGGAGCAGGACGAGCGGCGGGAGCCAAGAATCCTGCACTAGTCATAGTACTCCATGCGCATGGACGGTATTGTGACCTGGTTGCCAAGCACAGCAATATAAGTTTGCACGCCCTTGCATTCACCGTAGCACGTGATCTGATCGTTCTCCAAGATGCGGCTTTCTCCTTCCGGCCTTGAGTATGTTACATACCAGATCCCAAAAGGCGTTTGCACACGAAGCGTGACGGAGTTTAGGAAGCCCTCTTGAACTTCAATGACTGTTCCGCTTATTACAACTTTTCTCCCCTTGTAATCGTCCGGATCTCTTGAAATCGCGGAATAAGAAAGATCCTCACATTGCGCAATGTATTCTTCGCGAGAAAGCTCTTTCGGCTTGTCTTCCTCGCTTTCAAGTACATACCCGGGACCTGTGTTCTCCGTTTGCTTTTCGAGTTCGTTTTTTGGCTCATAGTTTTGCGACGAAGAGGGAGATACCGAAATCATGCTTGATAAACTGACAACGAACAGAGCGCACAGAATCGCGACAAGCACTTTTCCGAGCGGGGACAGCTTCTTTTTGTTTTTCGCTCCGCAAGCCGGGCAGCGCTTTACCTTTGCGTTGATCTGCGCGCCACACGTCTTGCATACGATTTTTCTGTTTGGAGCCTGACAGTACGGGCACAACTTCAACTTTTCGTCAAAATTCTCCCCGCAGCGCGGGCATCTGACACGGTATTCTGTTTTTTGCACAGCAAATCAACCTCCGCATTCTGGTAATACTCAAATGTTACCATCAACCAGCATTGACTTCAAGGCTGAAAGTTCAACAAAAATCGACGCATGAATTTGGATATTTGGAGAAGGAGATTGAAATGGTAGATAATTTGCATGAAATGTGCTATGATAGCAGCCAGATAGAGCGGATTCGCACACAGCTAAAGCGGATCGTGTTAGAACTTTCGGTTGAAGAACAGGAAGAACTTTTGAGAATGATTAAGGAGGGTATGCATGAGTAGGCCGTTCACTCCGATTCATGTAATGACTGAAGCGTTTCGGAAAGTCATGTATGATATTGTTGCAAAAGCGCAAGAGAAACAGCGACAGAGCACGACGCAAGAGCAGACACCTGCTCAACGGAAAACGAAGGAGGATAAGTGTGTTCACAACAAGAAATGAGCTAAAGCGCAGAATTGCAGACCTTGAACGAGAGCGTGACGCGCTTTTGCGGGAGCGTGAAATTGCAGACAACAGCGGCCTAGCAAAATGCAAAGGAATCATGTGTAGAAGTTGCGAACACGCTGTCTTTATTTCTAATATATGTGGGTCTAGCAGACTTCTTGGCTGCGATCTAACGACAAACTGCGATAACTACAAAAGGATTCCCCACAGCGCAGCTAAGTCTTGACAATCGATACAATAAGGCTGGAAATAGCAATCAGCGTCGTAATTAAATACGGAACCCAGAAATTCCTTCCGTCGCGTCTCCTTTGATCTACATAAGCGCGACCAGCATATGTGATTTCATAGCCAAATTGCTTGTGGTCTCCAACATCGTTAATAGATTCGCTGGATTCCCAAGTGGAAATGAACTTCTCAGAACAAAGAGCGGCAACACACAGACTGCTGCTTGCTCTTTCTTCTTCGTGTGTTTCTGACTGAATTTCGTCAAAAGTCAACCGATCTTTTCTGTAGAAGAGGTCTAGAAGTTTGTAAGCTTTTTTATCAAGCATAGTCAACCCCTCTGGCTTTTCAAATACCGAATATATTTGATCACGTCCGCGAGTTCTTCGCCGGACGCAGAATCCAGAAAGTCTAATATCTCCTGCGCGGCAGGGCTCACGGCCCCATCCTTCGGGATGGGGTCTTTTTTTATGCCTTTGCCCATCAGTTCTTCTACTGTTACGCCGAAGTAGTCGGCGATTTTTTGCGCATTTACGTCAGAGGGTTTTGTCTTCCGCGCTTTCCAACAGCTTATTGTTGACTTGTCGATTCCGAGTTCTCGGCCAACGTATGCAGGGGTTTTGTCTACAGAAGCGCAAAGCGCAACAAAGTTGTCATAAAACACAATAATACACCTCTGGAACTGTTAAATACGACGAAAGTTGAATTAGTTTGCAAATAGCGGTTGACAGTTGAGAATGTTTGATGTATTATTGCCTTGTGGTTGAAAAAGTTTGCAACAGACAAGACCCCAGCAAATCAACGCTTGCGCCAATGCTAATGTGTTTCTCGCAAATTCATAGTAGCACAAACAGTAAACAATTTCAACAACAAATTTCAAAAGTTGACTGCGGCGTAAAGAAAAGCCGCCCGTGGTTCGTTCACGAGCGGGTTTCCCCAGAGTTGTTTACCAGAACGCGCTGCACAGGATGGTCGTCTGCATTACTTTGCATCCGTCCGAATTGGTAGAGTTCTTTCCACCGGCTCGGCAATACTATCCTGACACAAAACGAACTTGCGCTTCTATGGACGCGCCGCTCACTTTGGCAGTTCTGGCGCTGCCCCTTGCCCTAACGCATCACGCCGTTTCTTTGGTCTGGAACTGGCAAGTTCAAAAGTTTGGTCATGACAACCACCTCCTGAATTTACCTAAAAGGGCTAATGGCAGTATAGCACGTCCGGGGCGTTGCAGTCAACAATTTTAACAGAATGGAGGTGTGTATATGCCTGAAAAATGGACAGGCGTACTGATCGGGAAAATGCACAATGCGCGTGTTTCATACGACGATCTTGCCGCAGAGCTTGGACTTACAAAAGGCTATCTGTCCATGATCCTGAACGGGAAAAGAAATCCGCCGGGTGCGAGGAAGCGCTTGGAAGACGCGGTTAAGGCCGTGATCGAACGCAGAAAGGAGGAAAAATGACGCTGGACGATATCCGGGCAATGTCAAAGCCCACAATCCTCGCAAGCGAGGCGGCGCAGGTGCTCGGCTGTAACCCGCAATGGCTTCGCTTGATGGCGAGGGAACGGCCTGAAAAGCTGGGCTTCCCGGTCTGCTGCACAAGCAATCACAGAGTGAAGATCCCGAGAGAGCCGTTTTTGCGGTTTCTCGGAGCATGAGGAGGAACAAATGAAAGTCAGATTAACATTTTTGGAGCCGGTTCTTGGCACATGGCCGAGCAACGAAAACATTGCGCGGGACTTTATCGCAAGCAAGGCCCCGGACGCAAGCACGATTGAGGATGAGATCGCAGCGCTCGGCGCGGACGCTGTCGCCGAAAAGGGCAAAACCGTTTTCCCGCGTACCGACGGACAGCCGATTCTGTACGATTATCAGGTCAAAGGCTTTTTCAAAGACGCCTGCGGTATGCTGGCGCGTGTGAAATCCAAGAAATCCAGCGCCCTGAAAGCCTATAAGAAGATCATCGACGGCCTGATCTTTGTAGAGCCGCGCATGATTCCCATTGAGGTCAACGGCGAGGTCGGAGAATGCCAGAGGCCGCTTCGTGCGCAGACCGCACAGGGCGAGCGTGTCAGCCTTGCGAACTCCGAGGAGATCCCGGCAGGCAGCTCCATCGAGCTTGAAATCGTGATGCTCGACGAAAAGGCGCACAAGGATATCGTCCTGGAATGGCTGGATTACGGACGGCTCAGAGGCATCGGCCAGTGGCGAAACTCCGGAAAGGGACGATTCACCTACGAAGTGCTCGAGTAAGCGCGAGGGCTTAGATGGGCCCGGCGGCGAAGGGCAATGGAGTGGCACGGCCCCGCACGGCACGGCGCAGCAACGGCAAAGCGAGGCGTAGATGTGCAAAGGCAACGCCGCGATTCGCCTGGCGTCTCAACGCAATGCAATGGCTTAGTTTAGCCGCGCTCAGCAATGGAATAGCATTGCACAGCAACGGAACGCGACGCAATGACAGGCAGCGGCATGGCAAATCATCGAAGGCTACGCGCAGCTACGGCACAGCAACGAATGCAATGCAAGGGAAGAGCCAAGCCTAGCAACGCAAAGCTTAGCAGCGGCAACGAATTGCGAAGCAGCGAACAGAAATCGAAAAAGGAGTGGATAGCATGAGAACAAACCTTGTCGTGGAAACGACCGAGGAGCGCCGGGAGCGGCTGCGCGAGGCATTGGAGGCCCGCAAGGCAACACTGCGAATCTTGAAGGGTATGTGCCTTTGGGTGAGCGGCGCGGCGATGATCCTGTCGGCGGTGGCCGGGATGGCGGAAATGACGTATGAATGCGTCCTTACCGGTCTGGTCGCGCTCGTCGCGCTGCTGTACGGGCTGGCATGACGGAAGCGGATCTGCTGAAGACTCCCTGCGAGATATGCAGAGAGCGCGGGCTATGGAGCTCCGGCTGTACCACAGACGACCGATTCTTCTGCGGCATCTATTGGGAGATCCTGTTTGAGCAACGGGACGCGACCTGCAAGCTTATCCGAGAGCGCACGAAAAAGAAATGACCCCTGCCGCGCGGCAACGCGGCAAGGGCCGAAAGGAAACTTAAGACGCCTTTATTATAGGGCAGAAAGGGAACTATGTCAAGTTTAACGGATTCCCGCGTTCGGCATGGTGCGAAAGCCTGCGTCGACGCGGTACATCGGGCCGACTACCCGAAGTTCAACAAATGCCTGCTTTCTCAGTGCGAATCGCCGGAGAAATACGGCGTGCAGCTTGTTCCGGAGGCAGCTGCGGCGATCAAGGCGCTGGACGCGCCCAAGAACCGCGCCGACCGGCGGAAGAAGATGAACCGGTATTACTTCCGCCTGACGGACGATCAGGCTAAGAAGCTGGACAGGCTTCTGAAAAAGCTGGGCTATTCCACGGTTCAGAGCTTCTGTGAAGCGCTGATCCGCCAGGAGGTGAGCCGGAATGGCGTATGACGGCGAAAACCTGTACTTGAGCATTCCGGAGCCGGAGTACGAGTCGGAGTACGAGCCGGACGAGCTGGAGGATGAAGATCGTTTTTTGTTCCCGCCGCTGTGGCTGGTGGGAAAGATGAAACAGGAGGATCAACATGAAAGTTTATAAAGGCACGGATAAGGATATGAAGTGCCGCGGGTTTCAATACAAGCTCGGCGAAGCCGCTGTTTTTGATGGAGAGCCGTATCTTTGCAGGGCTGGCCTGCACGCGTGCGAACAACCGATTGATGTGCTGAACCACTATGCACCGAACGAAAGCCGATATTTTGAGGCAGATGCCGAAGAAGTAACTGACGAGCGTGAATCGGATGATAGTAAAATCGTCGCAAAAAAAATGACGTTGAAAGCTGAGATTGGCGTTCCCGGCCTCGTGAAAGCGCAGATCGAATATATCAAGAACCAAATCGGATTTGAGGCCGCGATCAAGCGCGCAAACGCCGAAAAAGAGAATCATGCCACAGGCGATCAGGGCGCAGCCTCCGCCACAGGCGATCAGGGCGCAGCCTCCGCCACAGGCAATCGGGGCGCAGCCTCCGCCACAGGCTATCAGGGCGCAGCCTCCGCCACAGGCAATCAG
>ERZ1035037.89-NODE-89-length-37526-cov-47.836353_pt1 | contig 37526 bp, 62 predicted proteins | sample MGYA00520618_ERZ1035037 | MGnify/ENA primary metagenome ERZ1035037 (study PRJEB33766, sample SAMN09781741) | gut metagenome | biome: gut microbiome | host: Homo sapiens | place: Madagascar | study: EMG produced TPA metagenomics assembly of the PRJNA485056 data set...
CAAAATGTTTCTTTTTTCTTGCTAAAAATAACGTACTTGATGTTGAATACAAAACTTTATAAATTTCTTTTGTAGCATTTGTGCTATATTGAATACAATATAAATAAGAGTTGTCTCTTTTTTGTTTTTGAATATTGACTCTCTTAATACCATATGATTCTAAGACATCTAAAATAAATTCAAGAATATTTGATGTAGCAGAGCAAACTTGCCACCTTAAAGCCGTGTAATGTTTTTTGCCATTTGTTTCAATAAAATTAACACTCCCATCACCATCAAAGTATCCTCGAACATAATCAAGCCAATACTTTTTATCAAGTTCAAATGGTGGTTTTAAAATAAAAGTTTTTTGTGGGACAATCGAGTATTTTTTTAACTCATCGCGATGTTCTTTACAAGTCCAAGTTAGTTCAGAATAATCAAACCCTTGCCTTGAAGTAAAATCATGGATTGAATTTTCTATTTCAATTTCTTTTTGAATGCGTTCTAGAATTTCTCTATCAGTTGAAGATAACCCAATACCAATTTCATTTCCTTTTTTAGAAACATACCCGTCCGCAGCTAAAAAACCAATAACCCAAGCCATATTTGGCGATTGAACACTAAAATATTCTTTATTCTTATGCAAAGCTCTGTTTTGATTGCTTTCAATCGCAGCCTCCGCGTATGTTCGTTTTTTGATATTATTATCTTTTAAAATCTGATTTAAAGTAGCTAAAGAAACTTTTGCTTGAGCTTTACAATAATTTAAGCCACGTTTTTGATTAACATAACAGTCTAAAGCAATTTGTTCTTGTTTTTTAGTATAGGGTGTTGGCCCTTTTCTTTTTCGTCCTAAATCATATGCTAACTGTAAAGCTTCTGCATTGGTTCTAATATGAATGTTATTCTCTTTTAAAACTTTTTTTACAGTTCTTAAATTTGTATGCGCTTTTTTTGCGCATTCTGCTTGTCCACATCCACTTTTATATAATTCAATAATTAGCTTATCACGGTTCTCCATCCAGACAACCTTTCTAAATAAATGTTTATTATTCCTATGCGTTGCGCGTGTCAAACTTTTTACAGTAAGACTTCCGCTCTGATTACCATATCTTTATATAAAAGACTTAGGCTTCCAGTTTTTTACTACAATTTAGATAGTCAATATTTAGACTAAATGCCCAAAACTTTAGGCTCACCGTAAAACATAATTGTGTATCCCTCAAGGGAACGACTTACTTTGTGTGGCTCAATAGAAAAAATATCAATTGCCATTCTTTAATTATCCTTTCTGTTTAAATAAAATCCTGAATAAAGGAGGATTTAATGGCTCCTCCTGAACCATTTATTTTATTTAAAAAACAAAGTCGCTATCATCATCTTCGTCTTCTACTGCTGGAGCTGAAGTTGGAAAACCAGACTTACCATTCTTTGATGCCTGATATTCTTCTTGCTTTTTCTTTACTTCAACGAGATCCTCTTCACGTTTCGCTAGAGCCTTCTTAATGTCCGCACGAGTAATAACTGTCTCATCATCAAACTCCGCAGGTTCAGCTGAAGCCCAAGTTACATCCCAAGCTCGAATGGTGCGAGAGGTTGTTTTAATCATAGGCTCACCAAAAGCACCTTCAATTTCAGTCTCGCTCTTAATAACTGTTGAAATAATCTCACCTTGAAGTTCTGTCACCATAGGATTCTTACTAGAAACATCTGCGTTAAGGAAATAATCCATACCAGCTTGACTACGGATTGTAAAACTTACAGGAAGAATATCATTGCGGAAATTGAAGACATAACCTTTTAGTTCTACATAATTTTGAGCATCTTCAACTTCACGTTCTGCGACGTTTGTAATTACCATGTCAACATCAAAGTTTGCGGGGTTATCAGAAATACCACCTGTCATTGTATGAACAAAACTACCACCAATGCGCTTTGGAGAAGCAAGTTCACCTTCGCGAGTATAAAAATCATTTACTTCAACATTACCAGAAATTCGTACCTTTGTTGCTTCTGGACCAACCTCTTCAAAAGTTTTACCATTCTCAATAATCTCTTGAAGAACTCCATATGTTGCGTTTGGTTTACCAGACTTACCATATGTTTCAGATACATAAGAAAAGTGAACAGGAACTACATTTGTACCAGATTCATCTGTAGCAACCTGAATCTCACCATTAATAAATGGTACGCCTGCCTTTGAAATACGCGCTGTTAGCGTATGTGAAAAAACAAATCCTTGAACATTAACATTATTCTTCCATTTTTCTCGCATAAATTTAATCTCCTTTTTATAAATTGCCTTTGCTCTCATTTACTTATTATATTATATCATTTATTTTTTTAATTGTCAAATTCATCTGTAATAAATTCTGAATAAGGAAGAGTCTTAATCCAATTACAAAAATCAATCCTCCAAGCTGGAAGCCTATGATTTTTACGTTGTTTATACATACTCCGCAATGTTTCATAACTAAAACAATAGTAACGTGTTTGAGTCCAGCTCTCGGGAAGCATTGCTTTTAAAAGCTGATGATAAAGTTCTCTTTCTTCACTTCCTTTTTCCCAGCTATTCATTTGTTCCTGGACAGCTTTTAATTCTTCGAGATATTTAGAAAAAGCAACATCAGCTTTCTTATCAATTCCAGAAGGGTAATCAAAATTATCTAAAGAAATATCATCTTTTCCAAGAGTGTGCATTGTTGATTCAGAGTTAGCATAAAGACGAGTAGAATAAGTATCCATTTCTTGTAGAAAACCACGCGATTGTTTTACTTCTACAGTAACAATAATTCCACGCAAAAATTTCCTATGTTCTGGGCCAGCATTGATAAGTCTCTTTGCTAAATCATAATCATTTTTTCCAATGACATATTGCATACTATCTTTGAAAACGCCATTTTCATCTTTCTTCCAAAATTGCTGATATGAACTATCAGCTTTATGATAAGATTTAAGAGGTGCCCGCATCCCAACAATCGCGCCTTTAAATCCACCAATATCAACAGTTTTAAATCCAGTTTTATTTTCCATTTAACTCCTATTGCCATATTGGCTATTGTATCCCCAGGAGACAGAGTTATAAAATTCAATATAGTATTTTTCTTTTTTATTCAAGTCTTCTGCGGGACATTCTTCTAAAACTTCAAAAGTAAAATTCTCTAGTCCGTCTTCTTTCATTGCATCATATAATTTATTATTGGCAGGGCAGTCAATACCAAGTCCACATTTCATATGTTCTTGAAAACGCTTTTTAACATCTTTTGCTTGACCAATATAAACTTTATTATTTAAGATATTGGTTATTTTATAAATCCCGCAAACAATGTTATCTCCAATAATAAATTTGAATTTTTCTTTTGCTACTGGAGCAAAGAAAGTTTGCCAAATAAGCATACAAAGAATTCTTTGATTTGTTAGTTTATATTGAATTGAACGTAAAAGTTTAATATCATTTGCGTCTGCTTCTGGAATATTCAACCTATATAGGTCTTTTTCTTCCTTCATTTCTTGTTCTTTTTGTAGTGCTTGAATTACCGCAGATTTTTGTTTCTTTAAAGAGTCAAGTTCTTGATTTATTAATTCAATTTTTTCTTCAATCTCTGCTTTGGTTTGATTATAAGAGCCGTTTAAATCTTGTTCAAGCAAATCATAATGTTCTTGTAAATTTTTTGCTTTTTCTGAATGAAGTTCAGATAAATTATCTAGATGCTCTTTTAATATCTTTTGCTTTTCAGAATATTCTTCATCAAGTTCTTTATTTCTTGAAACCTTATTTTCGTATTCAATTTGCTTCTTTTCATATTTTTCAGCAATAAATCTCGCAGTTTCTTCTTCACGTTCAATTAACCATTTAGTATCTTTTAGCTTTTTACCTTCTTGAATATTGACGCAAAATAAAATCATACAGACTATTGTTAAAATAATAGTAAGTATTTCCATATATAAAAAAATAGTGGGAGCTAAATAGAATAATATTTAACTCCCTTTCCTTTTAACTCTAAGCCTCTTATTCAGGCTTTTCCGCTTGCGGATCTACAGTAGAACCTTCAGCAGTAAGTCGAATAAGTTTACCGTCAAAGCCCTCTACCTCTTCACGCACTACAAACCCCTTCTTTACAAGAGCATTGATAGAACCAGTAATGCTTTTAGTCTTAATGCCTGTTGCTGCGGCAATATCGTTCGCAGTTAGATCAGCACCTAGATTACCTTGCATATAAGTTAGAATTGCTTGAGCGTTGTCAGAAAATAGTTTAGCCATTTGTTTTTCTCCTTTTGTTTCTTTAATATCAACATTTTCTTTTTCTTTATTATACTCTTTATTTTTAAATTTGTCAATAATCTTTTTTAGTATTTTCATAATTCCTTTCTCTAAACCTTTTCAACATATATATATTATATTACTTTTTTTTATTATTAGTCAATATCTTTTTATGCAAAAATTTCATCTAATTGACATTCATTAGGATTCTTATCAAATCTCATTTGAATAAAACGAGGGTGCCTGAAAGTCCTGCGCTCTTTATCAATTGACATAGCTTGAATCTCACATACGCTCCCAATATATAATTCAGGTTTTTTTGTCATATGCGCTTTCATTTCATCTGTAAGACCAGATGCTACCCTACCAACGTACACAAGTTCTCCATTTTTATAAGCTCCAACAGATAGAGCATTCTTCCAACTCATATAATAATCTTTTGTTACTGGAATATTGTCTTTATAGTATTTCCAAGTATCAAGTTCTTTACCTGTATATTCTTTCTCTGGATCCAAAAGGTCAAGAATAATAAAATCAAGGCTGTCTACTTGTTCTTTTACTTTGAAATTCCATACAGGGCGTTTACCAGGTAGGTATAGACCAGATTTTAGTTTAATAACACAACCCTCCGATCCACCATCAAGATAGCGTTGAATTGTTTTATACATATCATACCCAGTAAAAGAAGAAGCAACTCGCAACCAATCAGGATTATCACATTCAATATCAATATGTTCACATAAATCACTATAACGATGCTCAAAATCAGTATCAATTAATGACTTACCATTATATCTAATCATGTCATGAACATAATAATGAATAGGGTTATCTTTTTGTCTTTCAATTGCTTTTTCTGGCAGCGCTCCCATGATTTTAGTAGTATCATTTGATTTTCCACCAGGCACATAGATTTCACCTATCAAAGTCGTGCCATTAGGTAGTTGTTCAGCCCACTCTTTTATGTGCGGGACATTGGCAATCTTTTCAGAAAGCTCTCCCGTTTTTTTACTAACTGCGCGACTAAAAAGATATACACGTCCGTCATCTGTTTTTTCAAGCTGATAGAATGCTCCGTCTATTTTTTCTTGTCCAATATATTTTTTAGATTCCAATTCCCGCAATAGTTTATCTCCTTCTGGAGCTTTTGAATAAAGCATCGCGGGAATTTGAAAGCTTCCTGGATATAAACTATCGCCCATCATCCATTCCTCCAATAGCAGAATAAAATTCTATTAGCTTATCTTGTTCTTCGTTCATCTTAACTAATGCTAGATAAGCGTCAATAATAACAGGGAGATTACAGTATGAACAATCTACCGCTTGCCAATCTCCATAGTAAGATCGTTGGCATTTTCCGCAAACATCTTCAAAGTCATCTAGACTAAAATATAGATTTCCTTTTTCTGTTTTTAGCATTTTTTACCTTTTCCTCCACGCTTTTGCTTTATAATATCAGAATTCTGCCCTTTATTAATTACCCTACATTTTACTACCTCATCGTCATTTTGTAGGGTAATTCCTTTTACTCCAAGCGATGCTTTACCACTTTCCCGCACTTCTTCTGCGCTAAATCTAATAGTATAGTTATTGCTTGTTTCAAGAACAATATCATTTCCATTTGTCTCTTGGACAGAAACAACTTCTGTATCTTTAAGTTTTGTAGCTACCATACCATTTAGATTTCTTGTTGTTCCAATATACTCAAACTTTTCAGTCTTCTTTACATAACCATTTTTCATTGCAAATAGAATATATGGATGCTTTTCATCAATTATACTTGAAAATACTCCAATAATTTTTTCATTATTATCTAATTTGATAATAGATCCAATTGCAGTGCCTTTATCCTTTACACCGCAAGACTTAATATCTTTTGCGGAGATACGATAGAATTTTCCAAGGTTCGAAAAGAGGATAACAAAATCTGCTGTAGTAAGCTTGAAACTCTGAAGATTTCCATTTTTATACATTGATACGGGTATACGCTGTAAATATCCAAGAGGATCATAAGTAACAACAACTGATTCAATTACTTCTTCTTTCTTTTGAGTAGCTTTAGATACTTTTACAATATCCTTCTGGATTACTTTAGTGCGACGAGGAGTTCCATATTTTTTAACAAGCTCTTCAAGACGATTCAAAAGAATCTTTTTTTGCTTTTCTTGAGAATTAATAACTTGATTACAAAATTCTGCGAGCTTTTTCTTTTCATCTAATTCTTTATTAATAGAAACACCATCTAATTTTGTAAGTTTAGATAACCGCATTTCTAGAATTGCTTTAGTTTGGTTTTCTGTAAATCCAAAAGCAGAAGATAATTTTTCTTTAGCATCTTGAGAGTTTTCAGATTCTTTAATAATTAAAATAATTTCATCGATGTGAACAAGTGCTTTAGATAAACCATTGAGAATTTCAATTCTTGTGTTTGCTTCATCTAAATCATATTGATGCTCTCTTTCAATGCACTCAAGATTATGCTTAACGTATACATCAATCGTTTGTTGAAGATTTAAAAGTTCTGGCACTTGATTCACAATACCATTTTGAATAATATTATATTGAGATCTTAATGGAGTGTTGACAAATAATTCATTAACACAATATTCTGCGCTATAATTTTTATCATAAACCACTGTAATACTAACCGCATTTTTATCACTAGAATTATATACGTCATCGATTGAAATAATTTTTTCATTATTTACAGCTACTTTAATTTTACTAATTAAATCTTCAATATAAACTTGGTAAGGGAATTCTGTAAATATAATTTTATTTTCTTTTGGATAAGTCTTATAGTTAGCCTCAATAATAATTTTGCCTCTACCAGTTTTATTGATATTGGCCAAATCATCTTTGTTTACAATAGTTCCACCTGTGGGATAATCAGGATAATAATTGTCTAAATCAAGCTCTCCATCGTTAATATATTTAGTAATTAAATTCGCTGTCTCTTTAAAATTATGAAGCGTCCAATTTTGACTTAGCCCTACGCCAAGTCCAACAGAACCATTCACTAGTAGCCTAGGAAAAACTGCTGGTAATACTTTAGGCCATTGAGCATCCTGTGTATAATTCATAATCATATCACAATTATTTTTATCTACGCCATAAAGAAGACCTTCTTCAGCCAATTTAGAAAGTCTCATTTCAGTATAACGTGAACTACCATAACTTTGTTGCCCACCAATTACATTACCAACAGCTCCCTGGAAATCAATTTCAAGATTATTTTCAATAAACGGTTGAGCCATTCTTACAAGAGTACCATAAGTTGCATCAGCATTATGAGGCCACCATTTTCCAATAACACCAGAAGCTACTTTTGCTGATTTAACGTGTGGCTTGTTGCTTGTATATTTTTGTGTATACATTTCCCAAATTGCGGCTCTCGCGCCCGGTAACATCCCATCTGCAACAGACGGGAAAGCCTTATTCTGGTCAGTATCAATTGCATAAACTAAAAAATTTCTACCAAGTTCTTCAGTCATATCAATTTCATTATTCATAATCTACTTGAACCCCCCAAGGATTTTCGTTAATATAATCAACACGCGGCTGAACAACTTTACCATATAAATCAGTAAATAACATATCAGTTTTTCCAATATCCGAAACTGTTAATTTTTTAATTTTACGAGTTTCTTCATCAAGAAGCGCCTCTGCCAATTGCTCTGGCAGCATTTCCGCTAACCCTTTTGCTCTATGAATTTCTCTAATATTTTTATGCTTCTTTTGAAAATTAGATAATGCTTCTTGATCCGCAAGAAAATAGTAAGTATTATCAGAAAGCGTTGCCCTAAAAAGAGGAGGTTCTGCTGAATATACATATCCTTCGATAATTAGATCAGGACATAGCTGCCACAAAATATTAAATAAAAGATTCTCAATCTCTGCTCCTGGGGCATCTGCGTCACTTGCTGCGATGATTTTACCATAACGTAATTTCTTTTTATCAAAAATCATTTTATGATTATGAGTATCATATTCAAGTCCAAGAGCAGTAATTAAATTATTGATTTCTTTATTCTCTAGAATCTTATCAGGAGAACATTTCTGAAGATTTAACATCATACCTCTAATTGAATAAATCGCTGTTTTTGATGCGTCTCTTTGTGCCACTAATGAACTTGAAGCCGAGAGTCCTTCTACAATCATCAATTCACATTTAGTTCTATCTTTACTAAAACAATCAATTAATGTAGTAGGCATATCAATAAATTTTTTCTTTTTCTTGCCGACTTTATTCTTTACTGCTTCGCGAGCTTTTTTAGCAGCCTCACTTGCCTTACGCGCGAGCAACGCTTTCTCAATAATAATTTTACCATCTTCCGGATTATTATCAAGCCAAACTTCTAAATAATGAGAAAATTTAGAAATAAATTGAGTATCAATTTTTGTCACCGTTGTTTTAATTTGGGCGTCATATTCTACTTGTTCAGCTGTAATATTTGATACAAATACTAATCCCTCTTGTAAACTATTTCCATCAAGATTTTTTTCTTTTTCCTTTAATAGCCCATTTTCTCTCGCCCAAGAATTTAAAACACGTGTGATGCCAGATTTAATAGTAGTAAAATTTGGACCAGATAAAGTATTACCACAATTTACATAACAAATTATTTTTGAAGAAGAAGATGCGGTATAAGTCATGCCAAAAGACATTTTTTGTTTACCGTCTTTAAATTCTCCCAAAATATTATTTTGTATAATACTAATTGAGCTATCAATATTTTTATCAAGCATATCAGAAATACCATTTTTATGATGGTATCTTTCACCATTTAAGATAATTGTTAATCCAGGACAAAGACAAGTAATATCGTCACAAAATGTTTTAATTTTATTTAGATTAACGATAGGAGAAGAAAAATATTTATCACTTGGTATAAAAGCAATAATAGTGCCACTTATGTCATTAGGAGTTTTGTTATTCATTTCTCGTTTTACAAATACTCCATCTTCAAACCATACATGTTCTGACTCTCCTTGTCGCCAAGAAAGAATATCCATTTTAGCACTAAGAAAATTAGTAATTTTTCCACCTTGACCATTTTTTCCGATAGAAACGCCAGAATAAGTTCCATCTTCCCTAAATTTCCCACTTGTGTTTAATACATCAAACGAGGCTTGGAGAGTCGTTTCATTATCAGAGCGTAGCTCATTAATAGGAAATCCACGACCAAAATCCTGAACAGAATAAATATGATTATCATTATCAATTTTTACAGTAATCTCATTACCATATCCAATATTAAATTCATCAATACTATTTCCAAGAATTTCAATCATTAGTTGAGTAGCATCAGAGCAATCTCCAGCATAAACATAAGGACGTAATTGCACATGTTCCCGAGGCGTAATTGATTCAATTTCTAATTTATTTGACATTTATTTTTAACGCCTTTCTAAGATAATCAGTATCTATTTTATTATAATCTAAATAAGAAATTCTTATCAAATTAATATTATTATTTTTACAAAATTCATTTTTAATATTATCTCGATATTGTCTATCTTTCAAAGAATCTTTACACAATTTACATTCTTTAAAATGTTGCTCTCCATCATACTCTATACAAGTATTATAGTTGGGTAAATAAAAATCAAAACGCAAATACATATTGGTTTTTGGATTTTTACATTCTTTAAAGATATATTCTGATTTAAAATCAATATTCATATCAATTAAACAATTTTTTACACATTCTTCTCCAGACGAAAATTTGCATTTTCCGCAACTTCTTACAAAATTTCTTTTTCGTGTCATAAAAGATAACGGTATTTCTTTTATATTCCCACAGTCGCATTTTACTTTACAAACAACTGCGCCATTTACAGAGCGATTATTTGTAAGTTCTATAATTTTCAATTTTCCAAATTTTTGTCCAACATAAGGCATTGCTTTTCTAATACGAGAACATTTATCACAATATTTGACATGACCACTAACGAGATTCGTTTTTGTTGTAAATTTATGCCCTCCACAATCACATTTACAATACCATATTACATTTCCATCTTCATCTCTAAAAATTGTTGGACAAATCGGTGTAAGGGTATTAAATTTTTTATTTAAAATACTTAAATCATAGCAAATATCTGGCCTTTTATCTAACATAACTTTAACATTTTGCGAACTTGTTAAAGAGTGTCTACACCCACAGGACTTCACGGCTCCTGAATCTACTCCGTCGAGTCTTGACATAAAACTTTTTCCACAATATGGACAAGCAAACCAGCATTTCCGACGATTCTTAATTTTCTTTATTTTTTTATTTTTTCAAGTATCTTTTTCATAATCAACATCACAAATATACCTTATTCCATACTCTCCAACAAACCATCCACTACATAAAACTCTGTGTCTATGTTTATTTTGAATATCAAATACTTTATCATTTGCTTTTGGAAAACAATTATTACCTAAATTATTTACATCTAAAAAACCATCAAAAATTTTTATATTTTCGTTTATAACAATCACCTCTTAAATACCATATTGATCAATGGCAATCTTAATAAGTTGTTTCATACTCTTTAGCTCATTGACATTAAAAGTTTTAAGCATTTCCTCAATTTCATCTAGCTCTCTCGCATATTCAAAATATCTGCGGCTGTCCGCATATAGAGAACCAGGTACAATGCAAGCAATATTCTTAGTTACCTCTGGAAAATAAGTATCTCGATAAACATTTATAATAAAAGCAAAACGATAAGGAGGCATTCTCTTTGCCATTTTGTCCTCATCATAAAAAGCATCTTCAACGAGAACCCATCTCTCATTATAAGCATCCTCAATATTTACATATTCAGGAACTCGATAAATATATTCTTTAGCATCATCCTCATTGCTAAATACAACACCAACATAATTTGATTTCGCCATATTTATTCCTTTCTTTCAATTTATAAATATATTATATCACTTTTAATTCAGTTTGTCAAATAAAAAAAGACCATAGGTAAAATTCCTATAGCCTTTAATTTTATTCTTTATTTTTAGCGTCTTTTAAAGCTTCAGCACGAGCACGCACTTTTGCGCGAGTGGTTTGAAGAAAATTAACATAATCATTAAATCCATTTTTTAAGTTATTACTAAACGCAATCTGATTTTTTGTTTTTCGCTCCATAATTTTTACTTGATGATCTAACTCATCTAATACTTCAATCATTCCAATAGTATAATAATCTTTATCATCATTAAATTTATCGTGAAGGATAGCTTGAAGATGTTTCATACCTTTTAGGCGAGACTGATAATCTTTTGCTTTTGCCTTCTGGATTGCGATGTCACAGCGACGTTCCGCAATTTTTTGCCCATCCCAGGCATTAGGTTCATCATCTGGACTACAATGAGCTGTCTCGCAAAATTCTCCATATTGAGAGCTTTTAACAACTCGCGCAATCTTTAGACTATCATTATAAAGACTTTCAATAATCCTATTGTGCGCCATTAAATTTCATCCTTCCATTCTCGCGGGAGTTCATTCCAGGTGAAATTAAACTTAGGATTTAGAATCCCTTTTTGAGCAGAGAATTTAGCATCATCAGCTTTAAGTTTAGAACCAATATATGGTTTGTTAGCATCAATTGCTTTTTTCACCGCACCTACTGGATCAGTAGAATAATAGTGTCCAAGAAACTCATCGTTTACAGTAACCTTGTATTTAGTAGACATACTTTTTCCTTCCTATTTTAATTCTTCTTTAATACTGCGGGTAATAATGTTATATAAACTATCATCCAATAGCTTACTTACATTTTCATCAAACTTATTTGTTCTATACTTATTATTCATAGCTTCGAAAAGAGTTATTTTTTCTACAATTTCATCCATCATGTATTTCGCTGTTTCTACATCTTCTGGATATTCATTTCTTTTAATACTCATCAAAAAGTCTTTATTTTTAGGAACTAAACAATCTTTATATGATTCTTTTCCTGAAACAAATCTTGTAGCAAAGTCATAAACTCTATACGCATGACTTAATTGTTTTCCATCAAACCCATACTTTTCCAGTAGGTCAAGTTTGCTAGGGTATGGGTGCGTCAAAGCATGTCGCTTTTCAAAAATCATTCCTTTACAACACTTTAGAAAAGAATAAATATTACCATTTGCAATTTCTTCTCGATGTCTTTGGAGTTCCATCCAAACATCTTTATATTTACTATTTACAAGATAATAATCAGTAAAAAATATTTCTACAAAGTTAATGTTTTGTTTGCGGACAATCTTGAAATAATCTCTAATATCTTTTACATCACAATGCTCATCGTTATCCATAATATGAACGTGATTAGGTGGTGTTATATTAAGAACCAAATCTTCTAATTCTGGAATAATCAATAACTTTGAATCAATATCAGAATTTTCATCAGCCATATCATAATTTTGTGAACCTTGTAAACAAATTACAAACCAATCAGGATTTCCCGAAGATACTAAAGCTTCGCTAAGATGCTCCTTGAGTCTTGACATAATTTTGGTATCATTCATATTTTTTCCTTTCAACTTATATTTATATTATAACATATAAAATAATATAAGTCAATAAAAAAATAGCCCACAATTAGTGGGCTTTATAAAAGTTTAGCAATAAGAAAAGTTCTTTTGAATATAATCTACAATACTCTGATTATTCTCCAAAAGGTGTAAGAACTTGAATACGTCATCGTTAAGTGCTGTTACTAGATGAACGTTGCGGTTATTAGGATTAGCGCATTGAGTCTTGTAATTTCCAAGATCAAAAGAATAGCATTTAGTATCGCCATATTCTTTGCAATAATCATTATAATTCGCGGGTCCATCCTCTAGTTGAGAATAATACCATCGAGGAGGAACCTCTTTCATAGTTTGCATATCACTAACGATAAAGATACGATCATAATGCTTATTTAATTTAGCAAACGCCATTCCAATATGTGTTCCATAACCACATTTATCTTCCTCACACATATTACTGATAATATTAAAAACATTATCAATTTTATTATAAGAGCAACATTTTGCGTCAGTACCAAATTTCACAAAATCACAATCTTGAGAAATATAAAGCGCGGCAGCATAACAAGCACCAGCTTCTTTAATAGTAATATTACTACGAGAAGAAATTCTATTTTCCATTGAACCAGAGATATCAAGCATAATCACAGATTTTCCTTCAAACTTTTCCATATTCCCGCAAGCAATTCTAAACGCTTTGTCAAGTGCATTATCAATCATGAAAGGATGAGCCTTCATATTTTTATATGCACAATAAATTTGATATGGAAAAACTAGAGATTTTTTAATACTCGCTTCATCAGTAAGCTTACTAACAATTTTATCTTCGATTAAAAGAAGACCGTCAATCCCAGTAATAGATATTGCGTTCAAAATATTGTTAAGATTGCGGAGCAAAGCAAGATAACCAAGTTTATCTTCTTTTACAAGGCGAATCCATTCTTCAGCTCGCTCGACCTCTGTTTTTGCGGTAGAGATTTTAACCTCCCAGGTATCAGGAGACTCGATTTCACCCTTCATAAAACCATCCACGCTAGAACTCTTAGCATGAGTGATATTGATAAGATCATACATATTGTATTCTTTACCAAGCATCTTGTATTTGCCGAGTTGATACTCATTGAGCTTAGCAAGATAATCTCCACAGCCGCGCACAGTAGCGTGAGAACGCTTTTGCCCCATCATATCAATTGCGCCAAAAATCTCTGCTACATCATCTGGACGATGACAAAAGTTACGATAGTAAGCTCGCTTATTATCAAATTTTTCATCATTTAGATAGCTCGCGATTAATTGAGAGGCAGATCGCATCCCAAGTTCATTGCGGGCGAAGACAGAAGTTTTTGCGAGAAATTCATTTCCAAGTTGATTTTTGACTTCTGTAGTTAAATCAAGAAAGCGCTCCATTCTTTCTTGCCGAGACTCATAAAATCCATTTTCAATGAAAGAAGAAAAAAGATTATTAAGATAATCTTCGACAAGATTCTTATTATAGACGCTTCCGCCTTCATAAGAAACAGCCTTATTGTTTTCTTTTTTTACGTTGAATTTACTCATTAAACACACACCTTTCACGGAAACATTGTACGCAAGAGAAGAGGGGTATCATATCTAAAACAGAAAGGAAAGTATATTTTAAAATTTGAAGTATCTCGCGTACTCATCACGTATATTATATAGGAAGAGGAAAAAATGAAAAAAGTATAATTTGTGGTTTCATTAAATACATATGAAGTAACTTTTTTCTCATCACTCTATTCTCCTATTTAGAAAACACAAAGGAAAAAATATAGAATCTGCTTGCTGCCAAAGCTAAAAATGGAGTCGAACCATTGTAATTATCATTATATATGAAGTAAGATTCTATTCATCACTTGTGTCCTCTAAAAAAAAGAATATTATTATTCTCCTGTTTAGAAAACGCAAGGAAAAGCATAGAATCTAAAATATAACTGATTCATCAATAGTCAGAATCATTTATGGACGAAGGAAGTATAAAATTATGAAGTAAGATTCTATTCGTCACTTGCGTTCTCTAAAAAGGAGAATATTACTATTCTCCCTCAAAGAAAGTTGTAAAGCGTTCTTCTTCTTCAGCTTGCTCACGTTTCTCTTGTTTTTCTTTGCGTTTTTGTCGAATAACGTCTTTATTAGTCTGTTTGTTTTGAGTCTTTTGCTTTTTGTGAGAAGAAGTTTTCTTTACAAAAAAGTCTGTTTCTTCATCGTCTAGAAACTCGTCTTCATAGACGGATGGATCAATATACATTTTCTACCTTTCTTTTTCTTTTATTATAACAAAATATTTTTATTTTGTCAAATTGTACTATTTAGTGAAAACAGACACACCACGTGAAGGTATAGTACATGTGCCCTGCGCCAGGTCAGATTCGAACTGACATGTGGATTGATTACCACCAAAAGATTTTGAGTCTTCGTCCTCAAGGCCAATCGGGATGCTAGCGCGTTTACTTTGAATGGTAGGGGCGGAGGGATTTGAACCCTCAAGCTAAAAGCATAAGTTTCTAAAACTTACGTGTATGCCAATTCCACCACACCCCTATCTATCTATGCCCAAGTGCGCGGGACTTGAACCCGCATCCTCTGACCAGTGAAGTCCTCCCTCCCATTGGGCGACCACTTGGGCTTTCAAATGTTATTCACTGCCATTTGAACATATCTATTATAACAAAATATTTTTATTTTGTCAAATACTTTTTTGGCGGAGTATACAGGATTTGAACCTGTACTGGAGCTATAAACTCCAGGAGGGATTAGCAATCCCATGCGATACCATTACGCCAATACTCCATTTGGAGGAAGGACTGGGATTCGAACCCAGGGATCCTCTCGGATCGACGGTTTTCAGGACCGTTGCATTCATCCACTCTGCCAGCCTTCCCTTTTTTATCTCATTATTAGTTTTAAACAGTCTATACCACGTGAAGGTTATGAGAAACATAGACCAGCGTCTAACGGGATTCGAACCCGCTCCCACAGCTTGGAAGACTGTCATGCTACCATTGAACACCATAGACGCATATATGGTGGAGACACCTGGACTCGAACCAGGGAACCCAGAAGGAACTGATTTACAGTCAGTCGCAGTTGCCGCTGTGCCATATCTCCATTTATGGTAGGAGGACGGAGAATTGAACTCCCGATCTTGCGATTATAAGTCACATGCCCTAACCATTGTGCGATCCTCCCATTTGGAACCTCTATCGTGAGTCGAACACGAATGGCCAGTTTAGAAGACTGGAGCATTATCCATTATGCTATAGAGGCAAAGCAAAGATTTTACTTTTTCAAAGAAAACTTTAAAAAGAAATAGCAATTTTTTTAGCTGTAAACTGCAAACTGTAAGTTTTTCATTAAAACGATTGCGCGCCTTCATTTCTTTTACTGTACTAAAAGCCGTTTAGGTGCTCCACTTACTTGAACCCCTGCGCCCCATGCGGATTTATCTCAATTAAATATCATACAGAATATTTAATCCAGGATTGACCAAACCCATAGAGGTAGCTCTTATACAGAGCATTAGCTTTAGCATAACCTCTGACGTCTATATTATAAACAATTACTTAAAAACGTAATAATTATTACATTTAGGACTACTACAATACATAATATTGGTATCAGCAGGATGAATCATAGGCTCACCACATCGCTTACAAGAAAATTGCTTCTCTCGGCGCTGCCGTTGTTTACCCTTTTTCTCCACGCCCGCAGACTTGAAAGCTTTCTCCATCTGATTTCCTTGAAGAATCATTAGATTTCCTTTCTTCTATCTCTTCATTTGATATTTATATTATATCATAAAATTTTTCTATTGTCAAATCTTTTCTAATCTAAATTTTGAATTAAATGAACAAACACTTTTTTATTCATTCGAATAGCATATCTAATCGTATATGCAGTGCCAGATGATTTTCCATCCCAAAAAGCGATAACAACATCAGAAAAATCTACCATATCTTTATCTCGCTCTAATGGAGCTTTCTTACCAAATAATTTATAGTTAGGTAAATAAGCAACAAAATCTATGTTATGATTTTTAGCCCATTTTTCAGCAATTAAGTCAACCCCATTAGCACCACCAGATACAATTTTTCCAGGAGAAGAAGATCTGATATACCTAGAAATATTCAATATGTCAATTGATCTTGATCCACATATACATACAACAGGTTTATTGATAATAAATGCGGGATTATACGTTTCTTTTATCAAACTTGCGCCTCAATAACTTTAATAGAAGTCATTGGAATAGTAAAGAATCTTTCATCTTCTGTCCCATTATACATACCAACACATTCAATCCAATTTCCTGATTCAAGAATGGTATAGCTATCGCATACAATAAATTGATTTTTACAATTTAAAACGATATAAACTTTTTCTTTATTATCCATAAGTTAGTACAACTCCTCCATAGCAAAACCGCCATCCGTAGTATAATAAATCTTTCTAATTCCCTTATCCCGCAAAGCATTCATACACGCTTCACAAGGACGAGCAAGACCAATTTGAAGCCTTTTACCAGGACTAATACGATAAATATATACCTTACATTTAGAATAATCAAGATTCAAGTCAACACACTTAGGAATGTTTACAAGACAAGACATTTCCGCGTGAATTGAATCATTGATCATCTTAGAGCTTCTATTGAAATGTCGATACTTTTTATTATACTTTTTCTGCATAGGATGACTCTTATGACTATTACAACCAGTAGAAATTACTCTACCTTTATAAACAATTACAGCTCCAAGATGAAAGTTATCAAAAGTTGATTCTTGCGCAATCTTGCGGGCCATATCAAAATATTCATAATCTCGCTTTGTCAGATGACTGCTCATTTCTTTTTATCTCCTTTTCATTTGATAATTATATTATACCAAATGAAAAAGATTTAGTCAAGAATATTTTTATCACTATTTATCATCTTTTTTAGACTATCAATAATATTATATTTTTTCATAAAACCAATGAAGCTATCTGTTGAACGAGTGCCATTGACATATTGTTTTGAAGTATTTTCATAATCACAAAAATGAATATAAAACGGCGCGTTATCAGCTTTTTCTTCATACCTTTTCCGCAAATCAAATTCATTATAAGTATGAGAGTAATCTGGAGTTCCCTTATAATATTCACTGTATGGATTCTGTGCGTTGTATCCTCTTTGCGGAGAATATACAGCATACTCATCCATTTTTAGATAGTCTTCAACGCCCATATGATAATGCTCTGGTCCCCAGTAGTTCCACCTATTCATTCCTTCTGGAGAAAGATAACATTTTTTAATCTTCTTATATTCTTGAATAGGAATGCCGCAACAAATTACCAGAAGGATTCCATCTTCTTTATATCTAAACTCAAACACTGGATTATCAAATTTAATAACGTAACGAGACATTTTAGCATTGTTCATCAAAGAATTAATATCTTGATAGTAAATGATTTCAATACCATTATTATCTTTATAGACAGTCTCTAACATTTAATCTCCTAATTAAAATAACGTCTATTATATTCAGCCATGATAACAGCTGAAGCACAAGCAACATTTAATGACCGCACAGAACCACGTTGATGAATATAAATCATTTCATCACACAATTCAATTGCTTCTGGAGGGCAACCTTCTCCCTCATTTCCAATAACAAAAGCTGATTTTTCAGGCATATAAGCATCTAAATAAGAAACAGGATTATAATCTTTAATGTTATCAACAGCAAATACTGTATATCCTTCATCGTGAAGTTTATCAATTACTTCTTTGAAGGTATCCGAATGATAAACTGTTTCATAATGATGTTGCCCTGCCCCGCTTCGTTTATCAATTCGCCTGCGTCCTACAACATAAACCTCTTTACCAAGAAAGGCATTGTTATTTCTAATTACAGAACCAATATTAATATTATAATCAAGATTCTCGCAAACAAAAACCATATCACTTCTATGTTTCTGGAGGTCTGCCCTGACCTCTTCAGCAGTCCACATCTTAAATCTTTCAATTACATTTTCTTTTCCAGAAGGGCATTTATTTTGTCCGTAAGAATATTGAGTAATCATTAGTATAATTCCTTTTTCCAAGACTTATCTTTGCGGTTATACTTCTTTTTATTCTTATGCGCTCCGCAACGAGAAGCAGGATAATATTTAGGCATTTTCAATAAAGTATTTTCAATTGAAGTAAGAACTACAATTTTTTCATTTTTCATTATTTAGCATCCTATCTAATGCTTGCTCGGTTTTATCATCTTCATAATAAAAAAGAAGCGCTTCACTTGTAATATAATTGACAATAAATTGTCCAAGTCGTTGGTCTGGAACAATCTTCCAAGCTTTTTTTAGCTTATCACAAATAACATCAATTCTATTAATATCTCTCATATATAACATTTCCTCTCTTTCAATATATATATTATATCATATAAAAAAATGGCTGACAAATACTTTTTATTCATCAGCTATAAAAGACTATTCAGAAGCCTTAAAATTATAAATAGGATAAAGATGGTCAATTACAAGACAAGTGTCTTTAATTGCTTCTTCAATTTCAGAAGCATCCTTATAAGCTCCAGGAGCTTCATCAATAGTAGAACTATTCACACACGTAGTATAAACATCAATCATCTTTTCCTTATAATTATCAAGATTTAAATTCTTGCGGGCTTCGGCACGAGACATGATACGACCAGCGCCGTGCGGAGCAGAGCAATTCCAATCTTCATTTCCTCTTCCAATAGCCAAAAGAATTCCATCGTGCATATTCAAAGGAATAATACACAACTTTCCAGCAGAAGCATCAATAGCACCCTTGCGGATATAGCCTTCTTTTGTATCTACGTAATTATGAATACAAGAATAAGTTTCAGTAATACGAAGATCGTCATAACCCTTTTCCCGCATTCCACTAATAATGTTTTGCGTAATGATACGATGATTATTATATGACCATGAATTACAAAAATCCATATCATTTAGATAATCTTCCATATCTTGACCTTCAAGATAGCACAAATCATCCGCGGGTTCAAGAGAAATATTATAATTACGCTCATCAAGAAGGTTTTGAATATCATTGGTATATCCCGAATGTTTGCGGTTAGAGATTATTCCATTATAAAAATCCTTAATGTGGGCAATACGCTTATCTTTTGCTTCAATAGCCTTCTTCTGGTAATAATTACACACTTGAAGACCGAGATTACGAGATCCGCAATGTACAGACAGCATGACAGACTTGTGATTAAAGGAAGCATCAAGTTCCAAATAGTGATTGCCTCCACCGAGAGTTCCTAAAGAACGCTCAAAGTATTCAACTCTATCAACAATAGCATCATAACAACGAAGTTGAGTGTAATCAATCCCGCTATCTACTGGATTATCATGAACCTTCCTTCCAGAAGGAACATAATTATGAATAACTTCGTCAATGTCCCGCAAGAAATCATCAGTAATATCGTCACGCTTTATATTCAATTCAGCCAAAGAAACACGACAAGCAATATCTACACCAACAATATTAGGCACAATCTTATCAGAATACTTAATGGTGGTTCCAACTACGCAACCCTTTCCTGCATGTCCATCGGGCATAATGCGGATCCTATTATTCTTAAACGCTTCAGAATTGGCAATCTCGTTAATCTGCTCTTCCATCTGCGGAGTAGAGTTCAACGCATAGTTCTTAACCTTAATATCCACTACGTTTCCTTTCTTTTCTTTCTTTCAATATATATATTATAACATATAAAAAAATAACTGACAAGTAAATTAATACTCATCAGCTATTAAATTTAATATTTATTTTTTTCTAAATATCATGAACTTAATATCATATTCTCTACTAAGTTTACCCTTATTGAAAGCCTGGCCCCTAAATGTTAATACGCCATTGTCTTCATTAATATATGTTATGCGCTCCTGCATATCTGGATTTGGATATTGATGTAACACCCCTCCATATTCACTATTGAGATCATGCCCATCTTCATGAAACACGAATTCAGAAGCATCTTCTATGCTTTTAAAATAATGCGTTTTTGTTTCACCTTTTTTATATTCTCCAATAACATCAACAACATAAACATACTTTTCAAAACTCTTAACAGTATCAATCATTTTATTATCAATATAAAACGCAAGCTCTGTTTCTGGATCTACAATGCCGTTTTCTTCATCGTATTTAGGAGCAGATAATTCAATATAGATGTTCGTGTTCTTTTGCGAGAACCACATTCTGCCGCCATGGCATGAACACATCTCCCACGTAATCTCCACTGGAAGACATCCAGCTCTTACTACAACTTTACTACTTGTTGCTTCTTTAACATCAAAGCCAGCTTTCTCTGATTTGATTACTATCGCAGACATAACCTTGTCTCTTTTAACTAAATCAAGAGTATTCATTATAACTCCTTAAGATAGATGTTTTATTACTCAATATCCATACCCAGAATCTTACCAATATCAAATGCCGCATTCAAATCCATCTGAAAAACAATCACTAACTTTCTTTCCTAAGCACAACAGAGTTCCCAATTTTCCAAAAAATTATTTACACTTGAATATGGACACCACATACACCCAAAAACACGGTCGTGCCATGTAATTTGTATGCCATTTGTTTTCCAAAACATAATCTTTAGTTCGTACAGATTACCATTTATAAGACCCATACTATGATTGCGGCCAATGAATTTACATACTTGATTAATACCAAATAAATTTGTTATTATTTTATTTAAAACGCGCATACTATACTACCTTAGGAGTCAAGAATTTGTCAAGGCTTTTCTGCAAATCAATATTGCCTTTCTTATCATAAACGACGTCCTCTTTAGGCTGTGTAAATCTATATAGATGCGCGAAAGGTTCTTTAAGAAAATGATAATCAGCTTTTGGAGTTTTAGAAAGCATTTTTTCAATTACTTTACCAGAGAAAGGTTGATATCCAATAACGTCAATAGAAGCGTTTTTATATCTGTTGGTATCCTGAAGAATAGCACCGTGAAGATGGCCGTGAATATTGATACACCCTTCTGGAAGAGGATACTGCGGTTCATGAGAAAGAATAACTCTATCTCCCATATAGACAGGATGATAATAAATATTATCAAACATAGATTCAATTTTTTCTCTATCACAATTTCTATCATGATTTCCCGCAATAAAATTAAGAATTATACCATATTTATAGCGAAGTTCTCCCATGATAAAACGAGCCATTTCAAAATTTCTTCCTAGATCCCCAAGATTCCAGAGAGTTTCCCCTCGGTGCTTTTCTCCCCACTCATGGAGTTTTAGAGCAATATAAGAATCATGCGCTTCAATACTATCGAATTGATGCCTTTCAAAAGAAATAATGCCATGATGCTCACCATTTTGATTCACATAGTCATGCCCAAGGTGAAGGTCAGATACGAACCAATTTTTTGTATAATCCATTCAAGATACCTTTCTTCATATCTTTATTTATCTGATGATAAAAATAAATATATACACTGCAAAAGACTAAATAAATTGAAAATAGAATATCAGCCATTACTACTGCTCCTCTTTTTCAAAATCAGAATAATCAGGAACCTTATCTATTTCAAATTCTCTAATAGTAAAATAATCAGTTTCAGTATAACCTTCTGTAACATAACTATTAGACCAAATATCATAATTCTGCCACTTGGGACGAGGCTCAAGCTTATAGCCGCAGCCTTCAATAAATTTTACTGCCTTTTCATATGATGAGCAAATTGCTTCAATATCCTGATAATTATCTTCATACGCTTCACCATTATCATACCAAACAACATATACCTTCATATATATTTCTCCTTTTTTGATTACCTTTTATTATATTATACAATAAAAAAAAGGAGTTGTCAAGGATTTTTTGACAACTCCCTATATCTTTAATTATCAAAAGCAAAGACGATACGGCACTCTCCAGGTTTAGGATAATACTCACCATAAGCATCAAGAATAAAATCAATATAAGTGAGCCAATCCTCAATTACATTGAAGCCATCTTCATCATCCCAATAATATGAGATAGCATCTTTTGTTTTTGCTAATGCTTTAAGCTCACAGTAATCAAAATAAGAAGGAGAATATAGATATTCAACTTCCTCTTGGATGTCTTCTGTGAGGTCATCAGGCCATCCGCGCGTAGGAATGATAGCATCCTCCCAAGTGCGGAGTCCCGCGAGTTTACCAAAGAGTCCATAGTTACGATTCTCCGTCATGGTAATAGCTTTTTCGTACTTTTCAGTATTATTTTCCTTCTTCTTGATATAAAGATTAAGAGTCTCCCACTTACCATTCTTATTAATCTGAATCCAAGTATGAATATCGGTTCCCATAATATTTCCTTTCTTTCCTTTTTTTCTATACTAATATTATAGCATAAAAAAAGACGGCTGACAAGAACAATCTTATCAACCGCAATAAAAAAAAAGAGGAAAAAATAAGAAAAGTGAATAATATAAATTTCAAGTTTATGAAGTAACTTTTCTTTCATCACTCTTTTTAAGCAAAAATGGCTTTCTCTAAAGGACTTGAACCTCTACCGATGGAACCAAAATCCATTGTGCTACCAATTACACCAAGAGAAAATGTATGGTGCCGATGAAGAGACTTGAACTCCCAACCTTCGCTTTACAAGAGCGTCGCACCGCCAGTTGTGCTACATCGGCATATGGCTCCCAGATTTGGACTCGAACCAAAAATACTTGATTAACAGTCAAGCGTGTTGCCATTACACCATCCGGGAATGGTCGCTCCGCCCTGGTAACGCTCCAGGTTTATAAGGGCTTATGAGGCCCCTTGAGATACTTACCTCCCGCCAGCTATTTTAAGAAAGTTTTAAGTGCTAATACTCACAAAACGTATCCTTATGGATGAAAACTAATCCACTATCTTTTGGCTTTACAGAAGTAAGATAGCACTCCTGGAGGACGTTGATTGATCTTCTATACCGCTCAACCATAGGTTTCTCAAAATAGCGGTTGATGATATTTATCATCAGAATAATTATTACGCGAATAATCATTTTGATAATAGCGCGTGAACGGTATGCGCGCCCCACCTGACCATAGCGTCGGGTACCAAGACCTATGGGACCTTTTTCGACGGTAAACATTATTATATTTTTTACCTGTCTATGCAACATTTTTAAAGAACCCGCTAAACTTACTCCACTTATCTTTATGCCGACCGAGGGGGCGCGGTCAGAGGTTAGCATCAACTCTAATGTCATGACTTTTAGAATCTTACTAAAATTCCTTTTAGTTCTAATTTAGTGCGGTTCGTACCTCACAAGGATTACACCCAGGAATAACAGGCAGTTCCTTTTGTTGAAATAACTCTAAAGTTCAAAGCTTTATGTTTTCTTTCAACTGACAATATATATTATATAATATTTTTTTTAATTTGTCAAGACTTTTTTGAACTAAATTGAAATATTTTCTTCAAAAGCCTTGATGATTCTTTCAGCATACTGCTTCTTTGTTCCACCTTTTCCACTAGCAAGTTTGTTACAGAGTTCATAAATATTCTCACGAGCATATCTAATCTCATTGCTGACTTCAGAATACATATATTCATAGTCATCAATGTCATCTCTCCGCACCCATTCATCTGGATCAAGTTCTTCAGGATGAAACGCCCAATCAATTTGCTGAAGATCAATCTTATCAAATCCAAGAGAAAGAAGGTACTGAATAAAACCATCAGTATCATAAATATAAGTTCCGTCTTTCAAAACAATGGGCTTCATATTATTCCTTCTTTCTCTCTTTCTTTATTTATATTATATCATAATTTTTAGAGAGAGTCAATAAATTATTTATACATACTCATATAAATTTTTGCGTCAGCCATTTTCTCTATCATACACTTATGTTTTTCTTCCCATTTGTTCAGCATCTTTTGCGGATATTCTACTCCACTATTTTTTGCTTCTTCTACAATTTTAGTAATAGCATCATGTAGCATCTGAACATGCCCATGCTCAACATTTGCTAATTTAAAATACATATCTGCTAATTGCGGACGAGTTGATTTATATTCTAATGCGTCTTTAGCATATTCAATGACACCATCAAGCTCGTCTTCAATTTGTTTGGACATATGCTTGATAAGTCTCATTTTAAGCCACCTTCTCTATAATAACATTAGCAACAGTATAAGATGTTGCGATTGTATTTACAAAAGTAATTGTCGCATATCCCGCAGTATTTGTTTTTACTACACTAGTAACAGCATTAAATGAAAGATTGCCAGCGTCTCCAACAGCAGCTAGAGTAGTAGTTGCTGTTGCTCCTGGCACAGTGTTCCCATTTTCCTGCATTATAACATTAACTTTACCAACAACTGTTGCGACAGGCGTAAAATTAGCATAAATCATATACACCCCTGGACATTTTATAGAGATTTGTCCAGTAGTGGAGTTATAACTTATTGCGTTTGTTGAAATAGTGCTATTATTAAATATTATATTAGAATTTGCGGAGGACGCAACTGCTGTAGAAGTATCAGTCGTAAAACGCGCTATAGTTTTTTTACCCATTTTTAATCCTTTCAATAAAAAAAGAGGGGTCCCTAAATCAGACCCCTCACCGAAGATAGACGGTATAATTTAGAAAGTTGTTCCAGTAGCACAACCACAATTACCATTGAAATAAGGATTATATCCTGCGTTATAGGTTGTCGCATTTGGATAACGGACTACGCCGCACATTGCGGATTGTAGTTGAAGTTGATTGATTTGATTCTGCATTTCAGCCATACGATTAGTGGTAATAGTATCAAGTACCTTTTGGATTTGTGCTGTAGTATTAGCATTAATTTCTGCTGTATTCTTTTCATTAGTAAATTTAACATCTGCGATAGCTTGTTTGTTGTCACAGCAACATTGAGCTAATTGAGCAGCAAGCGCATAATCTCCATCCTTGATTGCGGATTGAGTGTCAGCAAAGTTACGAAGATTCTCATAACCAGTAGTTGCTAAACCTTGAGATATTTGCATCATATGAAGATTTTCATTATCGCTTAATCTTCCTACAGCATTTTCAAGATTATTGAAATTCATAGCATTGCATAAGCTACCTTCTGTAACAGGTTGTTCTACGGCTCCTCTATTGCCCCAGAAACCACCATTACCAAACATAAATAAGAATAGAACAATGATCCCAATATTTATATTTTTGTTATCTCATAGGCTTTTTATCCTATAATTCTTATATTTTATATTCATATAAGTTCGGCATATCTTTTTATTTGACTCTTTTCCAAGTTTTATTCATCTTAATGTCTCTAATTGTTGCTCTTGAGACATTATATTTTTTTGCTAAAGATGAATTTGACATATTTTTATCTTTTCTTATTTCTCTTACTTCATTTTCTGTTAATTTAGCCCAAGGACATTTTTCTCCATAAACAATTAAGTTATTCTTTGTTGCGTAGATCCTATTCTGTAAGTTATTTACCCATTCTAAATTTTCAACTGAATTATTTTCTTTATTTCCATCTTTATGATTTACTTGAGAATAGTTGTTTGGATTTGAAAGATATTTTTCAGCTACCAAACGATGAACAAACATCGTTTTTCCACCAATACTAACTCTTCCATATCCTTTATTGTTCTTTTGTGGCTTTAATATATGTCCGTTATGTTTATTTATAATTTTTCCATCTTTAGTTATAATATAATCATCTATAGTATATGTTCTCATAAGAATACCTCTTTCTCTTAAAAAGATATCCTTATTATATAATTATATTATATGTTTGTCAAGTCAAATATCGCGGACTCTTGGAAGAATTATATTCCGCTATCACGGGTTCATCTTCTATGCTCTGCCCCTGACTAAACCTTTACTTTTAGCCTTCGGTTCGGGTTGCCATTCCAGGTTTTCCCGCTTAATTCCGCAATTTACCCTTGGCAGATCTTATTTACCAAGCTCCTCCATTGCCCCATCCACCATCATTATCATCAGTTACAGCTTTAATATCAGCAAGAGAGAAATTGTCCATATCTAATCCTTTCATTGGATTATATTATAATATTATAAAAAATATCCGCGCGCTAGATATATTTTTATTTTATATTAAGCATAGACATAAATTGTTGAGCTTGTTTACCTAATTGGTTATATTGCTCTTGGCTCATTTTTCCAGTAGATAAAAGCTCTTTCACTTTTTGTTCCGCAAATGCGGGACTAGTTGATTGCGAAAATTGCTTAAAATCTTGTATCAATTGGTTCCTCGAAGATTGCGGATTCATTTGACTTTGTCTGTTCTGAAACAGAGGATTCATATTTTGACCTCCATTCATTAAATTCTTCACGGGTTATATAATCATTTTGTATAGGCTTGTCAACTGCTTCTGTAAAATCATAGGCAGTTATTTTAGCCATTCCAGTGGCATCAGTTTCTTTGAGATAAAAACGTGGAATATTTTGATCCATTAATATTACTTTGCTATTGGGAGGCATTATATAATTTTCAGCACTTTCTTTTCCATTTACAAATTGTAAACTATCAAAAGAATTCATTTGCCTATATTGATTCATCATATATGGATTATATTGCGGGTAACTGTTATACATTTTGTCTCCTCTCCCCGCACCTTTTATTTATTTCCTTCTATTTATATATAAAAATTAGATAAGAAGAATTATAAAAATAGACCATATAAATTATAACAATTTGCCCAGAATAAAGTAACATTTTATAAACAAAAAAAGCCAGCTACCTATATTTCAAGGTAACTGGCTAAAATAACTTCTTTATAGTCCCAAGTCTTTAAAAATAGATTGTAACTCTTTATCTAAAGAGTTACTATATTGAATAGCATTATTATACTTGGGCTTTTTGTCAATAGTTTTCTTTTCTTTTGAAGCAGGTTCAAGCCGCTGTTTAAGAATCTCATTATCAATCTTTAGTGATTGAACTTCATCCATTAGACGAGCAATCTTCTCTTCTGGAGTCTCTTCCACTTTCTTTTCTTTTTCTTTTTTCTGCTTTAGAATATCATCAAAGATGTCAGTAAATAAACCAGTTACAAGTTCAGACCAATCGTCTCCTTCACCTTTAGATTCTACATCAGCACCTTCACTATCATTATAGTGAATTCCCATAGAATAGTTACCATCTTCATCACTTACAAGTGACATATTAATATTCATTCCAAAAGATTCAGCCATTATAATTCTCCTTTTATATCTAAATATTTTTTAGTATGCGGTATATACGTCTAAAGTATCAGACCGTCCTACCCCGCAGTCTCTTACAATACATTCTCCAAACATTTCTGTATTTAAAACTGTCCCATTAGGATAGGCATCACTAGCTACTACAACTCTACCATTCTCACGATAGATACCATCATCACCTAAATCCCAATTTGCGGTGTTGTAATGGTATAGAACGTTTGAAGAATAATAAGTATAGCGATACCCAGAATCATAAAGAACTCCCGCAGATCTAAAATTACTATAATTTCCGCTATAATTTCCACCACTATAGGATGAGCCACTTCCTCCAGAAGGAGAGGAGTAACCTTTAGAAGCTTCTGCCTCATTTTTCTTTTCTACTGCTGGTTGTACAAGTGCCTCGTACTCTTCAATATACTGATCCAAGTCAGCAAAGCAACGAGCATTAATAATTTTTAATTCTTTTTCTTGTAGTGCGGAAATCTCCTCATCAGAGAGATAACCATCTAATTCTACAATAATATCTTCTGTTACGCCTTCATAACTCTTGCGTTTTTCTTGTAGTTCTTCCCACCATGTTTTGAAATCATCGTATCCTTCTTCTTTATACACCTGAATAGGTAGGTGAACTTTATCTAATTCAGAATCATTATTATAAGTATAAGTTGATTCTTGTGTTGTTGTTTCTTCCTCTGCCTGCGCTGTTGATGTTACTATTTGCGGGACAGTAATGAGCGCAACAGCAAGGATTAAAACAATTAAACTTCCAATTAAAATTTTCTTCTTTGATTTCACTCGGTAAAAACCTCCTTTGTCTTTTGAAGTTATTTTAATGGCTTATAAATATATATAAAATCTACAATATCACTTTTAGTCTAAAATGACCATTATTTTGCTTCATCGACAGAAGAAGGGCTTACCTGAAAACAATCAGTTACACTTTCAGAATACATTTTAATGCCAAGAATTTTAAGCGTAGCACGAATGCCTTCTACACTACCCATTGAAAAAGTATTCTTTTTGCCTTTTTCTTGATCTAATTTACTGTTCTTACATCGCTCTTTTAATAGTTCGTTTAATTTTTCATATTGCTCAAGACTAATTCGCATTCTTCTCCTTTTTAAATCGAATACCCTTATCAGCAAACTCTTCTCCTAACGCAAACAATTGTTCACATTTATTACATACATTAGAAGAACGAGTAAAGCATCTATATCCGCACTTTAGTTTGTAGTTTGTAAAATCATTTACAATACTCATATTAGGAAAGCTAATGGTTAGGTCTTTATTAATTTCAATTAAATTTCCATACCAGTCTTTCGTTAAAAACCAAGAACGATATAAGACATTGAAAACATGCCAATCATACGGATCCCCACAATCAAATTCACAGGTATCAACGTAAAGATTTAGAATATCATAATCATTTGGTCTAAAAATTGGAGACCTTAGATTAAATCCTTTATCAAAAGATGTCGATGGGATACGATTTAAAATTAATCTAATATTTACGTTATTTTTTTTACATAGTTTTGATACTTCTGGGAGATTATGCCAAAGGTCATCCGCAATATATACATCTGTAACGCCTAAAGAAATATAACTATCTAAGGTTGTATAATTATATGCGGGACAATGTTCATCAAAAAAGAATTTACAATTACCCTCTTGTAATTCTTTAGTGTATAAAGCATCTTGCGGTTTTAGTCTATAATAGACATTATCTCCTACTTTTGATACTGTTTTTGCTGTTGAAACATCTAATCCTTTTGGAAAATAAATATTAATCCTATGGTCTGAAAACTCTTCAATAAATTCAAATAACTTATCTAAGCTATTTTTATTTTTATCAAAATTAATATTGAATTCTTTCGCAATATCATTATATTCATTACATAATTTAAATGGAATTGCTAGTTTCAAGTAACCCCTCCTTTTCTAAATGCTTTCTTAAAGGAATACAACTAGATAAAAGACCCGCCTCTTCTTGCCATATTCTCTCTACGTTATCATTATTAACAAAATAAGTAATTACCGCTGGGTATGTTCCTTGATCAAAAGATATTGCTTGACGCTGAAACATATAAGTAAAATCAAAATAGGCAGAATATTCTACATATTTAATATCACTATTTTTAATTGTCGCATAAAGAACTTCTCCATATAGATTTCCAGGAACAATAGTGGATATATTGATAAAAGAAGGAAAAACAATATTCGTTGTTTTTAAAATCGCTTCTAATTTATCTGTTTGACCATCTTCAAAAAAGAGAACTTTCATAGGTTTTTTACCTTTTTTTACAGCTATGTCATTAACTGGAATCCATTTATACTCATCTATACAACATTCACAAAGATTTTCTTTATGAATTCTATAATTATCATTACTTACGGCAAAGATTTCAAAATGCTTTTCGCTTGAATCAACATTACCGCAATTACAACAACTATAATTCTCCTTACAATTATTACAAATCTTTTTTGAAGTTGTCCCATAATGTTGAAGCCCGCAAATTAAACAAGTGTTCTTTCCAGAGGCGTTGAGAACAATTCCTTTTTTAGGAATATTCCTATAACAAAAGTAAACACTGTCTTTATCTTCAAGCAAATCATTATACATTGCGTGACCAGTTACAATTACAATTTGCTTTTTTGATACCCAATGAATATTGATTTGGTCTTCTTCATTGGGGAGATAAGAATACAAATCTTTATATTCTTGCTCTTTATACTTATAATCCCATTTTAGATTTTTATTAACTAATTTATATAACTCTTTCAATACTTTTTTATCTAATTCTGAATTATAATATGGATAAGATTTTCCCGCAACAAGAATATTTTTATGAACATAAAGCAATGTTCTCCAACTTTTGTTAGGAATGATATGGTTATTAACAATAAATGGATTATCGCTTTCCAAATAAGCAACAATAATCATATTACTATTCATCATTTCGATAGTTCCATCACTATACATTCCATTGTTTGTCCAAGACATACAAGAAGACCATCCGCAATTATTGTCGCTCATAGTCATATAATCAATTGGGTGAATACTCAACACTAAATTTGATTTAATATTTGAGCTTGTTGTAATATTGCTTATCTTATTGCGGAACTCCTCGAACAATCCATTAGACATATCATATCCATAGAAGTTTAAGACTTTTTGAATTGTCTTTATAATCTTTTGGCCAGGTTCAATTGTCATTTCACGGTTATCAAATTTAAAACAATATTTATTTACTGTAAATCTCGGCAAGTCTTTAATATATCCATATCTAATATTATCATAATTAAATAACCAACCAACGCATACAACGTCATCAAAACAGATCTTTCCATTAACTCGAAGTTTTTGTAAAAATAAAATTAAATCGTCAACCAAACATAGTTTTTCATTAAGCTTTACTTTATTTTCTGCTCTTTCAATGGCGGAACTATAAGCAGCATATGATTGACAATAAGGAGGGAAGATTTGATAATAAACTTCAGACAATTCTTTATTAAAGTCTAAAACTGTTTTTTTCATTTCAATAGGAATTTTGACCCTCAAATTACGCCCAAGAGCTTTATAGAGAGTCTTTTTATTTTTATTCCACTCATTCAAAGTAATATAAAGATTCGCTACCTCTGCTCCCGCATAAATAGAAATATAATCTTTAATTGTTTCTTTGTCTTCTGGAGTTAGAGCGTCAAAAACTTCCATATATATTACACCTCAAACTGATCAAATTTATCCGCAAGCCACCCCGGTAGAGAAGAATAATCAATATCAAATTGATTGATAGCATCAGTAATATCATCTGCTGTTGGAGAGCCATCATATTCTCGATAAAGAAAATCAATAGCATCATCAACTTGCTGTTCAAGAAGTTCTTCAGCTAATCCAAGAGTAGAAGTATCTCCTACACATAGCGGATCAAAATTGAAATCAAAGCGCTCCATTTATTCCCTCCCGATAGTAAGACCGTTCCGCACATAATAAAAATCAATTCTAATATTCACGTCAATCAAATATCCATAAAACTTTTTAATGTGCTCAAGAACGCTCGACATAGTTTCATTTTTATCAAGATGAAAATAAACCTTCTCTAAAATCTTCTTTCGTCCGAAAGATTCAGAGATGATAGCAACTCGATTTGCTTCTTGCGGGACAAATACTTCTTTCATAGATTATCCTTTCTCATTTCTATAAATATATTATATCATAATGAAAGATATTTGTCAATAAAAAAAAGGAGCAATTTCTTGCTCCTTTATGTTAATCATCAAGTGTCCATTCTTGATATTCTGAATTTCGTCCATTGAAATATACACTAAACTCATGCTCTCCATTAGAAAGAGACTCTACCATAATGTCAGCATCATATCCCCGCATATATACTTGATATTTTTCAACAAGCTTATTCAAATCTTTAATAAAATCTTCTTTAGTCCCAGTCATTACCCCAGCACACCTCACTCCGCACAAGTTCATACTCATCAATTGTATATTCATAAAGTTCAACCACTCCGCCACCAAAGTAATTAACCATTCCTTTATAATCTTTGAACATATCTACAGTATCTTCCCATCCAATATCTTCAGAATAGAATCGTGCCCCAGAAAGAGTGCGGCCAACAATAAAATACTTGTGGTCAAGAAGAGTAAGAATATCAGCCATAATAATATTAGCATCATCAGCAGCAAAAGGAATCATTTCCATATTTTTTTCAGTAAATGCGGTCTTCATTTTTTCTCCTTCTGGATTAGTCATACCAACCACTATAATCAATAATCTTTACATTGCCATAAAGATCATACCCAATATTGTCATCATGTAAATCGCTAACGCCATACTCTTCCAAGAATGAAACTAGATCTTCAGTTCTTTTTTCTCCATAACAATTAATAAAAGCTAATAGCCCGTCACCTACATAAAAGTTATAGTCAATTTCATACTTATCCCGCAAAGTCTTCGCGATTTCTTCTGTATGCTTGTTACTATTTTTTACTTTAGTATCAGACATAAGAACCGTAATTTTTTCAGAGATATAAACAGGAGTATCTTCAATTTCTCCAAGATACTCTGTTTTAGCAAACATATCACCTAAATCATAATATTCCTTTGCGTCATGATAGCAGTTTGCCTCTGATTCACAATAATCCCAACTGTTAATATTCTTATAAGGCTTTTCACAACTGGCATATATAAAAAATTTTGCTTCATCATCATAATCGCTATATTGACCTTTGAAAGGAACCTTAATAACGTAATTAGGAAGATCACTATAAGAAATTACAATCTTACTAACTCCATTCTTTATCCAATCTACTTCTGGATGATAATCTTCAATAAATCCATAAATATCATCTAAATAATCTTGACATCCGCTACCACCTGAAAATAGAACATCATCTTCATCTTTGAGAAGATCTGTGATTGAGTCTTGAATAATATCAAGAATATGATTTTTTTCTTCTGGAGTCATATTACATTTCCTTTCCTTTTATATTTATATTATAACATATAAAAAGGCATCTGTAAAATACTTTCTTGACTTTAGAATAAAATAATTATATAATATAGTTAAGGAGGCGATTTATTATACTATGGATGAAATAATTAGATTATATTGTAATACTTGTGAAAATTCTAACTGTACTATTGGAAGACAATATATTCCAGAAGACAGTGATGAGGGATGTACCCGCAGAGTTCCTGAAGTATTACTAGATTCTTATACACATCTAATTGATGAGGTGTCTCCTTTTATGTATATGGATACTAAAAAAGAGTATCAAGATAACATGTATAAACAAATTATTGATACTCTATATAAAATTTATGACTGTCCAGTAGGCACAAAAATTAAACCTCAAAAACGCGCCAATCATACTGGCAATGTTTAGTATTTGCGTATGCGTAAGTACTAGAAGAATCTACCCAACACTCTTCTCGGTTTGAAAAATTAAGATTATTCCTATTTACAATATATTTGAAGATTTCAAGGAGCGCGTCTTGCGCTTCTTTTTTTGTATAAAAAGTTCTAACGTCTGTTTCTCGATTACAAGTGTCAACAAGAATAAATTTAGTCTCCATAGCAATCATCCGTTTCATCATCCAAAAGGGCAATGTCTTCATCATCAAAGTATAAACTGTCATTATCCATATATGGTTCATTCCAGCCTGGATTTGTTTCATCCATATGTTTTTTCCAATTATCAATATATAGATCACAGCACATTAAAAAGAAAGTCCTTCCCAAAAATTGCTTACTAAAGATGGCGCATACGGAATACTAATTTTATCTCCTACGTGAACCCAAACAGTAGAATCTGGATGAATCATCTGTTGTCCATTTACAATCATTTGCGGCCCATCAAGAGAAATATCAATGTCATAGTATTCTCCAGGAGAAAGAACAATATCTTCTTTAGTAAGAATGTCTGTATATTCTTCTTTTTGTCCAATATATTTAACTTTAGGCATTAGTCTTTTACCTTAACCTTTCTAATTTCAACTTTTGTACCTTCCTTTAGATTGATTTTAGAAAGAACTTCTTTTGCTTGTTCTCGTGTATCAAAAAGGATAGCAAATTTTAAAGACGTGCATCTTGTTCCATTTTTGCTTAAAGGTTTAAATTGCTTATCTGGCGGTATAGTGTCACCATATTCATTCTTGTGCGGGACTACCCATTTACCGTATAGAGCGTATGGCATTATTTTCTCCTCACTAGAATATTTGTTTTACTAATCCAATCCCGCACAGTTTGTTGAAGAATAGAAATCAACATTGTTTGCGCAGACTCATTTAGTCCAGTGTCAGACAAATTCTTCTTATAAATCTCAAGAAATTCTTTTGTATATTTCTCTATATCTTTTTTCTTCATAACTAACTACTTTCGTTTGTATAGATACAGATTTGATAATCTCTATTATCTGTAACATAATAATTATTATCTAATTCTTGAATACCTCCCGCATAAATAATTCCTTTGTAGGTGATTGGCGGTTGATAAACCTCATCACCACAACCATATTCACGAGTATAAGACAGTGAATATGAAATAGCGTCTTTTAGATTATTAAATTTCTTCATTATACTCCTATGCGATTGGTTTAGCTAAAGTAATTTGGCACAAATCATTATCAACTACACAAGGTTCAAGAACAAACTCTTCATAAACCATATACACTTTTCCAAGCCAGAACATCCCGCAAAATTCAGAGTCATAGCCATAAACATCATACTCTTTTGCTTCTGGACGAGATTCAAGAATAGCATCAGCCAAAGTATCAAATCTTTCCATTGTATATCCTTTCTTTCCTTTGATACTTATATTATACTATAAAAATAAAAAGGAGTCAATAACAATTTATTATTGACTCCTTCAATATTATTTAATAACTGCGCCTTGTGGAGTGGGCCATCCTAAAAGGCCATCCTTTAGGCTTTGGCGTAAAGCACATTCTTCTTCTTGATAAATGTTATATGCTTCCGCATCTTTTTTAGTCGCAAGAATCCACTTCTTTCTAGCCGTAGGCCAGTCAAACTCAACCTTGATACCAATCACAGAAAGAATATTCTTACCTCCGCATAAAATATCCATTACGTGGTCGTATAGATTTAGATATTCATTCCGCATTTCTGATTGAAGAATATGTTTCTGATAATAGCTATCAGCTAATGCTTGCTGATCATTGAAATAATTTAGAATTTTAGTTTTCATTTCATCTGTTAAATTATCATAATTATCAGGATACTCTTCAACACTGTTAATATTATCAATTTTCAATGTTGTTCTCTTTCTACTAATAAGTTACCATATGATGATATAAATATTGATTGATTTTATCATAAGAATCATCATCAAGCCTATATATTTCTCCAGAAGTAGACCTAATAGTTTTAGTTCCACCAAAGAGGCTTTCTATAGAATCTATGTTTATATACAGAGAATGTTTTTCATCGCCTAAACAGCTTAGTCTAATAAATTTAGCCATAACAAGCACCTTACCAAAGTTTTCTAGCAAAGTAATAATATAAGACCATACCTATGACGCAACCAATACAAACACAAACAAAAATTTTCATTACCAATATCCCGCCAAATAATATAAGGTTATACTAACAATATAAATAATTCCTGCGTAAACAAAAAACTCAACCATTATTAGTATCCTATTTATTAGAATCCCAAAAAGCAACGAGCTTTAACATTTGATAAGTTATTCATCATTTTAAAATTAATAGTAGCATTTTTAGTTTTTCCTACCCATTCATCTGCTTCTTGAAGAATAGATTCTTTCCAACAAAGCTGAAGAAAAAATCCTACCATTTTTCCATTTTTCTTATCAAAGTCATTAGCCTTAGCCCACACACAAGTTTTATTAAGATTTTTTGAAAGTTCAGCATCAGTTAAATAATTATTAACTACCCATTGCTCCCATTCACCTTCTGCGGGCTGTTGCTTTTGTTTTTTATTATTTTGTTTACGCTCTTTAAAATCAGCTAGCACGAGCTTACCATAGCATTCTCGGCCATAGCAGTTTTTCCAACCAGGAGCTTTAATAACTACACCTTCTCCAACTTGATTAGTGTTCTCAAGAAGAAATTTATTATTATTAGCAATTTCCTCCACTTGTTCTAATGTTGGGTGATCAAAAATTCCAAACAATTTTACAAACCACTCGTCTAAATCATATGCTGAAAGCATAGGCCGCCACTCATTATCAGATAAATAACGATTATCATTATAATCATATACATCAAATACATACATATGACCTAATGCTTCTGGATTGTATGATTTAATTGTTCCTACAAATTTTCCATTTTTTGGACCTGTAAATTCTCCAAAAACTAAAAAGCCAGGATGGTTTTTACAAAAATCTGTAAGCTTTTTAGGTTCATCTTCATTTGAAAAACACCACTTATAGAATCCAGCGTTATCTTTATTTTCAGAAAGTTCACGATTTCTTGAACCACAACGCATTTTTTCGCCATCATACCAGATAACTGCTGACGTGCCGTCAATTTTACTTGTGATACTTACATTAGAATTATTTAAAATTCCATCAGTATCAGCTTTCCCAAGACGCTCAATGTGGGTGTATGATTTATAGTTTATCATTTTCAACTCTTTCTAATAAATATTCCAATGAAAGTTTATCAATATCTGTATATGGAATTCTAACAAGTTTTATGTCATTATTTTTACAATAATCATCTTTTTTCTTATCGACCTTTTTGATCTTTTCTAAACTGTCTTTTTTATGTCTCCATCCTACATAATGTTGTAACCCATCATATTCTATACAGCAATTATAATCAGGTAAATAAAAATCAAATTGATATTTTTTATTATTGCTATTCACAAATCCGTCAAAAGTTTTTTGTTGTTCATAGTTTATTCCATTCTTTTGAAAGATTCCCGCAATAATTGACTCTCCGTGGCTATTAGAACAGCCACAAGAAGATACGTGCCCTCCAGTTAAAGAGTTCGTTTTTGCTATTTTATAATTTCCACAGTCGCATCTACAATACCAATAACCTCG
>ERZ1035037.90-NODE-90-length-37361-cov-101.961642_pt1 | contig 37361 bp, 55 predicted proteins | sample MGYA00520618_ERZ1035037 | MGnify/ENA primary metagenome ERZ1035037 (study PRJEB33766, sample SAMN09781741) | gut metagenome | biome: gut microbiome | host: Homo sapiens | place: Madagascar | study: EMG produced TPA metagenomics assembly of the PRJNA485056 data set...
GAAAACCCCCTTGACAGCTCGTATCAGTCCGCCTTATAATTCAGGCAACAACAGCGATCACGACAACGCAACAGGCCGACAGGCCGGAAAGGATAACACCATGATGAAATATTTTGAGAATGTAAAGACCTTGGACGAGCTGAAAAAGCAGTATCGCCGCTTGGCTATGAAGTATCACCCGGACATGGGCGGCAGCACTGAGGCCATGCAGCAGATCAACGCCGAGCATGACGCCCTCTTTGAAATGCTGAAGAAGCAGCACAACGCCAGCGCGGACGAGTACCACCAGACCACCGAAACCGCCGCCGAGTTCCGCGACATCATCGACTTTCTGATGAAGTTTGATGATCTGGAAGTTGAGTTGGTCGGCTCTTGGGTGTGGTGCGGGGGCAATACGAAGCCCCACAAGGACGATCTGAAAGCCGCCGGTTTCCACTGGTCCCAGAACAAAGAAAGATGGTATTGGCATCACCCCGAGGCGGGCCGCAAGTGGAGACGCGGCAAGGCCACAATGGACGAGATCCGCCGGAAATACGGAAGCCAGGTTTTCAGCGGCGGGCGTGAAGATAGCGCATTTGAGAAAATCGGGGCGGCCTGCTGAGCCGCCCCCCAGAAAGGAGCATCGCCATGATCTACGCAATCGAGACCAGCGGCTACGGCAAGCGCACCCGCTACGCCGTGAAAGCCGTCACCGAGCACGGCACGAACCCCACCAACGGCAAAGCCTACCGCACCGAGGACGCCGCCCGCCGTGCCGCCGCTGAAATGGGCCTGACCGTTTCCGTTGTGGGGGATTTCTGGCAGATCCTCCACGCCACCCACTGAAAGGAGAATCGAACATGAAGAAGTTGCACGTTTACACCGTCTACATGGATGACGGGGACGCATTCAAGGTCACCGTCCCGGCAGAGAGCGAAGCCGCCGCAAGAAAATACGTTGCCGGAAATGGTGACGTGATCGCCGTAAAAGATGCCCCCTTGCAGGACATCGACACCGGATGTTTGGCCGACACCCTCCGCCGAGACGGATGGGGCCAGATGGAAATTGACGTAATCACCCGCACCCTTGCCGCTGTTGGCCTTGAGCGATAACAGAAAGGAACATGAACCATGATCCAGATCAAAAATATTTTCGATAGCCTGCGCGACGATGTTTTAAGCGGCAAAATGACGCTGAAGGAAGCCGCCGTGGAGCTTTACAGAAGCGGATGCACGAACTTCATCGACGAGGAAGCCACCCGCCGCCGGTTACATTTGGCCGACTGACACAACCGCCCGCCCCGGAGGTCACGAGGGCAGAAAGGCAAATTTATGTGGATTGCAGTTGCAGAGTATGCAGACGGAACGAGAATCGAAAAGAAATTCCCATATAGCGAGGACGGAAACTACAACAAAGAATGTGAAAAGCAATACGAACTTGAAGAGTGGCTAATAGGGCAGCACGATGATTGTGTTTTTTACAGCGTGAGCTATGAGGAGGTCGCCGAATGAGCTATCTTGACCTATTCCAGCGCTACGGCCGCCCCAGCCGGGAAGCGGAAATACGGCTGACCGCCTATCTGCTCCGGCCCGACGTCCTGACCGCCGACCGTATCAAGGCCCACGATGACAGCGCCGCCCGGATGATTGCTTGGTGTAACGAGCTGATCGACCAGCTGAACGAGTACCGCGCAGCCCTGGCGGAGCGATACGCCGCCCTTGCAACTGCCGCCTACCGTGACCGGCTGGAGCTGATCCGGGAGCGCCGTTGGCGTGATAGTCCGGTGCTGTACCATGTGCAGATTATCCGCACCTATGAGGACGGCACCACGGAGCGCGTTTTGGACGAGAAATATTTCGGCACGGAGCGCCGGAAAGCCTTTGCCCGATTCGCCGAGCTGAAGCACCAGCGCCCCGGCATCGAGACCATGCAAGACACCGACAAGCGCAGTTGGGAGCGTTGACAACCGAAAAAGAACAGCGGCCCGGAACCATCCGAGCCGCTGATTTTTTATGCCGTTTTCGCCATGCTTCACAGTACCTTCACAGTATAGTCAAAAATCCCCATGAAATCCTCATAAAATGTTAACAGACGGTTATTTATTCACCCTCTGCACCCAATTACACCGGTCTGCACAAAAGTCCATCAAACCACGCAGTTTCAACGCTTCCGGCGTTTTTTAGAATTGCGTTTTGATGTAACCTGATGTAGAAAAATTGAATAAAAACTTCACAGTAACTTCACAGTTGCGAGACGGGTTTCTCGTCGAAATACGCCGTCAGTTTCTCGGCTGCTGTCTGCCTCCGGTCCTGCCGCAGATGGGTGTAAACTGCCTCCACCACCTCCGGCGTATCGCCCAGCAGGCCAGCCGCCTGTCTGGGATCGAGCCCCGCCTCGTAACAGATCGTCGCGAAGCTATGCCGGAAGCAGTGCGGTGTGATGGGGAACGTCTCCACCGTTTCGCCGTTTTCGTCCTGTTGGATCTGATTCAGGCCTACGTCCCGGCAGTAGTGCCGCCACTCTCTCGTGATCTCATAGGGCGTCATATAGCCCCCATCGCTACCGGGGAACAGCAGCCCGATCCGGTTTTTCGGCAGCGCCTCCGCCAGAGGCGGCAGCAGAGGAATATCCCGCAGGCCGTTATCCGACTTCAGGTGATTTTCCAAAACCGGCTTTGTGGTTGCGTAGTTGACCTTCTTGTCGATGTGGATCACACCGGCTTTGCGGTCGATGTCGCGATACGTCAGCGCCAGCGCCTCACCCCGGCGGCATCCGGTGTAAAGCAGCAGATAGCCGAACAGCCACCAGCGGGCCGTCTTAGCCTCTCCCGCCGCCCGAACGGCCTCCTCTTGCTCTTCCGTCAGCGCCTCCCGCTTTTTGCAGGGCAGGCCCCGGCTCTTCTTGATCTCCGCCGCCGGACTGATTCGAATATCGCCTTTGATGACGGCATGGGTAAAGATCATCCGGCAGACGGCCAGCTCAATGCCGACGCTGTTGGCGCTGCGTCCCTGGGCCTCAAAACGCTTGATGTAGTTCCGCACGTCCACCGGCTCGATCTCTGACGCCCGCCCCGGAAACGCCTCTTTCAGACGCTTTACGGCGTAGCTGTATACCCGCCGGGATGATTCGGAGATCTCACTCTCGTGTTCCCGCTCCCATTCATCCGCGATCACCGGGAAATTCCGGCCCTTCTCCGCCTCCAGCTTGTACTCTAAGATCTTGCGGTCTACCTCTCTGTCAGTTTTGCCGCGAAAGGCTACCCGCTTGCCGTTGATGGTGCGGATTGCCTCGTGCAGCCCGTCCTTGCGGACGCCATATTTACTTTTCTTCGCCATTTTTTCCTTTCCTCCTGTTGCATCGCCAGGGGGATCGTGCTATACTGTGATTGATCCTCCTTTTGGCTTTGTCGTGATTGCGATTGGTGGGTTTGCCGTCTGAGTGTTCCAGCACTCAGGCGGCTTTTATTCTATGTACCGGATCGCGCCCCAGGCCCCGTCAGTAGCGTCCAGATAGAGCAGCAGCATAAAAACCAAGAAGAACACGGTAATCCCAAACAATACCCGCTTCTCCCTCTGCTGCTGGCGGATCAGCCGCCGCAGATCGTCAATATGCGCGGCGTAAATGCCCCGGTCATCATCCTGCTCACTGTTCCGCAGGACCTCCAGAATCTTTTCGGCCACATCGTCCGGCGGCTTTGCCGCACCGGAAATGTAGCGGGATACCATGCTTTCTGATACATTGCACTGCTCACCAATTTCCCGCAGCGTCAGCGGACTTTTCATGCGCATTGCCCGTGCTTTTTCAGAAAAATTCACCGTTTCCCCTCCTTGCAAGTTTTTTGCAAGAGAAATCCGCCCTTTGAATTGGACTTTCTTGCTAAATAGGTCTATCGTTGTCATAGGCCCACTCCCCTTTCCCCGGTCCCGCTTCGGCGGGCCGGGGTTTCAAATAGAAAGGAGCATCCCATGACAGACCTTGAGATCCTGTTGGCATTGCGTTCCCTGTCCCCGGAAAAGCAGGGGCTTGCTATTCAAGCCCTGCAAGAGCTTCTATTATCGCAACGATCCGTTCCCGGTCCTCCGGTGAGAGATTGTGGATCATCGTGAGCAGCCTTTTATCTTCTGCATTCAGCTCGCCCTCATTCGTGGGGGCGGGCTGTTTTTCGCTCATGAGTTCCGAAAGCTGGCAACCGAACAGGTCTACCAGCGAAGCCAAATAGTTCGATCTGGGAATGTTTTTCCCGGCGCACCAGTCTGATACCTGGGCTTTCGATACGTTCAATTTTAATACGAGATCGCTTTGTTTCAGATTCTCCCGTACCATCAGTTTATTTAGATTCCGTGCGAAAACTGCACAGATTTCTTCTTGCCCCATTGGATTCACCCCTTTTTTTGTTAAATCCATTGTAAGTCATTTTTAATCGAATTGCAAGAACTTTTTTTCGTTTTAACCTAACTTTTTGCTTGACATCCCTTTTCGCCGGTGGTATTATAATGTTAGATTAAATCGAACGAAAGGAGTTCACGCTATGAGCTTTCAAGTTACCCTCCGCGCCGCCCGCGTAAACCGTGGAATGAAGCAGACAGACGCCGCAAGATCCATTGGGGTCAGCAGCCGCACAATTTATAATTGGGAGATCGGCAAGCGATTCCCCCCAGCGGACAAGCTGCTGTCCCTCTGCGATCTTTACGGCGTCCCCATGGACAATATTTTTATACCCAGAAAGTAAGATTTAATCGAACGCTCCGCCTATTTTCTCCGCTTCCGGCGCTCCAGATACCACGAAATTCCGCTGATGGCGGTAGATATGAGCGGGTAAACAATGAAGATTCCGCCGAACACGCATAGGGCGATGATCCCGCCAATCTGGCTTTTCTTTGGCTCCGGTTCCGGTTTCGGCTTTGTTTCATTTTTCCGTTCAACCGGCGTCCCGTCCAGATAATAGAGGCCCTTCTCTTGGCCACTGCTTCCCGAGTTCCACCCTGTCCGGTCATCGTAGTCATACGGACACACCCCATCAATGTGCTGGTGCGCCGGGTATCCGTGGTGATAGTGGTATTCCCCTGTGCTGTGGTTATAGTGGCCTCCGTTGGCATCCGTCCGACCGGGGTGAGCTGATGCACTCCCTATGCACAGCGTCACCGCCAGCACCAGTGCAATCCATTTCCACTTTTTCATTTCAATCCCCTCTTACCCCCAATCCTACACCTATTTACACCAACTTGCAATCACGAAAAGGAGAATCAACATGAAAGAACTGAAAGTAAAACTCACCTTCGTTGAACCCATCCTCGGCACGTCTCCCGCCAACCCGGAAATCTACCGGGAGTTTATCGGCTCCAAGTCCCCCGATGCCGCTACCGTGGAAGAGGAAGTCTCCGCGCTGGGCGCTGACGCCGTGGCAGAAAAGGCCATGACGGTGTTCCCCCGGATGGAGGACGGCACCCCGTTCCTGTATGACTACCAGATCAAGGGCTTTTTCAAGGATACCTGCGGCGGTCTTCGCAAGGTCAAGGGCACCACGTCCGAGAAAATCAAGGCTTACAAAAAAGAAATCGACAAGCTGATCTTCCCGGAGCCTCGCGTGATCCCGTTGGAGTTCAACGGCCCCATTGGTGAGTGCCAGCGCCCCCTGAGAGCGCAGACGGCCCAGGGTGAGCGCATCAGCCTTGCCATGAGTGAGGAGATCCCCGCAGGCGCTACCTGTGAGTTCCGGGTGGTCTGCCTCTGCGACGATCATGAGAAAGCCGTCCGGGAATGGCTGGACTATGGCCGGTTCTCCGGCATCGGCCAGTGGCGAAACAGCGGCAAGGGCCGGTTCGTCTGGGAGGAAATCCAGTAACGCAGTGGACTGGCAAAGCGACGCTGCGCTGAGAGCAGCAACGGTATAGCATTGATTGGATTAGCTCAGCAACGGAAATGCGGGGCTACGCGGTGCGTCGGCATGGCAGAGCGCAGCAATGGAATGGAAGGGCCACGACTCGTTCAGCAATGCAACGGCAAAGCAGAGAAACGCTTAGCAAAGGCAATGCACAGAGAAGCAAGGAAATGCAACGGAATAGCTCAGCTCGGCGAGGCCACGCGGCGGCTTAGTTTAGCTACGCATCGCCCCATCAATCGCAATCACGACAAAACCAAAAAAGGAGGCCCCTATGGTCAACGATTTTTACTATGACAATCTGGAACAGATCCTCGCCTTTACCGGCGGGCGAAATCTTCTGAACATCAAGGACGTCAAGGCGTTCACCGGCATCCGGGATCCCCGCACCGTCAGAAAGCGCTATCCCATGGACGCCAGCGGCCATATCTCTGCCGCCACGCTGGCCCGCCAGCTTTGCGGAGGTGCCAGAAAATGAGCAAGCTCAACCTCTGCGGCTTCAAGCCGGACCCAAAGCCGCCCGCACCGCCGGAGCTGGGCGCCCGGTGCAGTTTCCGCCTTTGCCTGGGCGATGCAGAGCACCCAACCCGCACCGGCACCGTTTCCTACATCAACATTCCGCACCGCTGGTTTCTGGTCACCTTCGACGGCGGCCTGCGCCAGTGCTATCACTTCGGGGAGGCTTAACTATGGATACAACAACATACGTTTTCATGCTGATCGGCGTGGCCACCGTCGCCGCGTGGCCCCTGCGGATCGTGGATTTTATCGAGAGGAGGCCCCGCCGTGAAAAGAGATAACCGCACACGGGAGGAGCGCCGCCGGAGCCGGGCCGACTTCTCCGCTTGGGTCTCCTTCGGCTGCTTCCTCGGTTTCCTGCTCATGGTGCTGGCCCACATGCTGGGCGTGGTCTGATGCGCAGACGCCGTGGCCGGATGGCAGAATTACCGCCCTGCCCCCGATGCCACATGTACGGCGGTAAACGGATGGTAGCCCCCGGAAAGGAGGACCTGTTTTTCGTCCTCTGCGATTCCTGCGGCTACCGCACGAAAAAATATACGGACATCGCCCATGCGGTCCGTGTCTGGAGGGAGACCCAACTATGACCAGAAAAACCTATCCCATCTGCCACTTCTGCGAACATCCCCTGAACCCCAACGCGGAGGACGATTGCGACCGCGTGTTCGTCCTGCCTAATGGGGAGCTGTGCTGCCCGCCCTGCTTTAAAGATTACCTACTGAACGATCTGGATAAAAACATGGACCTGTTTGCCGATGCCCTCGGCATCCCGGTGCTGTACACGGAGGGCCCCAATGCTGACATTTGACGAGGCCACCCACACCTACACCCTTGACGGCATTCAACTGCCCAGCGTCACCGAAGTCACCCGCTTTTGTGCTTATGACTACAAGTCAGACCGGCCATGGCTGGCGGAAGCTGCTGCCCGCCGGGGAACCGCCGTCCACGAAGCATGCGCCCTCATCGACTACGGCGAGGAGCCGGAGGAAACCCCGGAGATCGCCGGATACCTGAAAGCCTACCGCCGGTTTCTAAAAGACTGGAAACCGGAATGGAAGCTGATCGAGTGCCCCATAGCGGACCGGAATATGAAAATGGCCGGAACGATGGACCGCTTTGGGATCATCCATAATGCCCCCGCGATTCTGGACATCAAGACCGGCCAGCTCCATGACGCCGCCCTCTCCGCCCAGCTCACCGCCTACAAGATGATTTTCTCATGGGACCCGCGCTGCGGTTACGGGAAAATTCAATCGCTTTATGCTTTGAAACTCTCAAAGGACGGAACTTATGAGCTTCGCCATGTAGAACCAAATTCCAACTTGGTGAACGCCTGCCGCACCCTCCATAAAGCCACAGAAAGGAAGAAACTCACATGAATGAACTCGCCCTGTACCAATACTCTGCCGCCGCCCTGACGGTGGCTCCCGTCCCCCGCACCGGGAATTACACCATCTGCGCCCCAGACGGAGCGCCCGCCATCCTGAAACGCGGCATTGACTTCGGCATGATCCGCAAGAAGAACGGCGACGCCATGACGAAAAACCCCACCCTCTTCAAGTCCGGCGCGGAGAAGGTGGCCGTGGCTTACGGCCTCTGCCAGCGATACACGCTGGAAAGCAAACTGGAGGATATCGAGCATGGCTTTTTCTACTTCCTCGTCCGCTGCGACCTCATCAAGATCTATGACGGCAAGGAATACGTCATTACCTCCGCCTACGGCTCCGGCAATACCCGGGAGGGCCGCACCGGCTCCCAGTCCCCCTATGACGGTGCCAACAGCGCGGTCAAGATGGCCCAGAAACGCGCCCTTGTCTCCGCCGCCCTGTCTCTCGGCTGTGTCTCTGATATGTTCACCCAGGACATTGAGAGCGACACCGAGGACGGCGAGGTTTATTTCAAGAGCAAGGACCCGGAGGCCCCCATCACCGCCAACCAGATCAAGTTCTTCTATAAAGTCTGCTCTAACCACGGTCTCACCAAGGGAGAGGCCAAGGCGCTCCTGAAGGCCCACGGTTATGACAGCGCCAGCAAGGTACTCAGCAAGGACTTTGATGCCCTGCTGGATGCGCTGGAACCGAAGGAGGATGCCTGATGTTTATCAACGGGCTGCCTACCTACAGCAAGGAGGGCAAGAAGCTGCAAACCGGCCTGATCGTGGGCCGCGCCGCCAAGGACGGCCAGATCTACGCCACCCAGAGCGGAAAGGAGGTCGGCTCCGTCTCTGTACCGGCCTACGATAAGCAGGACGGCACCACCGCATGGCTCACCGTCAAGGGCTGGGGCCATTGGGCACGTCTCCTTGCCAATGTCCGCAAGGGCGATTCCGTATTCGCCGTGGGCCGCGTGGAGAGCCACGACTATGAGGGCAAGACCTATAACGATCTGGTGGCAGATTACGTCTGCGTCTCTGCAAGCACCGCTGGGCAGACCCCCGCCCAGAGTGCCTATGCCGCCCCCGCCCCCACTGATAATTTCACAGAAATTGAGGATGACGGGGAACTTCCCTTTTAACAACGTTGCCGTGTGTGTCTAAAGAGTGATGACGGGCGGATGCAAGCAAGCCGCAGCACGATCACCGACACACAGCAGCCGCAGAGAAAAGAAGAATGCCCCCCCCACACCCCCCTAAGAAGAAAAGATTATATATATATTTATCTCTCTATTGGCAGGGGGAAAAGAATTAGAGGCTAATACGGGAATTAGAAGCTAATTAGAGACTACTACGGAAGTCTTACAGGAGAAGAACATGGAGAAGCAGGACACCCAGCGGTTGTTTAACCTGATTGAGACACTTTACCCCAACTCCAAGCAGCAGCCCCGCACCCCCGCAGATCTGGAGGCGTGGACGCTGGTATTGGAACCGTGGGCCTATGAGAACGCGAAACAGGCGGTGATCCTCCGGGCGCGGGAAAACCGGTTCCCGCCGGACGCGTCCGAACTGGTCCCATACCTGCCCAAACCGGAAACCCAAAAGGCGAAGGAGGCACCCATGCCGGAACCGTCCGACGCCTATCTGGAAAAATTCTACGCCAAGGCAGGCGAACAGCACGAGCGCTGGCACGAGGCCGGTATCCCCACCCCCTCCGAAGCGAAGAAGCAGGGGATGACTTACGCCGCGTGGTGTGCGCTGGCAGATATGCGAGGTGTTTGAATGGCAAGTAATTTTCGGCTGGACGAGCTGATCCGCCGGTATCCCCCACGGGAGAAGAAGCAGAAGAAAGCCCCCAAGGTTGAGTACCAGTCCCCGCAGCTTTGTTGGGACTGCGCAGCCGCCTGCGGCGGCTGTGAGTGGTCCGATCATCTGAAGCCGGTCCCCGGCTGGGACGCCACCCCCACAAGCCGGGTGCTGAAAGTGGGCGGCAAGGGCAAGGGCGGCACACGGGTAGCATCCTCGTTTGTGATCCACTACTGCCCCAAATTCAGGAGGGACACACGATGATGCGGCTTGTGATTGACATTTACGATGGCGAGGACACGCAGGGCACGAAGGAGGCGGTAGCCATGCTGCTGGAGCCTCTGGGCCGCGTCCGCGTGGTCAGCGTCATTACAAACGGCAAGGAGGAAAAGCGGTGATTGCATTTGAAATTCCCTATCCGGCAACAAAGCGCGGAAAGGCTGCGTGGAACAAGCGGTTTGGCCTGAACGCGTATTATGCCGGGAAGCATTGGTCGCAGCGGAAGAAGGACGCGGAAGAGCTGCACGAGCTGGCCCACTGGGCGATGCGTAAAGCAGGGATTACAAAACGTCTGGTAAAACACCCCGTCAAGGTGACATTTTACTGGGATGACAATCTAGACGTCGACAATCACGGCGCACTGGGCAAAGCCTTTGTGGACGCGATGAAGGGCTACCTACTGCCGGACGATAACCGGGAGTGGTTTCGTGCCGTGGAACACAAATTTTGGAGCGGAGATACGATCCGCGTGGAAATTGAGGAGGCAGAATGATGGATGCTGTGGAGTATTTGAAAACATTGGACAGAATGTGCCACTGTGAGTGCCTCAAATGCGAGTTTAGGAAAGTACGTAGCGGGATTGAAACCTGCCCTGTCTGGCAAAGAACCCACCCGGAGGAGGCCGTTGCCATCGTCGAAAAGTGGGCAAAGGAGCACCCTGTCAAAACCCGACAGAGCGAGTTCTTGAAGCATTACCCCGGCGCGCGAATTTCGATACACGGGTGCCTCAATATTTGCCCGATGGATGTGTTCTCAGATGCAGAGATTAACTGCATCAATGCGCAACCTTGCTTTGAGTGCAAAAAGGCGTTCTGGCTTGCGGAGGTGGAGGACGTATGATGACAAAGAAAATTCTTGACGTGACCTGCGGGGGCAGATCAATTTGGTTTAACAAGAACCATCCCGCTGCGATCTACTGCGACGTTCGGGACGAGGAATACACGGGGATCTGGAAAAGTAGCAATAAAGATTCAGAACGAACCTGCATCGTGCATCCTGACGTGCTGTGCGACTTCACGGATCTACCGTTTCCCAATAATTCTTTTGCGCTGGTCGTATTTGACCCGCCGCACCTTTTGCGCATCAGCAAAAATGCGTGGCTGCGGAAGAAGTACGGGCAGCTCGGGGAGAATTGGCGCGAAATGCTGCATGACGGATTCCGCGAGTGTATGCGCGTATTAAAACCGGACGGTGTGCTGATTTTTAAGTGGGCGGAAACACAGATCCCAGCTGCCGATGTCTGGAAAGCGATTGGGGAAAAACCTCTTTTCGGGCACCACAGCGGGAAAAAATCGCAGACCTTTTGGGGCTGCTTCATGAAATTGGGAGGGGAATTATGAACGATCAAGACCTCGTAAATGCCTTGAGATGCGTTTCAACAGCAGGCGGGCCAATGGGAGACTGCAAGAAATGCCCGTTTTACAAAACTGAGCCGGTCCCGGAAGATCTGGCGGGAAAAGTTAATTTGACGGAATGGTCCTCCTGCGATGTTGACGCCGTGGGGCTTGCCGCAGCTGACCGGATCGCCAACCAGAGCACCCACATCGCGGTGCTCCAGCAGGAAATTGAAAAGCTGCGGGGGCAGAACGAGCAGCTTCGGGAGGCGGCTGCGCTAGTGACCAAGGAGAGCGCGGAGCTGCTTGAACGGCGGTGGATCCCGGTGACGGAGCGGCTGCCAGAATTGCAGAGCTGGGGAGCCTCAGAAGTGGTACTCGGATTGATAAAAAGCGAAAACGTGCCCTTGTTGAATAAACTGCACAACCTGACATTATGTGTCTACTGCGATAACGGTATCTGGTCAATGCCTGGCCGATATGTGGCTATTACTCACTGGATGCCGCTGCCGGAACCACCGGAGGAGGAAATGTGATGGAAAGATTGACTATCCCTGACGTGCGTGTGGACGAGCACACCACCCGCAGGACGATGATTGATGCGAGGGCCGTGCGGGAACACGCTATGGGCTTTTATTGGCGGCTGAAAGCCTACGAGGACACAGAGCGGACGCCGGAAGAAGTAACCACGCTGGTTAAAGACTGGAGCGACCTTTGCACTATCGTCGGAGAGTGCGGTGGCATTAGCCGAGTAAGGGTACTGGCCGAGGCCGACAAGGCCGGTCGGCTGGTGGTGCTGCCCGAAGGGCCGGAGGTGGAGTGATTAGAAAGGAAAGCCCATGCGATGCCTGCCTGTGTGACTACTGCAGGTGGCGCGGAACAGATAACTGCCTGCGCTGTGAGAATGGCTCTTGCCTCAAATGCGGAGATCTTCGCAGGCAAAAAAAGCCGATCTATGAGTGCAGCGGATACTGTGCGAGAGGGGCGCGTCTATGATCGGCACGGATTTCACCATCACCCGCGAGGAAGCGGAAACGGCATTGGAGGCGTTGAAGGATGAATGACTTAAAACCGTGCCCGTTTTGCGGCGGTAAACTGAACTTTTACCGGGAGAACTATGTGAATCGTTTCGGAAAGCGCATCATTAAGCAATACTGGATGCACGATGATACAGATTGTGTCCTTAACGACATAAATCAACCTTTTGTTTTAGGGGCTGGAGACGCAAACAAGAAAACGGGTTATCCGGGAGAATATGCTGAAAAATGGAACAGGAGGGCTGACAATGGCTGAATACAAAATCTGCTTTAGCGTGGCTGGGGCGTTTGGCGCTCAAATCAGCTTTGAGGCGAAACCCGGCGTATCTTATGAGGACGCTGCGGCGTCTATTGATAAAGACAATCTGGCGAAGCTGATGTGCCTTGACACCTTGGGCTATTCCGCAAAGGACATCGAGATTATCACGCCGGAACAGTACGAGGCGGAATTCGGAGGGGATGGAGATGGCTGAATACATTGAGCGCAGTGCGGCGATTGAAGCCGCAAAGCACGCTTGGGCAAAAGGGCTTGAGCCGTCGCAGTATATTGAGGCCCTGCCCGCCGCTGACGTGGCACCAGTGGTGCATGGAGCGTGGCAAGTAACAGACAGATTTAAGGCCTGCAGCGTATGCGGATATGCTTTTGCTCGATTATTGCCAGACAAATACTGCCCCCACTGCGGGGCCAAGATGGACGGAGGTGCTGACAATGACACTAACTGAGATGTTTACAATTTGTGATTCGTGCGCATATGCGCCATGTCTTTGTGGGAATGACCCTGAGAACTGCGTGGCGTATGTGATGAGGACTTCTGACAATGGCAGTCACGGCGAGCGAAAACCCAGCGCGGACGGCTGATCGCCAGCCGCCCAATGCAATAAAAGGAGGTAAGCTATGGAGGATCGGGACAAAAAACTGCTGAAAGTCTATGCGGAGAACAACATGAGCATGAAAAAGACCGGCGGCGCGGTTTACCTGCACTATAACTCCATCCGCTACCGCTTTCGGCTCATTCAGCGGGAAACCGGGCTGAACCCACGGAATTTTTACGATCTGGAAAAGCTGTTAGCCATGATAGACGCGCAGGGGTCCTGACCACCTGCATCGGTAGATCAAAGGGGAGGGGCACTTCATAAAGGAGGCCCATTATGAAATACCGATACACCGTCCAGCAGCTCCAAAAAATGGAGCAGTGCCGTTATCTCACCGACCGGGAGCGGCGCGTGTTCAATCTGGTTTGCCGCCGTGGCTGGGCGATCGAGGATGCGGCGGCAGAGCTGTACCTATCCCGTTCCTCCGTAAACGCCTGCCTGCACTCCATCCGGGATAAAGCGGGCATATCCCGCCCAAACAAAAAACATCCATAAGCCATGACAAGCGGTGTCCTGTGGTACGGTAACCATAGAGCACCGCTTGTTTTGCGCGCGGAAACAGGGGGTGTATTTTTAGAGAAGGAGGAATCTCTCTATGGCTGAATTTGCAAGCAAGGGCGTCGCAGGCACTGCTCTCGGCACCGGCATTGCCGGTCTGTCTCTGGGCGTCCTGAACTCTCTGGGCGGTCTCGGCGGGATGCTGCTGGGCAATCGCGTCATCCCCTTTGCCGCTGGTATGGCGGCGGAGGCCGGATGCAGCGAGAACCACACGGTGAACCGCTACGAGCTGTCCATGGTGCAGGAGAACGCCAAGCTCCGCAGCGACATTGCCCTGCGGGATGCCAACACCTACCAGGACCAGAAGATGCTGGAGATGTACAAGTACATCGACGGCAAGCTGGGCGAGGTGCAGGGTGTGCTGGCTTCTCAGGCGGTCAATAATCAGGCCACCAAGGACAGCTTCCAGCTGTTGCAGGAGCGCGTGGACTGCTGCAAGAACGAGCTGTGCGGGGCCATTTCCCGGGAACGGGACGAGCGGAAGTGCGCTGACAACACCATTGTCACCTACACCAACGCCACCTTTTATCCCAAAATGGTCGCGGACATCACCACCGGCACCGGCACCACGCCCCAGTCCACCTATAACCCCCTCCCCGTCTCCAACTGCGGCTGCGGCTGCTAAGAGGCGCAGAGGGAAGAAGAGAGGGGCATAGCGCCCCTCTCTCCCGTCATTGGAGGAATCTATGGTAACATTGGAACAGATCAAGCAGGGCGCTGCCCGCTATGTGGATGAGGAATTTACCGGCAAGCTCACCGGCTGGCAGAAATGGGCCGTTGGAGCCGGGGCCGCTATGGCCCTTGGCAATCTGGACGCCAACCTTTCCGCCCTCCGGGAGCATCCCGCCATGAAGGCCCTCGGCGTCTTTGACGAGGCGGGGAACGTAGATATTGACAAGATCTACGCCTGTCTGAAAACCGAAGCCGCCAAAGGCCCCGTCACCACCAATATCCCCCTGATCGGGAATGTCACGCTGAATGAAGGGGATGTGGATAAGCTCTACACCCTTATCAAACAGAGTTAGGAGGTTCTTATGCACGAGATCAGACACTTGGCCGAAGAGATCCGGGAGGAACTGGACGATGCCGAGAAGTACGCCCGTGAGGCTGCCAAGCACACCGAGGACAGCCCGGAGGACGCCAGCACCTACGCCGACCTCAGCCGTCAGGAGCTGGGCCATGCCAATAAGCTCCACGAAATGGCCGTTCGCCATATCGAAAAGGCGAAGGACGCCGGTCTCCATCCCACGGAGGCCATGCAGGCCGTCTGGGACTGGGAGCATGAACGGATGCTGGACCGCGCCGCCCATGTGAAAACGCTCCTGTCCATGATGTAAACGCCAAACAAAACACCCCCGCCAGACGGCGAGGGTGTTTTCTCATTTGTAGGGGTTCTTGGCGTTTGTGGTGCAGATAATGTCCCACAGATCCGCCCGGTTTTCCTGACCGGCAAGGGCCGCGCTGGCCTCCGCCTTGCTGACTCTGCCGTTGCCGTTCGCGTCGGCCTTGTCCTTCATGGAGAAATACTCCTTGGGGGAAAGTCCGGCATCATGCGCCTGCTTTACCTTCTCATAGGCTTTCCCGCTCAATTTCTCGCTGCCGTACTTCTGGTACAGGGCCAGAAATTCCCCGGTGGATACGCCGATGTCCCGCTTGGCCGTTTTGGCGTTCTCAATCCACTTGGCGCTGGGCTCATACTTGGGGTCCACCTGCTGACGGGCCGTCTCACGCGCATATTTATACACGTTCTGGATGTAATCCGCCTTTTCCGCATTGCTCATGGACTTGTAGGCGGGCAGCTTCACTGCCGCCTCCACCAGTTCCTTCCGCGTCTGGCCCATGGCCTTGGCGTACCGGGTGTATTCCTCTCCGGTCAGGGTCCGGGTCTCACCCTTCACCGTATAGGACTTCTCCGCCGCCGCCGGATAAACGGTGTTGTCTCCGGTGGCCTTTGCCAGCCGCCGGATCTCCTGCGTGGCGGGGCTGTTGTCCTGCGCCTTCAGGAAGCCGGGGGAGAAGAAAGACTGGAACACCCGCTCCGGCGCGGAGCCGTTGGAGACCTCGTTGCCCCACATATCCACCATGGGCTGAAGCTGATTCCGTGCGCCGGGGACCTTCTTTGCCGCCCCCTGCAAGAAATAGTTCACGTCAGAGGCTACCTGCCCGGAACCCTTCTCCACATAGCTTTTGCGCACCGTATCATCAAATACGGACGCAACCTTGCTGCCGATGGTGGGGATATACTGTCCGGCGTAGCTGCTAGCCGCTCGGTCAATGAGGTACATGGGCTTGCTCTTGGCATAGCTGATGTTGGAAACCAAATCATTCAGGGAGGACAGCATGGAGGTCTCCAGTACCACGTCCTGCATTCCCAGCAGAGAATCTACCAGTGCGTCGAAGGTGCCGCCGCCCGTCCGAACGGATTCCATGATGGCAGCGCCCGCGAACAGGGGCATTGCCGCCGGAACCGCCCAGTCCAGCGTGTAGGACTTGTCCCCAATCTGAATAGCGTAATCCTGCCCGCCCATGGATTTCTCAAAGGCTTCCTCCTTGTCATCGTCACCGGCCCGGACGTGGAGCAGCCCCTCCGCCGCCAGATAAGCGCCCAGCGTCAGAATCCCGGTGCCGGTGAGGCCGGATGCAAGGGAATCCACGGCATCCGCCGCCGTGCATTTCCCGGACTTCACGTCCAACATGGCTTCCTTCACGCCCTTGGCCAGTCCGATGGGGCTGTAATCAAGGCCCGTGGTCAGGATGTTGGCCGGGGTCTTGCGGAAGGGGAGGAAGGCGTCTGCCGCGAAAGATGCGGCCCTCAATACCTGATTGTCCCCCTGATACCGCCCCATCTTGGACAGCGCCTCGGAAAGCGCCGTGGTGTTGCGGTAGGTGGCCTTCTGCGCTTCCTCGATGGCGTAGGCTCGCGCCGCCTCCACGTCTGCGGCTCTGGTGCCCGCGTGGGCCTCTGCCGCCGTCACGCCCTTGGCTTGCAGTGCTTGGGCGAAGCTGTCCACATAGGCGCTCCGGTTGAAGATCACGTCCTCATAGTCAAGGGCGCGGCTGTTCAGGTCTCCGATGCCCTGCACGGCACGGGAGAGAACGTCCTCCCCCCTGAACATTTTCCGCTTGCTCTGGATCTCACGCTCAATGCCTGCCGCCGTGGCGTCGGAATACTTCCCGCTGCCCATAGCCGCGCTCTGGTCCGTCTCATACTGGCCCTTGGCAAAGGCTTTCAGATCCTTGTCAACATTTACGGCTTTCGTCCGCTGAGAGGGGTCCTTGATGACCGCCCGCTCGATTGCGGTTCCGATGCCGTCCTTGATCTTCCGTGCGCCCAACTGAATGGCATTGCCCATGATGTTGCGGATGTGGGTGGTGGGGTTGGTCAGCATGGAGGTGTACCGCCAGAAATTGGCCTTCTCCCGGAACGTGCTGGGGATCTGGTCCGCAATGGAGGTGGTGATGGCGTCCCACGCCGCCGCCCGCTCTGCGTCCGTATCTGCCATCAGGTAGTTGGTGGCCAGCTCGTCAGAGAGGGTGAAGCCCGTTACCTTATCGATGTAGTCCACCCGTGCGCCTTCCACGTCTCCGCTGTCGGGGGTACTCTGCCGGGGCGTCCGGTTCTGCCGCGCCGCCCGGTCATTCATCCGGTCTACCAGCCGCCGCAGCGTCAGCAGACGGCCCTCCGGCATCAACCGGTTCATCAGGTTCATGGCCTGCACCATCTGTGCGCTGTCGTGGGCCGCGTCCGCAATGGCCGTTGCCAGCTCAAAAGCGGCCTTGTGGTCTCCTTCGGAAATGGCAAGGTTGTAGGCGCTGATGGCCTCGGCGGTGTCCGCCTTGGTGATCCGCTGTCCCAGCTCCGCCTTGGCAATGAAGCTGTTCGCCACCTCGCGCCAGCCGTCCCGCGCAATCTTGGCCTGCGCCTGCTGCACGGCGCTCCGGTCCGTCACCACGTCATAGTCGAACGCGCCGCCGGCAATAGCGTTTTCATACACGGTTGCCATTTCCGGGGAGGTCAGGGGGCTATTGAGAATGGTGGAGACCGTTTTCTCCACATTCCGCCCGGTGTCAGGGTTCACCACGGGGACCTCAGAGGGCGCCCGCCGCTGTTCTGCCTGGATGCGCTGGGCGCTGTTGGGATTCACCGGGTAAAACTCATCACTCTTGGCCTGCATGGTATCAAAGGGCGTGTTCACCGTCCCGGCGTCTGCGTTGCCGAGGCCGTCAAAGCCGTCAACCCCATCCAGCCCGTGTCCTCTGGACTGTACCTCCCCCGCGCCCAGAATGCCCTGCTTGGCGGTGAGATACCCGCTGTTGGGTCCCACCTGTTCGCCGGTCATGGTGGTGTAGCCGTGGGAGAGCATATCGTCCAGAATCAGCTCCACCCGCTTGGCCGCCGCCACGTTCTCCTGCCCCTGATCGGTGATGATCCGCTGGGCTGCGTCGATAATGGCGTCACGGGAAAGCCCGGTTTCATCCATGGCCTGACGCAGGTGGGGTGAGGTCTGCGCCGCCTGCTGGACGGCGTTGCCCTCCATGGTCCGCTCGTAACGGCGGCTCATGGGCTGCTGGAGGGACAGGTCCGCGTCCGCGATCAGGGCGTTGGCCGCTTCCTGATAATAGCGGTGCAGCTCCGGGTGGTCGAACTGGAAGGCGTTCACGTCTCTGCTGCCAACCGTCTCCATTCGCCGCCGGTCGATGTGCTGCTCCGGGTCGATCTGGAACACCTTGCCGGTGGCGTCCATGCCAACGGTTCCGGCTTCATTGGCCTGATATATGGCGTTTTGCTGCTCCGGCGTCATGGCACCCATATCCGCCCGTTTCTTCCCAAACAGAACCTCAGAGAGAATATCCCGGTTGCTTTTTGCTTCTGCCTGTGATATATTGTTCTTAGCGAGGATGTCATCAGCCATCGCCTTGGGGAATTGTACCCCATTGGAAAGAAGCTGATGGACGTCCTCGTTGTTTTTTGTGTAGAGTACATTGCTGTCCGCTTCTCCAAGATAGCTTTGCATGTGGCCTGTCTGGTAAGCGCTGGCAATTCTATTTTCCACACTGATTGCTCCCTGCTTGTCCAGATGCAGCGGGACAATAATGCTCTTGTCGCCGTCTTTCCACGCGGTCAGCAGCACAATACTGCTTGGCTGTGTGTTCGACTTCAAAATCGCAACTGGGTTTTCGATTTGATAGGGGAGCTGCTTTAAAACAGACATACCCAAATTATGTTTGCCGCCCATATACCCTTCCGGGTATGCGATTTTATAAGCTGCATCTTGCGTCATTGTCATTGGAAGCGGGTTTGCCCCGTAACGGGTCAAAAGCTCCGGCGTGTCTCCAACAGACAGCAATTTGCCGCTTGGATAGTTTCCCGAAAAAACCTTGTCAATATCGCTTCGATACCGCAGCATATTGTCCGTGCTCGTCAGCCTGCCCGCCGTCTCCACACCGGGGACGGCGTTTTGCGTGCCCTCTGCGGCGTTTGCGGGTGCAGGGGTATAAGTACCCTCCCGCACCTCTGGGCGTGCCTCCTGCGTAGGCTGTGCGTCCGCCTGACCGTTTCCACGCTGTCGGATGACGTCAACGCCTGCACCGATGCCGCCCATGGCAGCGCCCACCGCCGCGTCATACAGCGCATCGCTCAGATCGAACCGGGCAGAGGGGTCATAGGTGGCCCGCTGCAAAACGGGCTGGAAAATATCCTCGATAAATTCCTCGCCGCCCTCGGAGATCATGGAGAGGGCCACACGGCCCGCCGTGCTGTTGTTCATCTTGGCAAGCGCACCGCTGATGGCGTTGTCCAGAACGCCGCCGCCGAACGCCTTCTTGAAGGGGCTTGCCACGTTGCTGATCTTCTCCGTGGCAAGGCTCAAAGCGCCGCTCCCCAGTCCGTAGGCAAGCTGCTGGTTGTAGGTGGCCCCGGCCTGTCTGGCCCGTTGGGCGCTGCTCCCGGCGGAACGGGCCGTCATCAGGGCAAGACCGGCTCCGGGGATCACGGCGCTGGCCGCAACGTCCCCCGCCATCTGCACACCCTGAACGCCCAGATCCACGGCAAACTGACCCACCGGACCCAGCCCTTCCTTGGCCTGTGCCACATCCGCAGCGGAGCTTTGGGACAGACGGTCCGCCTTCTGATACGCCTTGTCCGCCACTGCCTTGTCGGACTGTTCCACCGCCTTGGTATAGCCCTCGTGGGACGCGATGCGGCGTTTTGCGGCAGAGAGGTAGCTCTGCACCTGCTTTACGTCCGCCGCCGTCATGGCCTTGCCGTTGGCCCACTTCACATCCCGGAGCATCTTCTCGTACCGCTTCACCGCGTCATGGTCGCTTTGCAGGGAATCCCCGGCGTTCTGGTTGGCGATCCGGGTATTCAGCTTCCCGGCTCCCTCCGCCAGCACACCGCCCAGATTTGTGTAGGCGGAGCCGACGGATTTCGTTGCACCGGAGATCACCTTCCCCACCCGCCCGTTGTCCAGAGAGGGGGGTGTGGTGCCGCCGGTCCGCACGTCTGCCAGCAGGCGGCTGTTGGGGCGGCTGTTCCCGGTGCTGGCGTTCTCCATAGGCCGGGGGGAGGCAGAAGGCGTAACGGCCTTCGTCTCCTTGGCCTTGGCGGGTTGGGTCCCTCTCTTCCGCTCGACCGGCGTACCGTCTAAGTGCATCAGACCCCGCCCGGATGATGGAGCGCTCTGCCCGCCGGTCACGGCTTGCCCGGTTTTGATATACACCAGCTTACCCATACTGTCACCCCTTGTAAACAATGCCGTAAGGCTTCAAAACTTCTGCGTTGATTCGACGCTGCTGCTCTGCCGTCAGCTTAGACCAGTTGTTATCCAGCCACCGGCCCACCTTTTCGGTGTTTCCGTTCTTCAGATCCGTATTCAGGCCGGACGCCCATGCAGCAAGGTTGCCGACGTTTTCATACTTGCCGCTGCTGCCGCCGCCCTGATACTTCGCCCATGCCTGGTCAGCCGTCAGGCCGCCTGCGGCCTTCTTGGAGTTGGCCCCCCACTTGCCGTCCTGAGACACACCGTAGTATTTCTGGAGCTGCTTTACCTGCTGATTGGTCAGGGAGCCGTTGGAATAGCTTCCCTTCTTTTTGCCGGTGCTGCTGCCGCCGGAGGAACCGCCGGACGTCAGTTTGCCGGTGCCGTACAGGGAATCGTAGGCCCCCTGCCCGTAATAGTAATCGAAGGCAGAGATCACGTCATCCGTCACGATGCCGTTTTTCAGGGCGGACTGTACCTGACTGGCAGTCAGCGTCGGCTTTACCACGGTGCTGCCGCCAGAGCTGCTGGAGCCGCCGGTCTGCCCGCCGTACTTGGCATAGAGATTCTGCTGGCGGACGTATTCTTCATACAGAGCGTTTGCCAGTTCCGCGTCTCCCGTTGCCTCTGCCTTGGCAATGGCGTTCCGGTACTCCGTGTCCAGCTGGCTCCGCTGGAGGTCGATCGCCGCCGTCTTTTCCGCCTGCTCCCGGTCGATCTGGGAGAGATTCTGCTGGAGCACAACGTCCTGTGCCAGCGCCGCCTGTCCGGTGGTTCCGGTGTTCAGGCCGTTTGCCACCGCCATCTCCTGAAACGCGCCTCGGCTCAAAGCGTTCTGGTTGGCCACGCTGTTCCGGGCAATGTCATACACCGGCGCGATCTGCGCACGGCTGGCGTCCAGTGTGGCGGTGTTCTGCTCATAGGCGGATTTCAGCGCTGCCAGCTCCGCCGCCACCTTCTTGGCGTACAGCTCCTTCAGGTAGTCGCTGCCGTCCCCAATGTCAAAGCTCGTGCCGGTCTGCGCCGTGAAATTGCTCGCCGGGATGCTGCCTGCGTTGATGTCCGTGACCCGCTGCTGCTGGCTGTATGCGGGGGTCCCGTAGCCGGTAGTCCCAGCCTGTACGCCGCCGTTTTCCGCCAGATAGTCCCCGAAGGACTGCACCTTGCCATTTACCTGTGCGGAGGGGGAGGTATCCGTGCCCATGAGATAGCGGTAGTAGGCCAGCTCTGCGCTTTCCGGGCTGACATCCAGACCCAGCCGCCGCCGCAGATCATTCACGGAGGAGAGAGCGCCGCTGTCCGTTACATAGCCGTTCTTGTCGATGGTGTAACCATAGCCCGCCCGGATGGCGTTTGCCGCCTGGTTTGCCTGATCGCCGGTGATCTCGCCCCGCTGAAGCCGGTTGCGGATGTCCTGAATCTTGGAGCGGTCCAGTGCGGACATCATCTCGTTGTCCGTCCACGCGCCGCTTTTGCCGTAGCTGCCGTTCCCGGCGTTGATGTCCTGATGGGGGGTGTAGTCCGCCACGCCCTTCACAGCCTTCTTTGCGTAGCCATTCTCATCGTAAAACACGGTGTAGCCGTTGGAAACGGAATATCCCCCGGCCAGATCGGGCCGTCTGCTCATATCCGCGCCGCCGGTCATCTTCTTCCAATAATTTGCCTGATCCGTGGGCTGCAAATTGGCCGCGCCGTAAATCCCCGGCGTGGTATAGCCGCCGGTGCCGTAGCCGGGGCCTTTTATATAAGGTGTCCCACCGGTTGCCGCCTGAGAGCTGCCGCCGGAGCTGCTGTTGCCCCTGCGGTTGCCGCCCTTGTCATAGGTCTGACTGTACGTCTTGTCGGAGCCGATCATGTTCGGTTCCCTGCCACCGTACTTATCGTCGATTTTGTTCTGGCGCTCCTTGGTCAGCCTGTCCCGTTCGGAGGCGGAGAGGTCCGTCCGGTGAAGCTCCTTGGAGTAGTCCTTGTTTTTATCGTAATATCCGGCCATCTCCTGGCCCTCCTTTCAAATATCAGCCGTTCCAGTCGGCCCGGGTCTCCCTCACATCAATGTGCGTGAAGCCCTTCTTTGCATACACGCCCACACCGCCCCAGTCTGGCATGAGTTCTCTTGCGTAGGCTGCCACCGCTGCCGGCGTCTGTCCCCGCACGGTGATGTCCGCCGCCGTGCCGTAGCAGTGCTGGCTGTGGGCCACGCCGCCGACCTTGGCGTTGTACTGCGGCGTCCGATACCCACTATTGATGGTCACAGCCGCGCCGAAGCGACTGCGGATGCTCTGCAAAACCATCACCAGCCGGGGGGCTACCAGCACGGCATCGGAGCCGTCCTTGCAGGCAAATTCTTTCACTTTAAAATGGGTGGACAACTTCTTGTTGCCGTCCTTCGCCTTGGAATAGGCGTTGATCTCTACCATGGGTTTTTCTCCTTCCGGTTCAAATGCGTCCCCGTTTTTCAGTTTCCAGACGAGGAAGAACGGGATCACCCGCCCGTCCCCGGTAAAGCCCTTGCCTGTCGAATCCATGAAGCAGGTAGACCCGCCGCCGTCCATCATAATGGCGTTGTCCCAGCCGGACGCGGCCAGCAGGTCACGGAGCTGTTCCGGCGTCCGCCGGGCCTTGCTCACATAGTAGGCGAACCGCCCATCCTTGGTGCCGATGGCCGTCCGTGGGGCGCGGTACTTCATGTCCGCTCCGCAGGTGACGGGACTGATCTTCTTCCCGCTGATGATGAGGTGGACGCACTCCATGTAATTCCGGTCCCCATTGGGCGCGGTTTTCACGCCGAAGTCCGCCGGGGTGTCCCAGCTGATGGCCCACGCCCGGTAATTGGGGGTCTTGTAGACCTTGCCGTCTGCCTTCAGATGGCAGGCCGGTGTCTGGTTCCGCAGGAAAATGGAGCCATTGCAGATAGCGTCCCCGCCCGCCTCCGCCAGCATCTTTTTCAGGTTGGCCGTGGTGGAGCGGAGACGCTTCCGGTTGAAATAGATCTTCAAAAATTGGAGGTCGGAGAGCGGGACGGTGCCCGCTCTCATGCTCATGTATGAGCCTCCGTATTCTGTTTCCCCTGATCGCTGGCCTGACGAATGGCATCCAGCATATTTTTAATAAAGGTGGGGTAGGGGATCCCCATTACTGCCGTATTCTCCAAAATTGACAATCCCTCGTTGGCGATGAAAAACATACACACTGCATCACGGGCAAAGTCGCTGGATGTGGCCTGATCCAATAATGCCCCCATCCATACCAGCGCCAGCATAACGCACTTCTTCGCCAGCCCCTTGAACCCGGCGTCGGAACTCAGCGCCCCGGTTTTGCTTTTGCCGGACTTGTGCCAGATCGCTGCCACCAGCCAGCCCGTGGCGTAATCCAACGCCATAAAGCAGATCAGAACTTTGAGCGCCACGTCCCAACCTCCAAGTGCCTGGGCGATGGCGGAGCCGGTCGCAGCCAGCACCGCCAACACCGTGTTTTTGATGTGTAAAGCGTTCATGGTGTACCTCCTTTCGGTGGTCACACCCGCACGGCCTTCACCGGATGACCGCCCTCATCAAAGGTGATACGGTAGTGGCCTTCGGGCACCCAGACCTCCTCCTCGGTGTTGGCCTTGGCAGGGTTGTACCGCATATAGTCGTGGAGGTGCTTCACGTCCTCAGGTTCCTTAGCGGCGGGAACGAAGCCCTCGGCCATCTCCTTTTCGCTCCAGCCGGTCTGAGGGCCGTCCGGCGTCATCGTGTAGTCCAGATGGAAGGTAGCCCCCGCCGCCTTCAATTCGGCGTTGATCTCGCTCAGCTTCTTGCCGTTCTTCTTGCCCTCGTTGATAATGTCTGCAAACTTCTTTTCCATAATGTATACCCCTTTCATTTTTTCGGTTGAATCTTCAACCGGGTTTAATTTGTTGTTGCGCCACGTTCCGACACATTCCGACACGGCCCCTGTGGTATCATCCCCTCAAAGGAGGTGGTCAACATGACCGAAGCACAGCGCCAAGCCTACGAGGAACTCTACTACATGACCGTCGAATTATTGGACGAGCTGGACGCCCTCAAGCAAAAGATCGTCGCCCAGCAAGCCGCGTCGGAAGCCCTGTGGGACCTGCCGGGGGATTGATCCTCCGGCTTTTTCCCGTTACTTTACGCCCTTCAAAAGCATGGTGGTTTCGTCAAACACGGCGGTCTTGGGGAGCACCAGCGCAGGGCGGATATAGTCTAATGAGGACGCAAGGTTATAGTTATAGGACCCACTTTCGCTGACAATGCTCACATATTTTGAATCGGCGGTCCGCGGAGAACGAGTCCACCAATCACGAGCCATATTATTCTGATATGCAATGCGCTTGTTGTTTGCAGACGAACCGGTTCCAGACTCAAAGTAGGCCAGCTTCGCACCGTCCACCGGGAAGTAACCGTTGTCGCTGGTCGTCCAGCCAAGTTCATAGCCCCCCAGCAGGAACACCTTGCAGGATAGGCCGTTGGCTCCGCTCTGGTTGGTTCCTCCATCCCCGCCGCCAGCCCGATACGGTATCTTGATCTGCTTGACAGAGGCTCGTTCCACGCTTCCTAAACTATTGAAAAAGTTCCCATTCAGCCAAGTGTTAATAGCGCTGGTTTCGTACTTGTTTACGTTGGAAGTATGCCATTGTCGGTTGCTGTGAATATCCTTCCTCAGTAGCCACGTCCCATCGCAGGAATCATCGTAAAGCGAACTCCCGGACGGCTTCCCCTGATTTACCACCAGGTATTCAACCGCCGTACCGCCCTCCATCAGCTTGACAACTGACCCCACGGCAATGTCCTGCGCCAAAATCCCCGTGCTGGGCGCTTTCAGCAGCGGCACAATGCCGCTCATAATCACTCTGCCCATTATTCCACCTCGCTTCCCGTAAACACGCCTGTCCCGGCGTTGCCGTAGAACTGCCTGCCCACTAAGTCATACAGCCCCACTGCACCGGATGCGTTGATGCATGGGATATAGTCGCGCAGGAGGGTGTCTCCATCAAAAATCCTGCAATAATGGAGCGCCATCGTTGTTTTTTCCCCGATTCCTCCGGCGCGGTTATCTGCAAACAGAACCAAATTGTATGGAATAGAAAATGTCGAAGCCCCCATAGTCAGAACAGTTGATCCATCCATAGAGATAATGTTTTTGTTAAAATCAACCTCATGCGGAGATCCGTTATTCAACCCGGAAATTGTTCCGGTTTCTTTTCCATAATGGGTAAATCCAACACCAAGCGCAAAGCCATCATCAGTCCAGCTAAGATCCGCCCCAAACACTGTATGGCTTCCGGTTTCTGACGTAGATAACTTCACAACAACACGCATATTTTGGTTTGGTTTTAAGCCTGAATCAATGTATTGCGTTCCACTGCTTTGAATATACGCCAGTTCTGTGTAACCAGAGGGCAGCAAAGACGGCTTTTTGTGGACGCTGCCCTTTCGTAGGAATAAAACGTGTCCCATTATGCCGCCCCCTTCAAAATCAATGTGGATGCGTCAAACAGGGCAGTTTTGGGGATGACCAATGCAGGGCGGATGCCGCTGGGATCTGAGGCGTTACCATAAGCAAGCCCACCACTGCTCGTGATTGAATACACTCGCGAAGAATTACCTGAATAGGTAGACCGTGTGAACCAAAATGCTGTCGCACCATTCAGCATAGCAACACGGTCAGAATCCGTTGCCCCACTAAAGTAAGCCAAGGTGGCTCCATCTCTCATGAAATTATTGCCTGTAATCCCCAATTCTGCGTACCCTAATAAGAATATTTTAACGGGGAGCCCACTTGCTCCACTTGTAATAGAAGAACTCCCGGCTCCCTTACCATACGGTATCTTCACCTGCTTGATTGCCGCTTGCTCTACGCTCCCAAAGCTGTTGAAGAAATCACCATTCAGCCAATTGTTGATGGCGCTGGTCTCGTAATTGTTTATATTGGACGTGTTCCACGCTCGTTTGCTATGGCAATCCTTTCTCAGTAGCCACGTCCCGTCGCAGCTGCTGTCGTACAGGTTGGAATTACTGGGAATCCCTTGGTTGACAACCAAGTATTCAACAGACGCGCCGTTTTCCATGAGTTTGACCGTAGACCCCACCGGCAAAGTGCTTGCCAAAATGCCGGTTGACGGCGCTTTAGCTCTGCACCCACCAACTACCGTTACATGGCCCATCAGCTCACCTCCGCAACAATGGGGATAGACACCGTGTTGGCGTCCCCGAAGATCGTGAATTTGATGCCGCCGTCATAGGTCTCGGCGTAGCCGTTGGTGATATAGGTCAGGTACTGGTTTTCCGCCTCCACGAAGGCCGCGTAATCGTCGGAAGTCCCGCTGCCGGTGTAAACATGGTCCACCGTGGCCGTTTGGCTTGCCAGCACGCCGGGAATCGCCACGCTCTGGGTCTTGACCCCGGTGTTGCTGTCCTCCGTCCATGTGGTGCCGATGGTAGCGGTGTAGGTCTTGACGGAGGAAATCTCCGGCAGCTGGGAGGAGGGCACTTTTCCGCCCGTGTCCAGAGACGCCACGCCCCCCGCCGTGCCCTTTGCCGTGGTTGCAATGGCTCCGATAGCATCCGGGGTAAGGGGGTCACTGCCGTTTGCCCCGTGCTGGCTGGCGTGTTTCCCCGCCGCCTTGTCGTTCAGTGCCTCCCGGATGTCGGCGTGGGCGTCAACGCTCTGGTTATGCGTTGATACATAGCCCTGCGCCTCCGTTTTGGTAGCGAAGTCGCCGCCAACCGCTGCCGCCGCCTGCTGCGCCCAGTATTTGGCGTTGTCCGTGTCCTCCCCGGGGCGGGTACCGGTACCGCCTACGGCCCAGCTTTGGGCGGTCTTGTTGATACCGTCCACACTGGCCGCGCTCTGCGCCGCTGCCGCCGCTGCCGCGCTGGCCTGAGACGCGGAGCTTGCCGCTGCCGCCGCTGACTGACTGGCGGAGCTTGCCGCGCCGGTGGCCGTACCCGCCGCCGCATTGGCGCTCTGCTCACTGCCTGCGGCTTGGGACGCGCTGCCCGCCGCCGCATTGGCCTGTGCGGTTGCACGGGCTACGATACCGGCGGTCTCGTCTGCTCTGGCGGTCTCTGCCTGCGCTCTGGCGTTTTCAGCAGAGACGCGGGAGGATTCGGCCTCAGACCGGCCTTGCTCAGCGGATACCCGCCCAGATTCAGCAGATACCCGGCCCTCCTCGGCGGTCACGCGCCCTTGCTCTGCCGCGACACGCGCCGCCTCCGCCTGCTTGCGGCTCTCCTCCGTGGCGTCATCCGTCAGAACCGACGGGATCAGGGTCTCATTGATGTACTTTTTGATGATGTTGCCGGATTCGTCAAACTTGGCTTTCAGCTCCGCACTGGTCAGACCGCCCACGTCATTAGGCTCATCGTCCAGCTTCTGAATGATGTTCAGATCTCCGTCCAGCAGTTGGATTTCCAGATTGGAGTTGGCTACCACGTTCAGGTCCGCTGTCAATCGCTTCTCCATTTAAGCACCTACCTCCGTTTTCGGCACTTCGCCGGTCTCGTTGATTTTCCGCTGCAACTGGCCGTATCCGGCCCCGCCCCGGATGGGTACAGTTTCTTCGTCCTCTGTGGGGCCAGCAGATTCCGGGCCGCCCATGCCTCCGGCCATTGCCATTTCCTGCTGCTGGAGGGCTTGAATCAGGGCCTCCTTGTCGGTGATCTGTCCGGCGGGCAGACGTTTCAGGTATTCCACCGTGGAGATCTTGCCCTGCATCAGCAGGTTATCAAGTGTCTGCATAGCGGCGATCTCACTCCAGTAGGAAGCCGCGCCCGCATCCAGTCCGATGGTGAAGGGGATCTCCTTCAGGATGGAGAAGTCAAAGGGGACCACCAATTTGCTGCTGTCATAGGGGTTGGAGATTTCCACATACCGCTCTCCGTAGTATTCACCCATGAACTCCATGTAGATACGGCCCAGATCCTCAATGCTCTGCAAAAGGTTCTGCTTCGTCAGCTCCATAGGCGTTGCCGCCGCCCGCTGCAAGGCGATAATGGCGGAGGTGTTGTCCGGGCGGGTATCGCCCAGCGCCACGTCCGACGCGCCGAGGAACTTCTGCGTGTAGCTGATGGCAATGTCGATAAACTGGCTGATCTGGGGGGAGATGCTGGCGGGGTCAATGATCTTCGCCACGCCCTCCACACTGCCGTTTACCGGAATGGCCCCGCCGATTTTGTTTGTCCACTTGGCTACCTTGGTGGAATCGTATACCACCTTCGGATAGGCCAGTGTCATCAGCGAGATCATGGACATGGCAAACAGCTTGTTTACAAAGATCTGGTTGGGCAGCAGGCCGGTGATCATGGCCTGTCCGTGATAGCAGTCCTGCACATAGTCCCAGTTCATCCACGTCAGGGGGTACAGCTTGATGCCAAGGTCCAGATCGCCCCGGATCTCCGCCTGCCGGGTGCACTCGTAGGCGTGGACGGTGCCGGTCTCGTCGTCCTTCCACAGCCGAAGCAGCACCGTCACCTTGTTCCCGCTGCCGCTCATGGAATCCATGTAGTTATTGCCGCAGTCCTTGTTATCCGGCTGGATCTCGTCGGGGTCCTTGCCGTACCGCTTGGCCCGCTTCCGGGCCTCACTCAGCAGCATCCGCCGCTCCAGAATGATGTAAGGCTGGCTCTGCACGTCCCGGTTGTTTGGGTTGCCGAACAAAACCTGCGTATTCATCAGGACTTCCGTGCGGATAGCCCCCTTGCTGGCCTGTCCGGTCTCCGCCGTATCGTCCCAGTAGGTATACATGCAGCCGTCGCCGTCCACGGCGGCATTGCGGGTATACTCCCGGATGCGCCCGCCGATGCTGTTGTGCTCGAAGATGGACGCGAACTGATCGTTGAGAATGTCGGCCACCAGCTCCAGGGTCTGCGTGTTCCGCTCCCCGCTGGAGGACATAGCCCGCGCCCACAGCTTCAGATTATCCGTAGAGATATTCGCCACGGAGAACAGCACCACCCGTTTCAGAAAGTTGAATACGGGGGTTGGAAGGCCGTTGCTCTGCACGCCCTCCCACTGCTTACCAATGAAGAAATTTTCGTTGGTCTCCACGCAGTCATAGAGGTCAATACCGCTATTAAAGCTGATGCCCGCGTTGTATTCCTTACCGACCCGCTCCGGGGTCATCGTCTGTTTGCTCATGGGTTCACCCCTTTATTTCACATTTCCGGTATAGCGGAGCTGCACGTCCGTCTCCAAAACCGTTGCGGTAGACGATGCCGATTTGCTCTTAAATACCAGCTTGTAGAAGGTGGCCTTCTTCACCTTCATCTTCACCCGCCGCACCTGCGGCTTTCGGTTGGTGCCGAAAGACCAGTGGGCGAAGTCCGCATGGGCAAAGGCGGCAAGGCCGGAAGAAACAATCTTTTCCGGGTAATCGCTGCGGCGGTTGGTCTCCACCGTTACGTGCACCCGCGCGTTGCTCTCCGGCTGGATCGCCACGAAAATAAGCGGGCTGTATTTCAGCACCCAGTCCCGGTCAAAATCCATGGAGCCGGTAGCGGCGTAAGCGTCAATGTCCTTGCCGTCATCGTTCCGGTACTGCCGGGAAAGATGCACCACGCCGCCGTCAGACCGGAAGCCGTAGGTTTCCAGTCCCACCTCCACCATGGCCCGGAAGCTCAATCCGGTGTAGAGATACCATGCGTCCGCGCCGTAGTTCAGGATCAGCGCCTTGTCTCCGTACATCCACCAGTATTCCTGCGCCGATTTTCGGTTGAAGGTCCGGGTCTCTGCCATATCAAAGCCTTGCAGCGTCACCTCTACCCGGTTGCTGATCCGTTCCGCGTTCCGCTCGTCAAAGGTGATGTTTCCACTGGTGGATACGCTCCGCCACCGGTACACCGCCTGATCGTCCAGCGTCAGGGGGTTGTTCTCCAGAATGTCCACCTGCCCTGGTGCCTTGTTGCCGAACTGCCGGTTGACAGGGGTCACGTAAAACGCCGCCGTGGTGACGTCCGTAGCCGTTACCAGCGTGGAATAGCTCATGGAGTAGGTGGCGTCCTGCTTGAACACCACCAGCCGTGCGTAATGGCGCACCATGCCGGTGATGGGCGTGTTTGCCTCGCCCACCTCCGCCTCGTACAGATCCGGGAAGTATTCCGCCGAAGGCTTACCTGTGGTGGAATCAATCCCGGAGTAAATGGTCTTGTTGGTGCCGTCTCCGTAGAGGAACACGCGGCTGTCCGTCTGGCCGTTGTAAAGCTCGGAGAAGCGCATCCCCGTTACCTGCGCCCGTTCTCCGTTGCCGCTGCGGTAGATCAGTTCCAATGTGTTGGTTCCGGCGGCGGGGGCGGGGGTAATGGTGAAGGTCCGCGCCGTCAGGTCGGAGGTATAGGTCTGCGCCGTATCTCCGATCTTCACGGAGATAATCTCATCCACCGTCTTTTCCGGGATGTGGAAAACCGTCTCCTTGCCGTCCGGGGAATACAGCACTTTCCGCTTGCCCGTCAGCCGGTTCACATTTTCCAGCAGAAACCCGCCGCCCGCAGGCGTGGTAGCGTTCATCACTGTGGGGATATAACCCTCCACCGCCGTAAAGCTGCTGTCGTCCTTGCCATCCCAGCTCATGTATTCATGGCCGTTCAGCAGGTAGACCTTGTTGGAAAAGCCGAAGAACGAGGTCTGGTCCTGCGTGCACTGGCCCACAATCTTGGTTGTTTCCGCCGCCGGGTCCAGAGAGAAGATCAGACCGCCGAAGGCGGCGAGGGTCCGCTGCTTGCTGTCTACCACGCCCTCCCACGCGCCGGAAAAAACCGGGTTTGCTGTGGGGGCCGTGTGGCCGCTCTCCGCGCACCATGCGTCCCATGCCGTTTTCAGGTTCAGAACCGTCTTGGTGCCGGGGCGGAGCTGCAAATGCTTCTCCCGCGTCACACGGAAGTTCCGCATCTTGCTCATTTCGCCGTTTTTGATCTTGGTATCCCCGTCCGGGTTCTCGTTCAGGCCCAGAAACTGGCGGATCTTCAACACCTGAATATCGTTGCTGGATGTGATTTGAGCCATCGTCCGGACCTCCTTTATCCGTAGGATAGATAATCGGCGGTCATCTCCCCGCCCGTCATCACGTCATCGTAGTCCTCGCCCTCGTCGAAATCGTCCACGATCTTCTCCACGGTTTTCTGAGCGCCCAACACGCGGGTGACACAGAAATATCGGGCAGCGTCGCAGATATGGGTGATCTCATGGGGCTCCGTGGCGCAGTCCGAGGGGTTTTTCTCGTCATGCTGGATGGAGGGCAGGTTGCGGATCAGGCCCACGCAGTTTTCTGTCACCAGCAATCCGGGCCGGTCCGTGTCGCTCTTCATGGGCTTCAGCAGCTCCTTAACGGCCATCCAGCCCTGAACGCGGTTGTTGCTGGCTTTCAGCAGTCCCAACCCGTACTGCGCGAAGATCTCTGCCATGCTCCGCCCGCTGTCCTTCTGCCGGTTCCACATATCCGGCGGGGCGATGGTGAACTCAATGTGTTCCTCCGGCGGGGTCAGGGCATTTGCCAGCTTTGCCGCCTCGCTGACGATCAAGCCGCTTTGCTGTACCTCCCGGTACACATAGGCCCGCCCCTCAAAGTCCACCGCCACCCATAGGCAGGCGAACATATCAAGGCCGTAGTCGAACGCCCGGTATTTCTTCCACTCCCGGGGCACCCGTACAAAGGGCGCGATCACATGGGTCTCCCGCCGGAACTCCGGGAAGAACGTGCCTGCCATGGCGTTCCAGTCACCGTAACGCCACGCCCGCCGCACATCCTCCGGCAGCAGGTCCAGCATTTGCTTGTACTCCGGGGACGCCTCCAAAAGCTGGGGGTTATCGTCCACCGTAGCGGGGATGAAAGTGTAATCCTTGGCCTTTTCCCCTTCCCGGTACTCCCGGTCCACGAACAGCCGCTTTACCCACAGGTGGCCGATACCACCGGGGTTGCAGGTCAGGTACATCCGCCGGGGGAACTTGGTCGCGCCACGCAAACACGCGCCCAGTGTGCGGAATTGGGATTCCGAGAACTGGGTGGCCTCCTCCATGAAAATCCAGTCAAACTCAAGGCCCTGATACTCCTGATCGTCTCCCGCTCCGTAGTGTCCGAACTTGATAATGCTGCCGTTGCAGAAGAACATCATGCGCATACTGCCGTTGTAGCTGCCCACCTCCGGCGGGATCAGCTTTTGCATGGGCAGGATGATGTTTTGCTCCAATTCCGGGTACTCCCGGCGCACGATCAGGATCTTGATGCCGGGGTAAGTGAGCGCGCCGCCTGCTGCCTTCCGCAGCAGAACGTGTGTCTTGCCGCCGCCTCTGGCTCCGCCGTAGGCCGTGTACCTGCTCCGGGACTGGCAGAACTGCTTCTGTTTGGGGTTCAGCGTCCCCAAATCTACCTGCACCGTTCCGCCTGCTGTCTGTTTATATCGAGGCATAATCGCTCCTTATATCTGGTGGACGGGCCGGGTTCATGCACCCGCTTCGTCCATATATGGGGGAAGGGGCCGCAGCCCCCTCCCATGAGATCACTCGTAATCCTTGGTGCCCTCGATGCCCACGCAGCCGTCCTTGGTGCCCACGGCCCGCATGGTCTGACCGGCGGTCAGGGTCACAGCGGCGGTGTAGATCTGGGCGGTGTTGGAGTACCGGGGGTTGGTGCCGTCGGTGGTGTACTTGAACACCACGCCGGACACGGCGGTGATGCTGACGGCATGGCCGGTGATAGACATCGTGGGAGCCGCCAGAATGGCAGCATTGCCGCAAACGGCAACGCCGTCGCCCTTGGCACCCAGCACGAAGCTGTCATAGTAGGTCACGCCCTGCACCACGGGGCCGGAATAGCCCTGCACCTCGGTCAGGATGTTGTACTTCTGGAGCTTCACAGGATCCACGGTGCAGCCCTTGTGCTTGATGAAGAAGTACACACCGGCGGGCATGTAGCTGGTGGGGATGGGCTTCACGCGGCAGCCGTCGAACTCGCCCACAACGCCCTTTGCCAGAGCCTCCTTGCCCAGAGCGTCCACGCCGATGTAATCGGGCATCTGCTTGAGCAGCTTGTAGTACTCGGTGGCGATGTAGAGGGTGCGGCCCTCCAGAGGCACCAGCGCGTCGGTCATCTTCGCGTTCAGGTCGATGATGAGACCGCCGATGGTGGCCTTGGTGGGAGCAGTAGTCTCCTTGACGGCGATGTTCGCGCCCATGATCCACTTCTTGATGCGGTGCTTGTCCATGCCGGGGATGGTCACCTCGTCCAGCTGACGGCGAAGAGCGCTGCCTGCGGACTTCTGGATGGCCTGATCGGTCTGGTCCAGTGCATCGATGGTGAAGGAGAAGGCGGGCTGCTGCTCGCAGGTCATCTCCTGAAGGGTGTCGCCCACGTCATGGACCTCACCGAAGCGGTTGGAGCCGCTGCGGGTGTACTGGGTCTCAGGCACGGTGTTCACACTGCCGATGCGGATGGTGCGGCTGTTGGGATTCAGCCAGGAATAGCTGTTGCCGCAGTCATCGGCGGTGATGGAGGCTTTCTTGAAGCGCTCCGCGATCTTGGTTGCGTACTTAATTGCGTAGTTGATAGCCATAGGTAAAAACCTCTCTTTCGTCCGGTTTCCCCAGAGGCAAAAGAGCCGTTACATGGCACTGTCAAAGGCGTCTCCGAAATCGTCCCGCGTCTTGGAGTTGTCCCCGGCGCTTCTCATGCTGCCGGTGGAGCGCTCCGCGTTCCGCTGGTTCTGCAACACGGAGGTGGTCTCCCGCTTGGCGTCTGCCACGTCCTGCCGCGCCTGCTGCACGGCGTACCGGGCGTAGGCGGCTACCAGAGAAGAGCCGTTCCGCACGTCTGCCCAAACCTGAGGCGGGATGCTGTTGGGGTCCTTTGCTGCCTCGGGGAATGTCTGTTGAAATTCCTGAATGTCCGCCTGTCGGCGGCTTGCCGCCTCGGCCTCGGCCCGCTGGGCCTGTGCCATGGCGTCCTGCTGGGCCTGCCGCTCCGCTTCTGCGGCGGCCACAACGGCCTCACGGTCCTCAAGCTCCACGGAGCGCCGTGCGTCCGCTTCACTCAGGCCCTCGGCCTGCTTTGCCTGCGCCCGGAGCATGGAAATGTAGTCCTTGGTGTTCAACCCCTGCTGGTTTGCAAAGCGGTTGACCATCTCCATCACAGGCTTAAACTCGTCATACTGGCTGCGGATGCGGTCATAGTCCATGCCCTTCTGGGCCAGTGCCACCATTTCCGCTTCGTTGGCCTGCCGCACCTCGCCCATGTGCCGCAGTTCCCATGTCTGGGGCCGTGCGTCTACGGTCTCCGCCTCGGTCTGCTGCGTCTGGGCTGCCTGCTCCGCGTCTGCGGGAGGCTCGGTGTCCTCTTCCGGCGTCTCTGCGCTCTCACTGGGGTCCACGGCAGGCGTTTCCTCGCCAGTCTCCATCGGCTCTGCGGTTTCCTCCGGCTGGTCTGCCGTCAGCTCTCCGCCGCCGTCCCAATCGTCCAAAAAGGCGTCCGGGGTTTCGGGCTCCTGTTCGGGGATCTGGTTCATGTTTTCGTCCATATTGGCCTCTTTCCCCGGCCTGGTCTGGCCGGATCTTTGTATTTTCAAAGCCTGGTCTGGCTTTGCTGACAAAACAAAAAACGAGACCACAAGAAACGGCTTTCGCCGTTCTCATGGCCTCGTTGGGCTCTTGTTTTTATTCGGTTTTCAGGGGGAAGGGGACGTCTGTATCCAGCTCCCGCCCCTCAAAAATGGTGGGATAGTGGCTCACCTTGCATCTTCGGCAGTAAATCGGCGTGTTGTAGATCACGCTGCCCGGTTCGATGTGCTGAAGTGCTTTCCCGCAGATAGGGCAGCGGTAAACCCACGTCCCATCTACCACCATGCTCCAAACTCCCCGTGTTCAATGCCGCCGTAGAGATTTTCCACGTCACCGATCACGCTGGGCAGGCTCTGGCGGCACATCTCCAGCTGTTCCAGAAACGTCTGCCACAGGAAGTTGGCCCGGCTGGGGTCCTCCTCCAACAGCAGCAGACCTGCCAGACCGTAGGGCAGTGCCCCGGTGCAGATCCGCTCGTCCAGCGCCACCTCGTCCGTCATCTCCGCCACCTGGGGACAGATAGGCCGCTTGCCGCCCGCCGCCTCCAAAGCGTCCCGGTAGTTGTCGCTGTACGGGAACGCCCGGTCTAAAACGCTGTTCAGCAGGGAAACGGTCCGCAGCTTGTACTCCTTGGTGTCCGCCGTGTCCGTGGATCCCGTGGATTCGTTCTGGGAATCCATCAGGTGGATGGCGATGTCAAAAATCTGCTGTACCGTAACCGCCATATCACACCTCCCGCCCCTTCAGGCTGGCCTTCATGGTGTTCAGATCGTAGGTCATCAGGTTGTCAATGCCCTGCTCCACGCTTTTCTGTCGGTCCGTAGGCTCTTCCGCCTCCGGCTTCTCCGGTTCCGTGGGGGAGGGGGCTTTGATCTCCCGCAGCAGCCGCAGGATCAGCACCGCGCATACGGCAGCGCCTATGCTGGCCGCGCCGCAGATCAGGGATAAAACCAAAATCAGGCCGTTCACCTTGCCGCCTCCTCACTTGAAGTCGCTTGCGTCCACGCCGTCCCCGAAGGTCACGTTCACGCTGATGTCCTGGCGGGTCTCCTGCTTGTCCTGATAGCCGCCCAGACGCTTCTGCTTGTTCAGGAAAATGCCTCTCGTCACCATGCCCTTTTCCTGGTAGATGGGGCTGGTGTCGATCTGCTCTTGAATCCGCTGGTAGGCCAGCCGCACGTAGTAGCTGAACACGCAGCGGGGGTCCTCAATCTCCTCATCGCCCGCTTCAAAGGCTTCCACCTGCGCCTCGACCATCTCGTCCTCGCGGCCATCGTTGTAGTCGTAGTACCGCTGGAGCCGTGCGATCTGCCAGCGAAGCGCATTGGCAAGGCCCGCCTCGCTGTATGCCTGCTCCAGCCGGTCCTGCACGTCGAAGTAGTCCTCGGACTGCTTCAGGAACGCCTTGATCTTCTCAATCGTCTGTTTTCTGTGGGCCGCGGCGGCTTTCTTGCTCATGTTGTCCATGTGCGCCTTGCGCTCTTCCGCACTGGGATTTTTCTTCTGATAAGCCATGCCCCGGCCCCCTCTCACAAAAAATTGGCGGTCCCGGCAGGGCTCGAACCTGCGACCCAGCGGTTAACAACCGCTCGCTCTTCCGACTGAGCTACGAAACCATGCTCCGGTGGGCTGTGTGAACCCACCGGGCAACAGGAAAGGAACTGAAGGTGAAAACTGGCGTCTGACACAGGAGGCAGGCGGTTTCTATCCCGCCAACTTCATTCAAGCATATTTCGTCAAGTGAACACAATGGGTTTCAGTTATTTTCGTAATGTTCTACATAAAATCCCCCGCCCCCTTTTTCCGCCACCCCCAGAGGGAGCATTGGCATAGCTTCCCGCCGATGCACTGCCAGTAAAGTTTCTCAGAGGGGGAGAGGGGATGTGGGTATATAGCCCTATACCCCGCGCGAGAGACACCCCCTGTTTTTCCGCTACCCCCCTAACCCCCTGATCTCTGGTCTCTACCTCTGGCCCCCCGACCCCCAGCCGGTGAAGCCTCGGCCCGTCCTGATGGAATCAGCCCCCAGCCGGAGCAGCCAACAGGAATTGCACCCGACCGGGCGAGGGAAATACACAGAATCGACACAGCAACAGCCGAAAGCCAGCAGCTCCAACGGAAATATTTAATTGCCCCTTAAATCTCACTGGAAAAGGCTAATTGCCAGAATCTCGAAATAGCTCCGAATATCTCGCAAATGCCCCGTTTTGCTCCTGTTTTCTCTCGCTCTCTCGCGTTTTTTATTCGCCGTGTCTCCTTCTTTCGCTACTCTCTCGGTAGAGTATATATATAACACTCCCCCTGTAAGAAATATATATTTATCTCGTTGCCGCTGCTGCCGCTGCTGCCGCCCCGCCCCCAAGAAGGTATGTATTCTCTCTTTTGGGGGGATTATAGGGGGGAGTAATAGATAGGGGG
>ERZ1035037.91-NODE-91-length-37359-cov-11.366234_pt1 | contig 37359 bp, 52 predicted proteins | sample MGYA00520618_ERZ1035037 | MGnify/ENA primary metagenome ERZ1035037 (study PRJEB33766, sample SAMN09781741) | gut metagenome | biome: gut microbiome | host: Homo sapiens | place: Madagascar | study: EMG produced TPA metagenomics assembly of the PRJNA485056 data set...
GAGGAGGTGAGCCATGTGCCGCCGAAAGCCAAGCGAATCGAGAATATGACCAAAAACATGACGCTCGCCGAGGAGCAGGCGCGCATCGAGGCGGAGGCCGCGACCATCCCCCAGCGCGAGACGCTGACCATCGTGCCGCCCGCCTATGTGGCCAAGGGCGACCGCACCGCGCTGCGTTACTGGACGCAGGTGCTCGACCGGCTTGCCTCGGCAAACGTGGAGTTGCTGGACGATCTGGACAGCGAGGTGCTGGGACTGTACTGCTCCATGCTCTCCCGCCGTGACCGCACTTGCAAAATGTACAAAAAGCTCGCGAGCCTCACAAGGACAAAGGGGCTCGACGTGGCGGAGCTGCTCGACCTGACGGCGCAGATGCAGGACCTTGACAGCCAACTGCGCAGTCAGGAGCGGCTGATACTCCAGTATGCCGACCGGCTCGGGCTGACGCCCGCGAGCCGCGCTGGGCTGGCCAAAAAGAAGGCCGCCGAAGCGGCCGACGATCCCGACGCGGATCTCTTTGGCTGATGCCCGCGCGGAGACAAAGCGGGCTGCACCATCCCGCGGCGGTCTACGCAAAGCAGGTGGTGCAGGGCAAGCTGCGCGCAATGTGCTGCCCGGCGGAGATACAGGCGTGCGAGCGCTTTCTCCGCGACCTCAAGCGGCAGGGCACGCCGGACTTCCCCTACATCTTCGACACGACCCGCGCGGACCGCATCATCCGCTGGTTTGGCCAGTGCCGCCAGGTGCGCGGCGTTGAGAGCGGGCAGCCTATCGAGCTACAGCCATGGCAGGTGTTTGACCTGAGCAACGTGTACGGCTGGGTCAACGCCGACGACGGCGCGCGGCGATTCTCCCGCACGTACAACAAGCGGGCCCGCGGGAATTTTAAGAGCACCGAGAAGTCCGGACAATGCCTGTACCACATGTGCGCCGACGCGATGTACCCGCCGTATAAGCCGGAGCTTGCACGGTTTGAAATGCTGCCGGAGGTGGAGTGCGCGGCGGTTGACCGCACGCAGGCAAAGCGTGTATTTGGCGACGCCAAAGCCATCGCCCAGGCATCCCCCGCCATTGCCAAGCGTCTGAACATCCCCAAGGCAAACCCCGTGACGCACAGGACGCGCGGCGGATGGATGCGCGCCCTGTCCAAGGACACGAAGAACAAGGACTCCGGCGCGCCGACGTACTTTGTCGTTGACGAGTATCACGCGCACCCGACGTCCGACATCTACGACATCGGGCTTAACTCCTTCGGCAAGCGCCCGCAGGCGCTGCTGGACGTGATAACCACCGCGGGCGACGACGCGCAGAGCAAGCCGTGCTACCGCGAGGAGGAGTATGCCCGGCGCGTGCTGAGCGGGGAGATCGTCGACGAGACGTACTTTGTGATGATACGCGAGCTGCCAGAGGGTGCAGACCCGCACAACAAGAGCCTGTGGGTCATGCCCAACCCCTGCCTGCGCTATCCCAACTCGTACAGCAAGTACCTCCTCAAGGAAATCGAAAGCGAGTACAACGCGGCGTATGGGTCGAAAGACCCGGACAAGATACGGCAGTTTCTCACGCGCCGCATGTGCCGCTGGCAGACCGGCAGCGTCAACCGCTATCTCAACGAGGAGCAGATACCGCTCGCCCGCGCGGCGCAGATCAGCGCCGAGGAGTTTGCCGCGCTGACGGACGGGCGCGAGTGCTACGGCGGGTTTGACCTTGGCAAGCGCGTCGACCTCACGGGCGCGGCAGCGGTGTTTTTACTGGACGACGGCCGCGTCGCCATCAAGGCCGCGGGCTTTATGCCCGAGAATCAAGCAGCGCGCCACATGCAGAGCGACCGCGTGCCGTATCTGGCCTGGGCCAAGTCCGGGCACTGCATCCTCACCCCCGGTGACGTCACGGACAACAGCTACGTAGAAAACTGGTTTTGCGAGAACGAGCGCGAGCACGGCTGGCAGATACAGCACATCGGATACGACGGGCACAACGCGACAGACCTCGCCATCAAGATGTGCAATGACCGCAACAACGAGGATTTTACCGTCGAGATCCGGCAGACCTGCGCGGGTCAAAACCTCGCGACAAAGGAGTTTAGGACAATGCTGCTGCAAGGCCGCGTCGTCCTGGAGGAGAATCCCCTCGTCATGTGGTGCCTGGCAAACGCCAACGAGATCAAGGACAACTACGGCGACATCAAGCTCTCCAAGCGGCACAAGGACGACACCGAGCGCATCGACCCCGTGGCCGCGGCGATGAACGCGCTGGGGCTCGCGCTGATCAGGCGCGACTGCCCGACGCTCGCCGACAGAATAGACGAAAACTGGACATTATGAGATGTGCCCATCTGGGCACGGGAGGCAAGTATGACGACACTGTTTGTGATCCTCGGCGCGGCGGCGATAACCGCCGGGGTCGCGCTGCTGAGCATACCCGCGGCGCTCATTGTCGGCGGGGTGCTGCTGATAGCCGCGGCGGCGCTGATGATTAAGGGAGGTGATGGCGACACATGAGCAATCCACTTGTGCGCGGCATTCGCGCAACGCTGGGCGGCGCGCCGCCCCACATCCGCAACGACACCACCGTCGCGACGCTCGCCGCGGCGGGCTACCCCATGGGCGACGCGGTGACATCCTCCGCGGCGTCCAACGCGATGAAGCTGTCCGCCGTCAACCGCTGCATTGAGGTGCTGTCGGACAGCATCGGCAAGCTGCCGGTATACGTGATGGACAGGGAGACGCGAGAGCGCGTCGACCACTGGCTCAACGACCTTTTGACCGTGCGCCCCAACGAGGCGCAGACGCCGACGGCGATGAAAAAGATGGTCGAGGCGAACGTGGAGTGCACCGGCAACGGCTACCTCTGGATAAGCCGAGACCCGTCGACGCTGCGGCCGCGGGAGCTGATACCCGTGCCGGGCGAGCTCGTGACCCCATGGCTGGACACGGAGGGGCACGTCTGGTACAGCGTGATACAGCCCTTTACCGGCGAGCCGATGACCGTGCACAGGATGGACATGGTGCACATTATGGGCTACTCCCGCAACGGGTGGCAGGGCATCAGCACCCTCCAGCGTGCGAGCGAGACCATCGGCGCGGCGCGCGCCGCCCAGCAGTATAACTTAAACTACTACGTCAACGGCGGACAGCCCGCGGGTGTGCTGCAAACCGCGACCGATCTGAGCGGCACGGTGACGACGACCATCAACGGCGAGGAGGTCAAAATCTCCAAAAAGGAGCTGCTGCGCCGGGACTGGGAAAAGCGCCACGCAGGTCCCTCAAACGCCGCGCGGATCGCGATCCTGGACTTTGGGCTTGAGTACAAGCCCATCGCCGTGAGCAACCGCGACGCGCAGTTTGTGGAGCAAACCGAGCTGAGCGTGCAGGACATCGCCAGATTTTTTGGCGTGCCGCTCTATAAGCTACAGGCCGGAAAGCAGAGCTACAGCAGCAACGAGCAAAACGCCATCGAGTACGTCGTCGGGACGCTGCACCCAAAGGTGACGGCCTACGAGGAGGAGCTTGTCTATAAGCTGCTGCCGCCGGGCGAGACGCGGCGGTACCGCGTGCGGATGAACATGATGGCGGAGCTGCGCGGTGACTACGCCAGCCGCGGCACATGGTACCGCGTGATGCGCGAGATCGGCGCGTACAGCGTCAACGACATCCGCGCGCTGGAGGACCTCTCTGACGTGGAGGGCGGCGACGACCGCTATGCATCTCTCAACTATGTACCCCTCGCCGCGTGGGAGCGGCTGAGCGAAAACAGAAACCAAGGAGGCGATACAAATCAGACTGACACTCAACGGAACAGTGGCCGTGGATGAGGACCTGTGGCTATACGATTTGTTCGGCATAAACGCGTTTTCCCCGCGCCTCGTGCGCGAGGCGCTGGAAACCAACACCGACGACGAGCTTGTCGTAGAGGTTAACAGCGGCGGCGGCAGCGTGTTTGCGGGCTTTGAGATATACAGCCTGCTCCACAGCGCGAGTTGCCGCACGGTGGCGGTGGTGCAGTCGCTCGCGGCGAGCGCGGCGAGCACGATAATCTGCGGGTGCGACACGGTGCAGATGTCGCCGGTGGCGCAGATCATGATGCACCTGCCCGCGATCTCGACCTCCGGCAATCGCGATGACCACCGCAAGAGCATCAAGCTGCTGGACAGCATAACCGAGTCCATCCTCAACGGCTACGAGGCCAAGTGCCGCGGAAAAGCAACGCGCGAAAAACTTGAACAACTGCTGCACGCCGAGACGTGGATACCGGCGCAGGACGCCGTAGAAATGGGGCTCGCGGACGAGATACTCTACCAGGACGACGCGGCGGCCGCACTGCCCGGCGAGATCGTCAACGCCGTGGGCAGCAGCATCCGCGGGCTTGTCAACAGCACGGCACTGCCCAGCGCGGCGGAGCTGCGCGCCAAGTACGCGGAGCTCGTCGCACAGGGCGCGACCCCGGCAGAAGGACACCCCGTCCTCGACCCCACCCCAGCCATGACATGGCGGGACGAAGCCCGCCTTAAAATTGAGAAAAACAAGTATTAAGGAGCGTGAAAAGAATGAATCTCAAACAGAAACTCATTGACCTCGCGGCGACGAGGACCGCCGCGCTTGACCGCGCGACCGCCGCATACGAGGCCAACAACCAGGCAGACTACACCTCCGCGATGCAGGAGGTGGACAACCTCAACGCGGAGATCGACCGCGTGAACAACCTCGTGCGCGAGCAGGAGCGCCGCATCATCGAGAACGCGCCGACCGGCGCGGAGGCGCGCGACATCGCCGAAGAGCGCGGCAACATCCTGCGCAACCACGGCGTGGTGCAGTTTACGCCCGTGGACGTGCTGCGCGGCATACGCAACGCGACGACCCTCGCCACCGGCACGATCGTGGAGCCCTCCGGCGCTGGCACGGATATCCGCGACCTCATTGGCAACAACCCCAGCTCCATCGTCAACCAGGTCTTCGTACAGGACCTGACCGGCATGGGCGGCTTCAGCGAGCCTTACGTAATCAGTGAGATCGACGCCAAGACCGGCAAGGTTGCGACCAACGCGGGCAAGGCGCGCACCGCCTCCGCCGACCCGACGTTTGGCGTGGCCAAGATCAACCCGTACGAGATGAACGTGACTAGCTACGTCGACCGCAACATCAACCGCCTGAGCCCCGCGAACTACTACGGCAAGGTATACGCAATGGCGATGCGCGCCATGTACCGCAAGCTGGCGGAGCTTATCGTCAACGGCGACGGGCAGTCGTCGCCGGATATGTACGGCATCAAGACCGCCAAGAACGCGGAGGGTGCGGCCATCTACGCGACCGAGAACATCAGCACCATCGACGAGAACCTGCTGGACACGCTGTACTTTGCCTACGGCAGCGACAGCGAGATCGGCGCGGGCGCGAGACTGTACCTGACCAAGGCCGACCTCAAGGCCATCGGCAAGATCCGCAACAGCAACAAGGAGCGCGTCTTTAAGGTCATCCCCGACGCGGGCAACCCCAACACCGGGCGCATCGAGGACGGCGGCAACAGCGTGCCGTACTGCATTGTGTCGGCGCTGACCTCCCTCTCCGGCGCGACCGCGTCCGCCTCTGCCGACATACAGACCATGCTGTACGGCGATCCTCTCAACTACGAGCTGGGTCTCTTTGGCGACTACTCCATCCGCGTGGACGAGAGCATCAAGGGCGAGGAGCGTATGCTAACCATCCTCGGAGACGCAATGGTCGGCGGCAACATCATCCGCCACAAGGGCTTTGTCATCGCGACGCTGCCCAAGACCTCGGGCGGCGGCTGATAATGGCGAGCGTTAGCGCTGACCGCCTCGCCGCGTGCAAGGCGTATATGCGTGTGGACGGCGACGCGGAGGACACCCTCATCGCGACGCTGCTCACGGGCGCGGAGGAGTATCTGACCGGGGCGGGCATCTACCGCACGGCGGACAACGCCGCGCGGTATGACATCGTGGTGCACGGGCTGACGCTGTACTACTACGACCACCGGGACGCGGTCGGCACGGAGGCAGAGATGCCGCGCGGTCTGCGCCCGGTGATCAACCAGCTCAAGCTGGACGCGGAGGCGCAGGCCGTGGCCGACAGCCAGTACTGGGCGCTGGAATTCGCGTGCAGCGAGGAGGACGAATATGACTGAGCTCAACGTAGACGCGGGGGCGCTGGACAAGCGCATAGAGATCATCCAGCGCGTCCAGACCCATGACGCCGCGAGGTACGCGACGACGGAGGACAAGCTCATCCACCGCTGCTGGGCGCAGTTCACGCGCCAGAGCGGAACGGAGAGCCTGCGGCAGGGGGCGGACCTCAGCACGGTCAAGGTGCGATTCCTCATCCGGACGCCGCCGGTCAAAATATCCCGGCTGCACCTCATCCGATACAACGGGGACACGTACAACATCACCTACGTCAATCAGTACGGCGACCGGGGCGGATTTACGGAGATACTCGCGGAGCTCCGCGAGCTGGGGGGTGCGTCATGAGCCTCAACGCGGCGCTCGTGGCGGCAATCGAGCCGATCGTGCCGACCGTGCGCCCGGACAGCTACACCCCTGCGCCCGGCGAGGAGCCGGACGAATACTGCACTTACAACCGCGCGGAGTACCCCCGGCTGCACGCGGGCGGCGCGCCGCGGCGCATCGTGTACCTCTACCAGCTGCATTATTACCTTCCCCGTGAGCGCAACCCGGAGGGGACGCTGAAAAGCCTCAAAAAGGCGGTGTTTCTGGCGGGGTTTACGTTCCCTGCGGCGGAGGATGCGAGCGACGGCGACCGCCAGCACTGGGTGCTTGAGTTCGAGGGCAGCGAGGCGGTGGACTATGGCTAAGTTTTTGGCGCAGAGCATTGACAAGCTCATGCTCGACATGGCGGCGCTGGAGGCAATACCCGACAGCGTCGTCGACAAAATGCTCAAGTCCTCCGCCGACATCGCGCTGCGCGCCATGACCGCAAACATCGAAAAGCTCGGGCTCATCGACACGCGGCAGCTGCTCGGCAGCCTTGTCTCCGTGCAAAAGAGGAGCAAGGACAACAAACTCTATTACCTCATCTATCCCCGCGGGACGCGCAAGGATATGTACGTCGGCGCGAAGCTCCGGCGCGTGAGCATCAAGGGGCGGCGAAAGAGCGGTCAGGCGATAAAAATGACCAACAACGACGTCGGCTTTGTGCTTGAGTTTGGCGCGCCGCGCAAAAACAAAAAAGCCTATCAATGGATGCGCACCGCCCTGGAGGGCTGCGCCGATCAGATACTCTCCGTGCAGACGCGCATCTATGACGACTGGCTAAGATCAAAAGACTTGTAAAAAGGAGTGTGACAAATGCCCGACAATGCAACTCTCAGCAAAAACGAGTACATAGTATACGGTCTGCGCGATTTTTACGCGGGCGTGTACAACTACAACACCGAGACCGGCGCGATCTCCTACACCGACTGCGCTGCCATCGGACACGGCATCACGGCAACGCTCGGCTTTAGGTTTGCCGAGGGTCGGCTCTACGCCTCCGGCGTGCTGCGCCGCTTTAAGCGCAAACTGACCGGCGGCAGCGTGTCCTTTGGCGTGGACACGCTGAAGCTCGCAATTCAGAAGATGCTTTTTCAGGCGCAGGAGACCGAAATCAAGATCAAGGTCGGCACGGCGCAGACCGAAAAGACCATCAAAAACATCGGCTACGGCAAGGCGACGCCGGGACACCCTGTCGGCTACGCCTACTATGCCCCCGCGGACGACAACGACGCGGACGACAGCTTTTTTTGCATTTTTGTCCGCAAGGCCCAGTTCGGCCCGCCGGAGCTGAGCCACAACACCGAGAATGACAGCATCACGTGGGCAACGCCCACCACAACCGGCGAGTTTATGGCACCCGACCACAAGGAGGGCACGGCCGAGCCGCTGATGATGGAGATGACCGAGGTAGACACCGAGGAGGAGGCCGTCGCCTGGTGCAAGGCCATGCTCGGTATGACGACCTGACGGAGGGCTATGCGATGGATTTAAGACCCAAAGAGCTTGATTTTGCCCTCGGCGGCGAGACCTACGCCCTGCGCTGCAACTTTGCCGTGCTGGCAGAAGTGGACTACGTCTACGGCGGGGTCAAAAACGCCCTCAATGCGGGCAGCTTTTATTGCGCCCTCACGTTTTTGACCGCGATGCTCAACGACGCCAACCGCCGCGACGGCAGCAAGACGCGCTACACCACGGCGCAGGTCTCCGCGATGTTGGAGGCGGACTACCACGGCACGGCCGTGGAGCTCGTCAACGACGTTAACGCGCTTGTGTTTGCCGCCGTACTCGGCAACAAGGCGGCAGCCGACAACACAGACGACCCCGCCGCGGAGGCGGAGGAGGACACACCAAAAAACTGACCGGCGAGGGGCAGGAGCTTGACTATGCCCTGCCCCTCGCCGTTTGGCTCTCCCGCTTTAATGGGTCGGAGCGCGATTTTTGGGACACCATGTCCCCGGCTCGGCTGGACGCGCTGTGCGAGGCGCTTGCCCCGCCCGAGCCGGAGCCTGTGCCCAGATGGGCACCGCCGCCCGCGCCCGGAGGCGCGCAGAAGCAGAAGAGCCTGAGAGACATTTTTAAGGGGGTGGCGTTTTAAATGGCACAGCGCAAAATATCCGCCAAGCTGGAGCTGACAGGCGAGCAGGCGTACAAAAACGCCGTTAAGGAGATCAACAGCTCGCTGCGCGTCCTCAGCAGCGAGATGAAGCTCACCTCCGCAGAGTTTGCCGAGAACGCCGACAGCGTGGAGGCGCTGCGCGCCAAGTACGATGTGCAGGAGCGGCAGGCGCTGACGCTCCGGGAAAAGATCGAGACCCTTGAAAAGGCGCTCCGAGACAGCGCCCAGGCATACGGCGAGGCGGACGAGCGCACAAAGAGCTGGCAGGTCAGCCTGAACAACACCCAGGCAGAGGCCGCCCAGCTCGGCAACGCGATGGACGCCACGGCGGAGCAGATACAGGCGCTCGAATCCGCCGAGGAGGACGCGCAGAACAGCACCGAGAAGCTCGGCGACGCAATAAAGGACACTGAGCCCAAGACCGTGGAGTTGGGCGACGCCGTCGGCACGGTGAGCAGCAAGCTCGGCATAGACCTGCCGGACGGGGCGACCAAAGCCCTTAATGGGCTGGGCAAGGTCAACGCAGGGGCAGTCGCCGCGGCGGCCGCGGTCGCCGGGCTTATCGTCGTCGCTGTAAAGGCAAAAAAAGCCCTCGACGAGATGACGTTGGAGAGCGGACAGAGGGCTGAAGAGCTGCTGAAGCTATCCAGCGTGTCCGGCGTGTCGGCAGACGCGCTGCAAAAATTCCAGTACGCGGAGGATTTCGTCGGCGTCAGCTCCGACACCCTCGCGGATTCGCTCAAGGACCTCACCAAAAACATGAGCGACGCGGCGAACGGCAACGAGGAGTACGCCGCAAAGTTTGACGCCCTCGGCGTCAGCATCACCAACACAGACGGCAGCCTGCGCGACAGCTACGATGTGTTTTTGGACGTCATCGACGCCCTCGGCGAGATGGGCAACAAGACCGAGCGCGACGCGGCGGCCATGGGCCTCATCAACGAGAGCGCGCAGCAGCTCAACCCCCTCATCGAGGCGGGGACGGACGCGCTGCGCGCCTACGGCGACGAGGCGGAGCGCATGGGCGCAGTGCTCAGCGAGGACGACCTTGAGGCGCTCAAAGCCGTGGACGATGCACAAAATCGCCTGAAAAAGACGCAGGAAGCAGTGACCGACCAGATCAGCCTCCAGTATGCCCCGCACATGGAAAAGGCGCTGAACAAGTCTGCGGACCTAGTCGAAAAACTAGGCTCAAAGCTCGTCGAATCCGGCATAGTGGACAGCTTTGGGCAGCTGCTTGAGTTTGCCGTAGAGCTCTTTGAGCCGGTCGAGGCGCTGGCGAGTATCGCGATCCCGGCGCTGGGGACAGCACTTGACGGTCTGCGCGGCACGGTCGCCTGGATACTCGACGCAAAGGACGCGCTTGTCGGAATGCTGACGCTTGATTTTAATAAAATCGGCGTCGCCATGGGTTACGGCATGAATACGACCGGCGAGATGTCGCACATCCAGCAATGGAAATACGGCAGTCAGCGCGCCAGCGCGGGCGGCTGGGTGCAGGACGCAAGCGGCAAATGGGTCGCCAATGGGTACAACGCGGGCGGCACGGACTACTGGCGCGGAGGCATAACCCGCGTGGGCGAGACCGGCCCCGAAACCGTGTATCTGCCGCAGGGCGCGCAGATACGCACCGCGCAGGAGACCCGCGGCGAGCACGCGACGGTCGTCATTGAGAATATGACTGTTGACGCGAGCTCCCTGCAATCAATGCAGGACATCATAGACTTTTTTGATAATCTTGAGCGCTACAGCCGAATGGGGGTGACGTGATGGCGGCTCTATCATATCCGGCAACCGAAAACGGGCACGCAATAATTAGCTCTATCCCCGGAGAGGAAGACAGCAATAACCACACCCCCGGCACGACAACGGTGGAATTGCCAGGGTATAATGCAGCCCCTCGGGGCGCGCGCTGGATGCTCGTCCGATATGCATTTGCGCAAAAAGATTACTACAAGTACGACATCCTCGGCGTGACAGTTGTTTGTAGCATGACACAGACCGGCGGAGTTGACTCCTATTACATATCCAAAGTGGGCTCTCTTCGCAAGGTCTTTGACCCCAACACAGTCACGTACAGAGAGTACGGAGCTCCGAATGGATACTACGATAACATTAGCCTTGGTTATGGCGCAACATCCGCAACCGCTACGCTATCCTTTGCCGCGGGGACAGCCTTTGATATCCTCAAAAATGGGCTGATGTTAGAGCCCGGGCACGGTCTCTCTATGTCCATCCCGTCATCCGTGCGTTTTGCGATTGGCAACAAAGCAAAAAAAGTCGTTGACGCAATATACGTAAATGGTCGAGGCTGGGCTCCAAGCTATGATTCTCCGCCCTATGCGGCGCAACGATCTCAGCCCAACCTATTCCGCATATCGGTCAAGAACAGCACCGATAATAGCCTCGAATCCCCGCAAATATCTAATGTGAAATTTAGATACCGGGCAAAAGGGACAACAGACTATCAGGAGGTAGACCTCGGCACGGAGCTTGAGTACGAGCTGGCAGGTATACTCCTTCGCGCCGAAACAACCTCATCCGGCACGATGGAGATACAGTTTGCCATTACAGACACCTTCGGCGGCAGCGACACCACGCCGTGGAAAGACGTATCTGTCACGCCGGGCGTGTTTGTGTCTACATCTCCGGGCAGTGGGGCGTTCGTTAATCGCGTTAAGGACGCCCTATTTAGCTGTTCTGTTACCGCGGGCGTGACGCTAAAAAAAATCCGCTATCGCAAGCAAGGCGAAGAATCATACACCGAGGTCGATGCCGACAACGCAAACAAGAGCTATGTACTGCCCGCGAATACCATAACCGACGGCGGGACTTACGAGTATTCGTGGACGGCCACGGACAGATACGATGCGTCGTGGCAGTATGGTTGGTTTCCATTCAGCACGATCGACACGGTCAGTACCGCTGTGCCGGTGCACCCGGTCGGCTCCAGCATAGATTCCGATCATGTCAGCGTCTTTTCATGGCAGCACAGCATTAGTACCGGCTCTCCGCAGACACGCGCAGACCTGCAAAAGAGCGCAGACGGCGAATCTTGGACAGACCTTTTGACTGTGACTGGCGCTGAGACCTCCGTAAACATCCCCGCCCATACATTTGCGTCGGGCACGTGGTATTGGCGTGTGCGCACCTATAACTCTGATAATGTAGCGAGTGCATGGAGCGCCGCAACGCAGTTTTTGTCCATAGCATCCCCAACGACCCCGGTAATAACCGTTGTTGATTCATCGCCACGCCCGGCAGTGACGTGGGGCTCAAATGAGCAGGAGGCGTGGGAGCTGAGCGTAGACGGCGAATCCACGACCCATTACGGCAGCGATAAGACGTGGACCAGCCCCAAATATTTGACCGATGGCGAGCATATCGTCCGCGTCCGGGCTCAAAACCAGTATGGGCTTTGGAGTGCGTGGGGAGAGACCACTCTCACCGTCTCCAACACGCCCGGAGGGAGCATACAGCTCACGGCGCAGGGCGAGGGCGCGGCGGTGCGGCTGACGTGGAACGCCGGAGGGTATGACTACTATCTCGTATACCGCGACGATGTTGCCATCGCGCGGGTGACGGAGACGGAATACCTCGACTATCTCTCCTGCGGGCTGTGCACCTACACGGTGCGCGGATGCTACACTGCGAGCAACAACTACGGCATCAGCGACCCCGTGATAGTTGAGGGCTATCCCCGCTGTCCTGTCATCATCGACGTGGAGACGCGCGCGGCGCTGTGGCTGGAGCTGAGCGAGCAGCAGCACCGCACGTATAGCATGACGCGCGCACGGCAGGCGACGAGCTATCACATCGTGGGGCAGGCGCGCCCGTCGGTCGACGTGAGCGAGTTTTTGGACGAGACGCTGACAGTCTCCGCGGCATTCTGGGCGGACGACCGCGCCGGGATGAGGCAGTTGGAGGCGTTCCTCGGGCGCGTGGTGTGCCTGAAGACCGACAGCGGGGAGATGGCGATCGGCGTGCTGACGTCGACGACCAAGACCGTGGATATGTTTTACACGAGCTATCAGCTCGCCGTGACCAACACGGAGCTTGAGGAGGAGGTACGCGAGTGATCAGGCAGGTCGAGTACAAGATCAAGGCGCTGCGCAATGGGGCGTACCTCAGCGAGATGCGCTGGGACAGCGCGCAGGCGCCGTCCATCTCCTGCCGTGCATCCGGCGCGCTGAAGACCTCATTCTCCGCGACGCTGCTGCCCGCCAAGGCGGGCGAGCCGGAGATAAACTGGCTGCGGGATGAGCTCCAGCCGTGCATCATTATCGACGGGGTAGAGACCCCGCTGGGCATCTTCCGCCCGACGGACACCAAGGCACAGCGCAAGAGCTACGTCACATCCACCGCCGTGACCGCCTACGATCGCGGCTGGGTCGTGCAGACGACCAAGACGGAGACGCTGCTGCATCTCTCGGCGGGCGACGGGTACGTCGACGTCATCAAGCGGCTGCTGCTGACGTGCGGGATAACGCTGGTGCTGGCGGACGCCTCGTCCGCCGTGCTGCCCGCCGACCGCGAGGACTGGCAGATCGGCACGAGCTATCTGACCATCATCAATCAGCTGCTCGGAGAGATCGGATTTAATCCCCTCTGGTTTGACGCGGACGGGCTGGCGCATTTACAGCGATACTCCGCGCCCAGCGCCGCCGCGATCAAACGCTCATACAGCGTGCGGCACGGGCTGACGCTGCGCCCCGTCGCCCCCGGCTACACGGAGACGACGGACATTTATAACGCGCCCAACGTGTTTGTGTGCATATGCGATAACGCCGACCGCTCCGCCGTGCTGACGGCGACGGCGGAAAACAAGAGCTTTGGCGCGAAATCCATCCTCCAGCGCGGGATGCGCATAGTGCAGACAGAGAAGGTCAAGCAGATCGCGGATCAGACATCGCTGCAAGCATATGCCGACAAGCTGCGCGACCAGAGCCTCATGGGCACGCGGGAGCTGACGTTCACCGTGCCCGCGGAGGCGGGGCACGGTGTGGGCGACATTATAAGCATCGAGCACCCGGACGTGGGCGGCATCTACGAGGAGACGGGATGGAGCTACAACCTAGCGGCGGGCGCGATGATGACAATCAAGGCCAAAAGGACGGTGATACTGTGATAGACGACCCGAGTTTGATAGTCAATGCCGCCGAGGAGGAGACGCCGGAATTTATCACGGCCAAAATCGGCGAGATCAGATCGGACGGTGTAACGCTCATATTCCCCGGCGAGGAGGACGCGAGCGAAAAGGTCTATAAGTGCAATACCGGCGTGAGGCTCAAAGTGGGCGACCGCGTCAAGGTGTGTGCCGATTCTGGCACCTATCTCGTGGAGTACGCCATCGGTGCGCCTAATGAGGCCGTCCCGTGGGGACTGCCCTCCGGCGGCAGCGTTGACCAAGTGCTGCGGCGGACGAAAAACGGCGCGGCGTGGTCAAATGAGGCTCAAGGGCTGCCCTCTGGCGGCTCCGCAGGGCAGATACTCAAGCGCACTGCCAACGGCTCACAGTGGGCGGACGAAAAGACTGAGCTGCCCTCCGGCGGGTCAACTGGGCAGGCACTGGTCAAAACGACCTCCGGCGTTGGCTGGGGGACACCTACCACAGGCCCGTCAACGCAGATAAAAAACGGCAGCTACCAGATGACAATGAGCAACTACGGCTATCTGAGCACCAACTGTACGCGCTTGGGCTTTTTCGGCGTGACGCCGGTCACACGCCCATACATTGCGAGCTCGGCGACGCTGGCGCAGGTCATTCAGGCGCTCAAAAATCTTGGGCTGTTTAGCTAGAGGAGGGATAAGGAGTGTTTACAATTATCCAGGGCGACGCCTACGACATTGGCATCGTCATACGCGCAGAGGACGCGGCGCTCAGCGCGGCGGACATCCGGCAGATGCGCGTCGCCCTCGGCGGCACGGTCAAGACCTACCCGGGCGGCGGCATAACCTACGACGGCGGCGTGTGGCGCTACCCCATGACGCAGGAGGAGAGCCTTGCCCTCCGTCCCGGCGCGGCGACGCTGACCGTGCGCATGGAGTTTTCGGCGGCACAGCTCAAGGGCTACGTCAGCCGCCAGCAGATCATTGTGCAGGCGTGCCCGGACAGGGCGGTCATGCAGACTGCGCCCGCCGCGGCGGACACCGACGGCGATGTGCCGACCGTGACGGTCGACCTCGGCGATATGCAGGCGCTCATTGTCGCGCTGGAGGACGTCAAGATCGGCGCGGACGGCGCGCCGGGGGAAAAGGGCGAGAAAGGCGACCCCGGCGAAAAAGGTGAGCCGGGAGCCGCGGGCGCACCCGGCGCACAGGGTGCGCGCGGGGAGAAGGGCGACAAGGGCGACCCGTTTGTATACTCCGACTTTACGCCGGAGCAGCTCGCCGCGCTGAAGGGCGAGAAAGGCGACAAGGGAGATAAGGGCGACCCCGGAGAGCCGGGCGCGCAGGGTGAGCAGGGTGTGCAGGGCATACAGGGCGTACCCGGCGAGCAGGGCATCCAGGGGGCGCAGGGCGAGCCCGGAGCAAAAGGCGACAAGGGCGACCCCGGAGAGCCCGGTGCGCCCGGCGCAAAGGGTGACAAGGGGGATACCGGAGAGCCCGGCGCACAGGGCGAGCCGGGGGAAAAGGGCGACAAAGGCGACCCGTTTGTCTATGCCGACTTTACGCCGGAGCAGCTGGCCGCCCTCAAGGGCGAGAAAGGTGACAAGGGAGACCCCGGCGAGCAGGGTGAGCCCGGCACGCCCGGAGCCAAGGGCGACAAGGGCGATAAAGGGGACACGGGCGCGGGCTTTAAGGTGCTGGGCTACTACGGCAGCGTCAGCGCGCTGGAGGCAGCGGTCACATCCCCCAACGTCGGCGACGCCTACGGCGTGGGCACGTCCCAGCCCTACGACATCTACATCCTCGACGGCACGACCGGGGCATGGGTCAACAACGGTCCCTTGCAGGGGGCAAAGGGTGATAAGGGCGACAAAGGCGACGCTTTTGTCTACGCGGACTTTACCCCCGCCCAGCTTGCCGCGCTCAAAGGCGAGAAAGGCGACAAGGGGGACACCGGCGCGCCCGGCGCACCCGGAGCGCAGGGCGAAAAGGGTGACAAGGGGGACACCGGCGCGCCCGGCGCACCCGGAGCCAAGGGTGACAAGGGAGACCCCGGCGAAAAAGGCGCAAAGGGCGATCCGTTTGTCTACGCTGATTTTACCGCCGACCAGCTCGCCGCCCTCAAGGGCGAGAAAGGCGACAAGGGAGACCAGGGCGAGCAGGGCATCCAAGGCGTACCCGGTGAGCAGGGCGTGCAGGGTATACAGGGTGTGCCCGGTGCAGACGGTGCGCCCGGCGCCAAAGGCGACCCCGGCGCAAAGGGAGATAAGGGGGATACCGGCGCGCCTGGGGCGGACGGCATCACGCCGACGATTGGGGACAACGGCAACTGGTATCTCGGCACGACGGACACCGGGCTCCCCTCCCGCGGTGCTGCCGGTGCGCCGGGAGCAGCCGGTGCAGACGGTGCCCCCGGCAAGGACGGCACCAACGGCAAGGACGGCGCGGCGGCGGGCTTTGGCACTGTGACCGTGACGGTCGACGCCAACACCGGCACGCCAAAGGCGACCGTGACCACGTCCGGCACGGACGCCGCGAAGAATTTTGCGTTTGCCTTTAAGAATCTCAAGGGCGCGAAAGGCGACAAGGGCAACCCCGGCGCGGATGGAGCACCGGGCAGCGACGCAAACGTCACCAAGACCAACATCGAGGCGGCGCTCAAAGCTGATCCGCTAGAAATAGCCGCTGGCGGCACGGGCGCGGCGACGGCAGCGGCGGCGCGCACGAATCTCGGCGCACAGGCAAAGATCAAGACCGCGTCCATCACGCTTGCCGCCGCGTCATGGGCGGGCGATGACCCGTACACGCAGACGGTCACAATCTCCGGCGTCACGGCAAAGTCGCGCGTCGACCTCAACCCCAGCGCGGCGGTGCTGGCGGCGGCGATGGAGGGCGGCTACGGTCTCGTCATCGGCAACAATAATGGCACGGTAACGGCGTATGCTGTCGGAGCGAAGCCCACGGCGGCTATAACCGTGCAGGTCAGTATTATGGAGGTAAATTGATATGGCGGAGATATTCGGCTACCCCATCATGGGCGGGGGCGGGAGCGGTGGAACGCTGACTGTAACAGGTGTTGCTGGCAGCACCGTCACAGTCAGCAGCGCCGACAAAAGCTACACCCGCACCCTCGACAGCACCGGCAAGGCAATATTTAAGGGGCTGGCATCCGGCACATGGACGGTCACGATGACGGATGGGACGCAGACCGCAACTAAGACGGTGACGATTGATGCTGACTACGAGACCGCCCTGACGTATGCCAAAATCTACGGCATTAGCCGAGATATTACGGCTGCATCTCCTCAGTGGTCGAGGACAAATGATGCCGTAGGCATGACCGCAACAGCGTCAATCGGCACGGTGGCAGGGTCAAGCGATTTTAGCGCGTGTTACCCATGGAGCGGCATATCCCGGGAAACCCTATCTACGGGTGATGTGATGGTCAAGATCCCAAAGTTTTGGTATCGACGTTACCGCGATGATAACACGGAGCATATCGAGATTTGCGAGAAACCGGCTGCCGGTTACTTATTGCACCCCGCATTTAGCCACGGCGGCGTGGTCGCTGATTTTATCTACGTAGGGGCATATAAAACATCTAGTAATAACAAATCTGTGAGCAAAGCCACGCCCACACAAACCGTGACGAGACCCGTCTCGCGAACTAAAGCAAAAGCCAAGGGGGCAGGGTGGGGTCTACTCGACATATCGATGTTATCGGCGATCCAGATGTTGATTCTCGTGGAGTTCGCCAACAATAACGTGCAATCTGTCATTGGGCGCGGTTACTGCGATGGCAACAGCTCGGTCCTCAACACAGGCACTTGCGACAATGTGGCGGGTCTCACGGGCAGACCCGCCGGAACTGACGGTAAAGTTGATGCTGTTTGGCGAGGCATCGAAGGTTTTTGGGGGAACATAATGGAGTGGGTTGATGGCATTAATTGTTACAACTACAACTACTATATATGCAACGATCCCTCCAAGTACGCCGAGAATACTACGACGAATTACACGAAACTGTCATTTTCCGCGGCGGCAGGTTGGGCTCACGCGTACATTACACAAACAGGACTTGATGATGTCAACTCGCATATTATGCTTCCGTTTGCAGCCGGGGCCGGCAGCGAAACAACTTTTGAATGTGACACCACTCAGATCGGTGATGGTTATCGCAGCGCAAACCATGGCGGAATGTGGAGCAACGGCTCGCGCAGCGGACTGTTTAATTTTTACGCGAACGAAGAACCCACGGTTGCATACACGAATCATGGCTCGCGCCTAATGTACATCCCTGTCTAAGGAGGTCGGGAATGAGAATACGAGGGAATCTTAGCCCAAAACCGCTTGAAATAGATACACATCCAACAAAATCGGGATATGCGTTAGTCTGGCTGCGTGATAACGTCAAAACAGTCGAAGAGACGGACGAACGCGGAGAGACCGTCAGTTGCTACGAGTACGATGAGTACACCATTGCAGTTAAATTTTACACGAATTTACAGCGAGACGTCGAAGCCAACCACGAAGAATGGATCGAAACGCTTAAAGAAATGGAGTTTAATCCGGACGCAAGTATAGCGGCTGATATGCGTGCCGCACTCGCGGAGGCGGTGACGGCGGACGAGATAACCGCCGCGATGGATGAGGGAGTGAACAGCATATGACCAAGACTGAGACCCTTGCCGCAGTACGCGACAGCGCCCGCAATGCGGCGCTCTATCTCCAATCCCGCGCCGGGGACATGACCGGCACGGAGCTGTACGCAAGCGCGAAGTATATCCCCGAGTTTGCCGCCGTCATAGCCTCCGGCAATATGCTTGACCGCCCCGCGGGCTTTGTCTGCCGCTCTTCGGCTGGGCGCGTCGTGCGGCTCATCCAGCCCTACGACAGCACCATCTACCCCGGAGAGCCAGAGACGCTCCCCGCGCAGTGGGGCTTTAAGTGGTCGACAGACCCGGACAAGGCACTGCCCTTTATCGCGCTCGCAACAAGCCCGTACATGACCGGCGACTGCTGCACCGACGGCGGCAAGACGTACCGCAGTAAGATAGACAACAACGTATATTCGCCGGCGGGCTATCCCGCCGGGTGGGAGGAGGCTACATCATGAGCATCATTCAGGACGCCGTAGCATGGGCGCGGAGAATCTCCGCCGACGACAGTCACGGCTATGACCAGACCAACCGCTGGGGTGCGGACTACGATTGCAGTAGCTTTGTGATCAGCGCCTTTAAGGCGGCGGGCGTGCCGCTGGAGTGTACATACACCGGCGATATGCGCGGGGATATGCTGCGCCGGGGCTTTGCGGACGTCACAGCGTCCGTCAATCTCTCGACCGGCGCGGGCGTGCAGGAGGGCGACGTACTGCTCAACTACGCGCGGCACACGGCGCTCGCACTCGGCAACGGACGCATTGTACAGGCGAGCATCAACGAGCGCGGCACGGCGACCGGCGGACAGCCCGGCGACCAGACGGGGCGCGAGATATACGAGCGCACATACTACAACTACCCGTGGGACTGCGTACTGCGGTACACCGCAGAGGGCGGAGGCATTGTGACAGACGACGGGGCGATACTGCCGTCATATTGGTACTCAATCACGCTGCCGCTGCTCAAGCAGGGTATGACAGACCACACCGTCAACACCGTGCAACATCTACTGAGGGCATACGGCTATTATGACGGAGACATTACCGGCACGATGGACGCCGCAACCGTCGAGGCGGTCAGGGGTTATCAAGCTAGCCAATGGCTGGATATAGACGGCGAGGTCGGCGTCATGACGTGGGGCGATCTGCTGCAAAGGGGGTGAGGCGGCATGAGATAGATGATTTAACAGCATGCTCAACGCTTAAAATGGAGGATAAAATGTATATCACTTGGCAGAGCATCGTGACCGCGGGTGCGGTCATCACGGCGATTGTTGCAATCGTCAAATACTATAACCGCGGTCTGCACTGGGTCGACCGCCAGAATGCGCAGGACGCAGACATCAAGCTGCTCAAGGACGAGCAGACGCTGCTGACCTATGGCGTGCTGGCGTGTCTCAAAGGGCTAAAGGAGAAGGGCTGCAACGGCCCCGTGACGGCAGCCATCGACAAAATCGAGAAGCACCTCAATATCGAGGCACACAAATAAAAAAGTGCCCAGACGGGCACGGAAGGAGAAAAATTATGAATGAGATAATCACAACCTACGGCATGGAGATCGTCAAGGCGATCGTCATCATGATCTTTGGATACGTCGGCATCGTCCTCAAAAACCTCGCCGCGAAATATATCACGACCGACACGGCGAAGAAGGTTGTCAAGACCACCGTCGCCTACGTCGAGCAGGTGTACAAGGACGTCCATGGGGACGACAAGCTCGCCGTCGCGCTCAAGACCGCGGCGGAGATACTCGCGAACAAGGGCATAGTTGTATCTGACACCGAGCTGCGCGCCCTCGTCGAGGCCGCGGTCAAGGAGCTCAACGAGAGGTATCACGAGGCCGACGGCGAGGCATGACCCCGTGCCCAGATGGGCACATCACGGATAAACGCTGCCTCCCGCGGCACGAAAACTGCGGGAGGTGTACAAAATGGAGTTTCCGGGCGAGCTGCGAGAGCAGCTCCTCCGGCCGCACAGCAAGCCCAGCCTGTCGTTTCCGCGTGAGCTGCGGGAGCGGCTGGAGAGGGACTGCGGGTTTACCGACGACGAGGTCTCCGTGCTGCGCCTCTGCGGGCGCGGCTGGTGCTATGCCAAGATAGCCGACGCACAGCATTGCAGCGTCGAGGTCGTCAAAAAGCGCGTGCGGTCGATCAAAAACAAGATAGCACAAGTAATTTAGGGCGGAGCAAATGCTCCGCCCTAAACAGAAAAGAGACGCCCGAAAACGGCGTCTCTTTTCTGTTGCTTTCCTATTTCAATCCACGGGGCGGCAAGCCGCCCTGACGCTTATAAGATACCACAGCCGTGCCGGGCTGTCAAGCCTTTTGTGTTTCCGGCGATACTCTTCGCCGGAAGTCTCCTCCCAAGCCCCGCCTTTACTCATTCTCAAACTCCTCGCCGTCGTCAAACTCTACGCAGTCCTCGACGAGGCAGAGAGAGCAGAAACGGCTGTCTTTCGGGGTGTTCATCATCCGCACAAGATGGAATCCTTCAACCTTTTGGAGGCGCTGCGCAATATCGTGAACGCCCTGCGCGTTGATGTGGTCAATGCCTAGCTCCGCCGCCGTCTCACGCAGGGAGACAATACGCATTTCCTTGGATTTTTCGATCATTTTGTTGACGATGTTTTCCTTAAATTCTTTCATTTTTCGGACCTCTTTCGTTTTTATTCAAATCCCTTTGCAATGTCGGCTCGTATGAGAGCCTTTATATAGCCGGACTTGTTCGGCTGCTTTTCGAGCTGGTCGATAATGTCGGCCTCTGTTTTCTTCGCGACCTTGACGACATAGCGCGTTACGTTTTCGGCCTGCCATTTGTCTTGAGGGGTCATTGCCATGCGGTTCACCTCAACCCGTGCTTTAGTAGCACGGGTTCTCCTTGCTGAGCTCCCACTCCGCGCCGAATCTCTCAGCGTGAGCCTTTTCGTAAGCGGTAAAGAATTCCTGCTCCGTGCAGGGGGCGAGCTCGCCGTTGAGCTCTTCACGAAGGTCGTCATCCATGAGATTAACTGCCGAGTCCCAATAAATCTCGACGTCGTTGAGGTTTTTGACCATTTTGATTTCCATTTTGTTTATCTCCTTTTTGTTTTTTAGGTCTTCCCTTACTGTGGTTACATTATAACATAGGGTGCACCCTATGTCAAGGGTTTTCTGCAAATTTCTCAAAAAAATTTTCTGCACAAAACGTACACCATTCAGCCCTCAAGCGTACACGTTTGGGGGCTGTTTTGCGTGTAAAATAGGACCATAAGGAGGTGGCAGTCATGTATGACTTTATGGGGAGATCGGCCGCGTATGACTTTTCGTTCGACCGCGCGGTGCTCGTGTTTGTTCCGTCGGTAGCGGACATTGAGCGCGTGCCGGTGCAGCCCGGCGAAAAGGTCTGGGCAATGAGTGTCAACGACGCAGTGATCGCCTGCCGCGAGGGAAAGACTGTCGGCGTGGAGACTACCTATTGCAAGATGACGGAGTACACTCCGCCGCGCCCGGTGAGCCCGGAGGATTTTGTGACAAAGGCAGACCTTGAGGATATTATATCCCGCGTGCTCGCGGCGCAGTCGACCCAGACAGCACCGCCCGCGGTAACAACGAAAGGGGGCAAAAAGAGTGAGTAATCCGTTTTTTAAGCAGACGTCCGCGCCCACACCTGCTCCGGACGCATCGGGTCCCATCGGACGCATCGCCGGAGCGGTACAGCAGGCGAGTCAGATATATCGGACGCTTAAAAATCCCGCGTCCGTCATAGAGTCCGCGCTCAAGTCGCCGGTATTTTCCGGCTACTCCGGCGGGCGCGACGCGCAAAGCCTTTTGCGCTACGGCTGCCAGCAGCTCGGTCTCGACCCGGACATGTTTATCAGCACCATCAGCAACTTCGTCAAATAGGCCGGGTGCGCAACGGTTTATTTAAATAAAAAATGTGCCCAGATGGGCACGGAAAGGAGCAACTATGTTTGACAGTGATTCCGGCTTTGGCGGCGGCGGTCTGTGGATATTCGGGCTGCTCGTTCTGCTCGCACTCCTCGGTGGCGGCGGGCTTTTCGGCGGTGCCGGAGAGCGCGCGGCGACCGTGGGCGATGTCCAGCGTGCGACGGATTTCCAGGCGCTTGAGCGCCAGAACAACGAGGGTGTGGCCGCGACGCGCCAGGGCGTCTATGACGTGACGGGTGCGATCAAGGACGGCAACTACAACATCCTCGGCGAGCTGCGCGACATTGAGAGCGTGGTCAACTCGGGCTTTGCGGACGGGCAGAAATGCTGCTGTGAGATCCTTCGCGCCATTGACGGCGTGAATTACAACGGCGCGCTGAACACCGCTAAGATCAACGAGACCACGGTTGCGCAGACCCAGCGCATCCTTGACCGCATGGCGCAGGACCGAGAGGCGGGTCTGATGCAGCGCATCAATCAGCTGGAGCTTGACCGCGCGCTGTGCGGGATCCCGCGCACCAATCCCTATGGGTACGGCATCTATGCCAACTTCCCCCGTATGGGTGGCTGCTGCGGCAACGGTTACGGCTACGGCTATAACAACGTTGCCTGATCTCCCGCGATGATACTGCGCTATTAACAGCGTTCGCCCGGTCGGCTTACGCTGACCGGGCATTACTTTTTGAAAGGATATGACAAAATGAATTGCAACAGGAACCTGAAAGACTGCCACTACAAGACCTCAGAAGCGGTCTATAATCCCAACTCGCAGGCTCTGGCCGCTGCGTCTGCGGCGCTGACGCTCGCCGGGACGGTCATAACTGACACGGGTGTGGGCGCGGAGGTCACTGGCAACAACATCGTTGTCCGCGCGGCGGGTCTGTATTATGTCGCGGCGGACATGGTCGCCGAGGCAACAGCGGCGGGCAACGTCTCGCTCCAGATCGCGCTCAATGGCGCGCTCCTCCCGTCCACGCTGCGCGAGGTGACTGCCGCGGCGGCAGACAGCGTCTCCATCCACACAGAGGAGATACTCTACATCCCGGTCGCCTGCGGCGGCGCTTATCCCATCATCAACGTCGCGGCAGCCGCGGCGGGTGCAGGGACGGCGACGCTTGTGACGGCGCGTCTGGTCAAACTGGCGTAGGAGGCGCGCCATGAATTATAAGATGTACAAAGCCAAGCTGGAGACCTGCCTTGATGATCTGATGGACAAAGACCCGACCTCGGCACGGATCGAGGGCGTGGGGCTGCTGCTGGATGTACTCGACCGGCTGGATTGCCGCATAGAGGACACCCCGGCAGTTGCCGCCGAGGCCGTCGACCTCGACCATGCCACAATGCAGCGTTGGGTCGACGGCATGGTCAACGCCGACGGCACGCGCGGCGCGCATTGGTCGATGGATCAGACGATTGCTGTCGGGCGCGCGCACAGTGTGGACATGGCAGCGATTGGCCCGGAGTGCTGGTGGGTGACGATGTGCATGATGTACTCAGACTACTACCACACGGCCGCAATGTTTGGGCTTGACCGCGAGGATTTTTATGCCTCGCTGGCCAAAGATTTTTTGTCCGACCCGGACGCTCACGGCGGCGCAAAAGCCAAGCTTGAGGGTTACTATCGGGGCGTGGTTGAGGGCTGATTTTTGCCCCCCAATCTGCCCCCCAGAGCACCTTTGCCCCCCAGCTTTGCCCCTCAAAATTTGCACAATCTTGCCAAAGTTTGCGGGTGCTTGCGAAGCTAAAAAAGCCCGGAATCTCAACGATTCCGGGCTTTTTCTCATGGTGCTCCAGCGGGGATTCGAACCCCGGACACCCTGCTTAAAAGGCAAAAATGCAAACGAGCGGTGAGCCCTGCAATATCAACGCTCCTAGGCAGTTTCGGTACGCGCGTGCCCCCTAGCTTTGCCCCCCAAAGGCTTTGAGGACTTGCGCCGCTGTGTCCTCCGGGCGGTTGGCCATCAGATGAGTATAAATATTGAGTGTGATCTGCACCGATGAGTGCCCGGCCAGATACTGCACCGTCTTGATGTCCGCCCCGGACATAAAAAGCTCTGTTATATACGTGTGGCGGAGCACGTGCGGCGTCGTGTGAAAGTCTAGGCATGCGACCGCGCGGCGGTACGGCACCTTATCCCCCGCCGCAAGCTCGCGCGTGACCATCTCGCCGGTGCGGTTACTCTTGTATGTCACAGGCTTGATCTCCTGCTCCGTTATGTCCTGCCATGTGCGGCGGTAGGATGACGAGCTGTGCACCTTGCCGTCAGCGCGGTGGCAGACGAAGTCGCCCTTGTGCGGCAGCGCGCGAAGATGTGTCAGCAGCAGTGGAGGGATGGGCAGCTTTCGGTACGCCGCCTTGCTCTTGAGCTTGTCGCTCACAATGGGTTTATTCTTTTCCCAACGGAGGGCGCGGCGCACGTGCACATACGGTTGAGCCGCATCTAGGTAGACGCTGTCCCATTGCAGGGCGAGAGCCTCCTCACGGCGCAGACCCAAGTAGAGGCACAGCAGCACGAGCGTCTCGACGTCCTTGCCCTTGACGGCGGACAGCAGCGCGGCCCGCTGCTCCTTTGTCAACGGCTCCTTTTCGGCAGCGGGCTTGCCGCCCGGTTTTAGATCCGTAAACGGCGAGCGGCGGATCATATCATTGTCCGCGGCCGCTTTAAAAATCCTTTTGAGCGTGGTGACTATTTTCTGCTGCGCCGACTTTGACTGAGGCGCGCGGCTGAGTATCTCAAGCCCATCGTCAAGCGTGACGTCGGCCAGACGCTTTTTTCCGATGATGGGGCAGATGTGGTTATTTATCGCATTGCGATAATCGTCCCGGCGTTTCGCGCCGAGGTCGCGGGTGTTGAGCTCATACCACGTCTTGGCATATTGGTAGACGAGCGCACCGCCCGAGCTTTCCTCTGCCGCTGCTGCCAGATCGGCGGCACGGCGCGCGGCTTTTTCGCGGCACTCCGCCTTGGTCTTGCCCCAGACCTCGACGTCCCATGCGCCGGTCGCGGGGTTTTTGAGGCGCTTGCGGTATGCCTGGCGTTTTTCGCTATAGTAAAATTCGGGTGCGGCACGCTGTGCCATCTCTCCGTCTCCTTTCGGGTAGAGTTACGCGCCCCGGAGACCGGGGCGCGGTATCATGATATCATAATATCATGTATCAATCCGATAGCTTATGTCCAGATCGGCACGGTATATCCGCCGTCCGCTGTCATTATCAAAAGTAGAGACTATGCACATGATGTTGTCAATGCGCGGCATGATCTCCAGGACCTCCGGGACAACGTCGGCGGGGACGTTGCCGATCTCCATGCCGTCGACCACGACACGGAGGGCGGGCTCTCCCTGATACTCAAACTGCACCAGCTGCACGTTGTCCGCGCCGGAGACCTCAAGGTCTTTGAGGTTCGCCTGACGGCTGCTGCCGTCGGCATTTTTAAACGTCACACCCGCGACCTTGGTAGAGAGATTATTATGTGTGCGTGCATATTCTTTGCGCTCTGCCGCGCGTTTTGCCGCTCTGTCTTGCCTCTCGGCCTCTTTAGCGGCCGCCTCGGCGGCTGCCTGCTCCTTGGCTTTTCGCTCCATGATAAGCCGCTCAATGCGGGCGTCTTCCCACGCCTCGCGGGCGCGGCGGACCGAAAAGAAATACCCAACAAACAGTACAAATGCGCCGATGGCGAGGACGACGGTGATTATAAACGGCAGCAGGTCTCCGCGCCAGTACGTAATTGATACCCAATTGAGGGTTATAAACATCAAGACAAACCGCCAAGCAACACCGCCAATCGTTGCGCGCGGCTCGGGGTCATCCTGCTGCACAGGTGCGGCGGGTGCAGGAGTAGTTTTGGAGGCCGGTGTTTTAGGATTGCTAAAATACAGCCTCGTGCGTTTGCCGAGGCGAAACGAAAAGCCCGAAAACCTCATATCTATCCTCCAAAATCAAAATGTGCCCAAATGGGCACATTATTTTTTACCCCTGCGGTCACGGATATCCTTGACCGCCATGATACAAATGTACACAGCTGCCACGCCAAAGCCCAATAGCGCGACAGCGCCGATGAACGAAAACTCGCCGCGGAAAAGCCCAATCATCGGGTTAAGCAGGTCGACACTGGCCGTATATGCGACTAAAAACAGGATAAAGCCAGCCATGGCAATGATGATACGGTCTTTTTGCGCGTTGCTTTTATCGCCGCGCTCGATACGCTCATCCTTGAGCCTACCCTGCTCGACAAGGTGCTCGTTCTCCTGCTGCGACAGCTCCAGCGCGCTGGGATCGTCGTTAGAGACGATATCAAAGTACTTGTCTAACGACACACCACAGGCGCGGCAGATCGGTCCGGCGGTATTTATTGACGGCTGTTTCGAGCCGCCAAAGAAATTTTTGACCGTTTTTTCGACAATTCCCGACTTTTCGGCAATGTCGGCATACGTCAAATGCTGCGCGTCTTTCTGCTCCCTGCACAGCTCATGGAGCATCTTTTTTTCGTCCGTTTCCCACGCCTCCAAAGTCTTTTTCAGTCGATGTGCCCCGCTTATGGCGCGGAAAAAGCCCGCAAAGGGTATACCACATCCACTGTTAGGGCTGGAAAGTCCTAACATATCAGTGCTAATATTAAAGCACAGCAGGAGATGAGCGACAGCATCAACTGCGCAGCCCTTGACGGCGGTTGCCGCCGCCGTCCGGGGCGTTTTAATACATATTTCCGTGCCGCATAGGCGGCGTTTATCCGTAAAAAATACGCAAAAAAGGAGGGGAGAGTATCAACGACGACAGCGATGACCCATTGACACAGCAGGCGCGCATCAACGAGATTTTCCGGCAGCTCACGCCGGAGAATCAGCAGAAGGCACTCACTTATTTTGCGAATCTAGAAGGAGGTGTAAATAGTCCTCAAGCCGGTCTCTGTTCTCGGGGCTGAGGGCCGTAATATCAAGCATACTGCGCTCACCGTTTTGCTCGACGGTGGGCGCTTTTTCATTGCCCAAAAGCTCATCAATAGAGCAGTCAAACAGCTCAGCGATTCGGCGGACTGTTTCTAAATCTGGTGTTCGCCGTCCACTTTCCCAGCCGCTAACCGTCGCTTGGGTTACGTTGAGTTTGTCGGCAAGGTCGGCCTGTTTCATGTTGTTGACAAGGCGAATTTCCTTGATTCGGTTCATTTTTCACCGCCTCATGTTGTTGTTATAACAATACGCCATATTTACTGTTTTTGCAACTATTATAGCAGAACGCTAAAAAAATAAAATTTACCCCTTGACATATAACGTATCGCGATGTATTATACACATAGCGGGACGCGAAATTATAACGCCGCGACATATACACCTCAAGAGGACACAGGCATGAAAGGTTTAAAGGCGCTCCGCCTCGCGGCGGGGCTGAAGCAGAAGGAGCTCGCCGAGAGGCTGGGCGTGACACAGGCGGCGCTTGCGCACTGGGAGGTCGGCGACAGGATGCCGAAGCTGGAACACGTGCTCAAGTGCAAGGAGATACTCGGCTGCACATACGCCGACCTCATCGACGGCGTATCTGAGGATATTTTAACAGAGGAGGAGGCGTAGTCAATGGAGCAGCGCACCACAAACATCTACAAAAACGCGCGTCAGACTGCGGGATTGACGCAGGAGCGCTGGGCGGAACAGCTCGGCGTGACGGCGGACACCGTGCGCCTGTACGAGAGCGGACGAAACTACCCGTCCGACGAGGTCGCCGCGCGGATGGCGGAGGTCGCCGGTATGCCGGTGCTGGGGTACTGGCACCTCAAGCTCAAGTCGTCGCTGGCCAACGACGCGCTGCCGGATGTGGCGCGCGTGCCGCTGCCGCAGGCGGTCGTTGACCTGCTGGCGGCGATGGACACGGTACAGCCGCAGGTAAAGGAGCTGCTGATGATCGCGCGGGACGGCATAGTCGACGCGGGAGAGACGGAGCTTTTTGAGGACATCCTTGACGATCTTGAGGACGTAGTGACCGCGGCGCTCGCGGTCAAGTACGCAGAGAGGAGCTGAGAGGCATGGTATGGTACAGGCTTTTAGTCGGGCTGTTATTCTTCGGCCTCGGCGCGCTCGCCATTGCCATAATCCTGCACGGGGCGGAGAGCCGCTGGGAGTACTGGCTGCTGGTCGGCATCGTGCTGGGGTACATGGGGCTGGCGGTGTACTGGCTGATGATGGGGGTGCTGTGATATGCCTAGGCTGATAAACAAGGCGGAGGCGGCAGACATGCTCGGCGTGACGGTCTACACCCTGGACAGGATCGTCGCCGAGGGCGGGCTGCCGATGTACAAAATCCGCGGGAGCTGCCGCTACTATGAGCACGAGGTAGAGGCTTACATAGCAGCTCAGCGGACGGTTCGTCGCGCGCCGCAGGCGCGACCGGCGAGCCGCCAGCGGCGGAGCAAACCGGGCACGGCCAAGTGCGGCTACTACCCGGGGATGAAGGTGGTGTGAGCATGTCAAAGACACCGACCTATCCCGGCTACTCGGGCAAAAAGCGGTGGCTCGTCTATCATCCGAGCCACAAGCGCCCCATTGCCGTTTTTGCGCCGACGGCACAGGCGGCAATGGTCGCCGCGGCGGGCGGCTGGGGCTGCCGCTGGCAGAGCATAGAGTTTTACAGCAACGTCAAGGTGACACCGGCGTGATGTTTTGGCCGCAGACGTTGAGCGCGTCTCGACGTCTGCCACGAGGGCATCAGCCCCGCAAAAATTTTGAGGAGGTAGTTTGACATGTTTGAGGGTAGGTATTGCATCGTCCGCGGTGATCGCTCCGGCGTATACGCGGGAGTGCTCAAGGCGAGGCAGGACAGGGAGGCCGTGCTGACGGACGCTCGCAAGATATGGTGCTGGCAGGGCGCGACGTGCCTGGCGCAGCTGGCGAGCGAGGGGACGAGCAAGCCCGACGGGTGCAAATTCCCCGCGCCGGTTGCGGAGGTTGTCATTACGGACGCAATCGAGGTGATACCCTGCACCGATAAGGCCGAGGCGTCGATAAGGGGCGTGCGCATATGGACGCTGTGACGCTGCGTGAGTTTTTAACGCTTGAGGTTGAGGACGGCGACGGCTCCGGCGACGGCGACGGCTCCGGCGACGGCGACGGCTCCGGCTACGGCTCCGGCGACGGCGACGGCTACGGCTCCGGCTACGGCTACGGCTCCGGCTACGGCTACGGCTACGGCTACGGCTACGGAATAAAGAGCCTTCGCGGCGAGGCTGTGCACATGATAGACGGCGTGCCGACGATCATCACGAGGGTGCGCGGCAACGTCGCCAAGGGCAAGATAGTGCGCGGCGACATGGGCACGGAGACGGCGTACATCGTCAAGGGCGGCAGTTGCTTTGCCCACGGCCGCACGCTGCACGAGGCGCTGGCGGCGCTGGAGGACAAGCTCTTTGAGGACATGCCGGTGGAGGCGCGTATCGACGCATTTGCGGCGGAGTTTGAGCCGGGCGCGGCACGCACGGTGGCGGATTTTTACGATTGGCACCACAAGCTGACGGGCAGCTGCACGCAGGGGCGCGACGCCTTTGCCCGCGACCACGGGCTCAAGATGGACGACGCGATGACGCCGGAGGAGTTTATCCGGCTGACCTGCGACGCCTACGGCGGCAGGGTGATACGGCAGCTTGCCGGGCGCTACGGCGTGACGCTTTGATGTTTTGGCTACACGGCCCAGAGACTGGACCGTGTTACGAGAACATTTTAAGAGGGTGGATATATGGGCGTAATCAGAGTTGAGCACACGACGGATTACACTGTCATGAGCAACTGCCACTTGCGCGACGACCGGCTCAGCCTCCGAGCGATCGGGCTGATGAGCAAAATGTTGAGCAACACGGACGACTACCAATACACGGTCTCCGGGCTGGCGGCACGGTGCAAGGAGGGCAGGGACGCGGTGCGCAAAGCGCTGCAAGAGCTTGAGGCGGCGGGGTATCTCGTGCGAGAGCAGGGGCACAACGACACAGGCAAATTCAGTGCCAACAACTACGTCCTGTACGAGCACCCCCAGTCCTCGGATGGCGGCGTGGAGCCGCCGTTGACTGAAAAACCGTCAGCGGTTTTGCCGTTGACGGAAATCCCGGCACAAAGAAATACTAAGAGTAAAGAAGTACTAAGTATACCCCCTATAGTCCCCCATGAGGGGGACGGTGAGGGTGAAAAGCCCAAGAGGCGGAAGCGGGCGGCTAAGGCTATCCCCGAGTGGGAGCCGGAGATGTTCGAGCGCTTCTGGGCGGCATACCCCCGCGGGGAGGACCGCCAAGGGGCAGTGCGAGAGTGGGACAGGCTAAAGCCAGACCGCAAACTCATGTTTGAGATGAGTGCAGCGCTCGACCGGCAGAAAAAGTCGGAGGAATGGCTGCGCGGTATCGGGATCCCCTACGCCTGCCGTTGGCTCTCAAAAAAGCGATGGACAGACAGAGTTGACGACGCCAGTCTGCGCCCGGCACCGTGCGGATGGGCGGAAAGCCGGGAGGTGCTGTGATGCATACGGACGAGATAGAGCTCAGCATACTGAGCACGATTCTGCGCCGCCCGGACAAGGCGGGCGAGGCATTCGCCGCGCTGTCCCCCGCGGACTTCGGCACGGAGGCATACCGCGACGTGTTCTCGGCGATGGAGCGGCTGCACGGCAAGGGCGCGCCGATCGACGCGGTGACGCTGGCGCACGAGCTAGGAGAAACCTACAAAGTCATCATCCGGCAGATGGAGCTGGTAGACGCGGTAGACCTCTCCTACTACGCCGCAATGCTCAAGGATCAGCGGCGGATGGAGCTGATACAGCCCGCGGCGCTCAACGTGGCCTACGCCGAGACGTACACCGCCGCCGAGGAGGAGATGGCCAATCTCAACTCGCTGTTCGTCGACAAAAAGCACCTGCGCGTTGTGTCCGCCATGGACGCGGCGTCCACATTTTGCGACCGGGCAAACGAGACGCGCCCGGAGTACCTGCGGTTTGGCATGACGAGGCTGGACGGCATTCTGTACGTGGAGCTCGGAGACATGATGATCGTCGGCGGGTATCCGTCCAGCGGCAAGACGCTTCTCAGCCTCCAGATGGCGGCGGAGCTGGCCAAAAAGTACCGGGTCGGATTTTTTAGCCTTGAGACGAGCCCGGCCAAGCTGACGGACCGGCTGATGTGCCATCTGAGCCGGGTGCCGCTGAAAAAGATCAAGGACCGCGACCTCGGCGATGCCGACTGGCTGGCGCTGACGCGGGCGGCGGAGCAGCTCGCCGCGCTGAAGCTTGAGCTTGTCGACGCGGGCGGCATGACCGTCCGGGACATCCGGGCGCTGTGCCTCAGCCGGAGGTATCAAGTGATCTTTGTCGACTACCTCCAGCTGATCGCCGGGAGCGGCAGGCAAAGCCGCTATGAGCAGGTCACTCAAATATCGCAGGAGCTGCACAGCCTTGGGCGCGCGAACGGTGTGACGGTGATAGCCCTCGCCCAGCTCAAGCGCCCGGAAAAGGAAAAGGGCAAGCCCATCCCGCCGAGCATGGCGGACTTTAGGGAATCGGGGCAGATAGAGCAGGACGCGGACTGCGCGCTGCTGGTGTACCCCAGCGACCCCAACGATTACCGCAGTGACCGCGTGCTGTACATCGCCAAAAACAAGGAGGGCACACGCGCCAAGTACGAGCTGGAGTTTGACGGCGCGGTGCAGACGCTGACCGAGAAGCCCAAGAGCCTCGGCGAGACGCAGGCGGAGATACGCCGCGCGTCCAGGGCGGTCGCTGCCGAAAAAGCGGCGGGGCAGGTCAAGTTTGAGGAGCTGATCGACGACAACGACGAGCTGCCGTTTTGAGGAGGGACGAGATGATCAAAATAGGCGATACACTCCGCTTCGTGCCGTCAGCATGGAGCGAGGCGGGCAAGGGGCTCGGCATACCGCGACCGGCATGGATGCAGGAGGCGGACGTCATAGGCGAGGTCGTGTACATCAACGCCGCGCATGGCTACTACCGCGTCCGCTATACCGTCCGCGCGCCGTTCGGGCGCGAGTGGGTCGGGCACGAATGCTTTAAGATGACACCGCCGCGGGTGGCCGACGAAGTCGAGCCCTCGCGTGGGAAATACAAAGGCTATAGGTCAAAAAAAGAACCGGGAGGGTCAAACAATGCGTACTGTCGCAATCTGTAACCTAAAGGGCGGCGTCGCCAAGACGACGACCGCGATTAACGCGGCGGCGATACTCGCCGCACAGCGTGCCCAAAATGTCCTTGTCGTTGACGCGGACAGCCAGTGCAACTGCACGGAGTTTTTACAGCGGGACAAAATGCACCCGCGGACGCTGGGGGACGTGCTGAGGTATCGCGGCAACGATGCCGGTGTTTACGCCCTTGAGGGTATCGAGCACAGCCGGTACGCCGGGATTGACATCCTCGCGGCGGACGACAGCTTGATGGACCTCGATCTGAGCAAGGTCGAGACCGGCGACGCCTCTGCGGCGTGTCTGCGGGAGTTGGCCGCTCACGCCGAGGCGCGCACCGACGGCAGCCCGGTGATTTACGACTGGATGATCGTCGACTGCCCGCCTGCATTCAACGCGGCCTCTGCCGCGGCGCTCCTCGCGGCGGACGAGGTGGTCATCCCGATAAAGCTTGACGCCTTCTCCCTGCGCGGCATGGCCAACATCATGCAGCAGATACGCAACATGCAGCGGATCAACCCCAAGCTCCGCGTCGCGGGCATCCTGCCCACGATGTGGTACAGGTCGGACAACATCGTCCGCGCCGAGCGCGAGCTGCGCGCCTCCGGGCTGCCGGTGTTCCCGCACATCCGCCGCACGGTCAAGGCCGACGACATGACGTTTGAGCAGGAGCCGCTGATAGTATGCTCCCCGAGGAGCGCGGCGGCAGTGGATTACAGGCACTTTGTCGAGTGCCTCATCAAGGGGGTGCAGTGATGGCCAATTTTGACCTCGCCAGCGTGCTCAAGGACGCCGGTGCCCAGATGGGCACGGGGCGCGAGCAGATCGAGTACATCGACATCGACAAGATCGACGCGGACGCCAACAACTTTTACGCGATGGGCGGCATCGGTGCCCTGATGGCAAACATCGAGCTCATCGGCTTGCAGCAGCCTATCCGCGTGCGCCCGAATCCGGACGCGCCGGGGCGGTACATCGTCGTCAGCGGGCACAGGCGCTTGACTGCGTTCCGGCAGCTCCGCGACGACAAGGACGGCGGCGAGCGCTGGGCAACTATCCCCGCCATCGTGGAGGCCTGCGCCGACAGCGCCGACTTGCAGGAGCTCCGCCTCATCTACGCCAACGCCGACACGCGAAAAATATCCGACTTTGAGCTGCGCACGCAGGCGGAGCGCGTGGAGGAGCTGCTGTACAAGCTCAAGGAGCAGGGCGTTGAGTTCCCCGGCCGCATGCGCGACCATGTCGCCGAGGCGTGCAAAATCAGCAAATCCAAGCTCGGCCGACTTAAACAGATCAAGGACGGCCTCGCCCCGGACATCAGCCTGGCATATTACGAGACGGGCACACTCAACGAGGCCGCCGCGCTTGAGCTGGCCAAACTGCCGGAGGATGTGCAGCGGGAGATCATCGACCGCGTGCGGAATATGATCGGCGGAAACGTGTCGCGGCTCGGCTCGGTGCTGGCTGACAACATGGGCAAGGATATCCTGCGACTGCGGGAGCTCGACTGCCGCAAGTGCGCGGGCGGGGGCGAGTGCATCAACCAGGCGCAGATACTGGATAAGCTCTATGCCTTTGGCTATCGCGGGTACTCGCACTGTGTCTCCGGCTGCTGCGCCACCTGCCCTGACCTCGCCACCTGCTCAATGAGCTGCCTGCGGATGAAAGAGAAAAAAAAGAAGCTCAAGGCGGACAGGAAAGCCGACCTTACGGCAAAAAAAGAGGCAGTTGAGGCGCAGAACGCCGCCACGATTTCCGAGATTAAAAAGCTCTGGCAGCGGATGGACGCGGCGTGCCGGGTGCAGGGCAAGGACTTTTTGGAGATATGCGACGCTTGCAAGCTGGACGGTCTCAGCTTTTCCGCGCCAGGCTATCTTGCCGGGAAATGTATTGACAGCATCGGCACACCAACGCCGTTTGGCTACCGCGTTGACATTGTTGCAATAAACAAACTTGTCGCTGTCGCCGATATGCTCGACGTGTCGCTGGACTATCTCCTCGGGCGGACGGATGAAATGAGGATGGGAGGTGACGACAATGACACGTAAGCGGTACATCAAGCAGCTGATGGCGGTCGGGGTGCCGCGCAACACTGCTGTGCACGCGGCGGAGGCGGCGCTCGCCACCGGCAAGAGCTATGACCTAGTATTCCGGGCGCTGATGTACTGGATTTATGGGCAACTGATCACGGAGGTCACGGACTTTATCACGGGTCGCCCGGGCGCGGAGGCGCGAGCCGATGGCTAGGTGCAATGCGCTGATGGCGCGCATGGAGGAGCATGCGCTGCGATACGCCCATGCGGCGCGGCTGCTGGAGATCGGCTTTTGCACCGACATCGCCACTATTGCCCTCGGCCGCCTCGGCTGGGGCGAGAAGCGGCTGACCGAGTTTGAGGCGGCATTCTCCGCCGCCTATGAGGAGTATGACGCTCTCCGCGAGGAGGACGGCAGCGACGACCGGGAGCAGGCTTATTATAAAGCCTGCCTCGATCGCGAGATAAAACAGTACGTAGGCAACAAATTCCGGGTGCCGTTCGACGAGCGGCACCCGGAATTGAGAGGAGGATGAGCTTGACTGACTGAGACCTACAACATCGACTGCATGGAGTACATGCGGACGCTGCCGGACAAGGCGTTTGATCTCGCGGTCGTTGACCCGCCGTATGGCATCAACTTTTCGGGACAGGCAGATAAACACGACGGCATTGTCGGCGGGGGCGGTGTGACCGCAAACAGGCACTACCACATATTCGATGACAGCAAGCCTCCGGGCTCGGACTACTTCTCCGAGCTCCGGCGTGTTTCGGACGCACAGATAATTTTCGGCGGCAACTACTTCGCGGACTTCCTGCCGCCGACGGCGTGCTGGATAGTCTGGGACAAGCGCTGCCATGATAATATGCGCAATAACTTTGCCGACTGCGAGCTCGCATGGGGCTCACCGGCACTCGGTCCAGCAAGAGTGTTCCGCTTTGTGTGGATGGGTATGATTCAAGGCGGCAAGGGACGGGAGGAACGATTCCATCCAACGCAAAAGCCGGTCGAGCTGTACAAGTGGATTTTTACCCGCTTCGCCAAGCCCGGAGACCGCATCCTCGACACGCATCTCGGCTCCGGCTCGTCGCGTATCGCGGCGTATGATCTGGGGCTGGACTTCGTCGGGTGCGAGCTCGACCCGGTATACTACAAGCTGGAGGAGGAGCGCTTCTCCAAGCACTCCCAACAACTAAACCTATTTATTGATTAGCCGAGCGCCGTGAGGGTCGAGGGCGACTATCACGGAGGAGATATGCAAAAAAAGCTGATCAAGTCGGCTGGCCCGCTGGTCGCCGAGGCCCTATACAAGCCGCGCACCGCACCGACCGGGCGCGGACGAGGAAGGAAGTCGAATCCCACGAACGAGATGCAGAGGATCGTCAACGACAAGCTCTCATGGCAAAAGCTCAAGTGGCTGCTCGCCGCGAATTTCATCAAGGGCGACATCGTCGGCTGTTTGACATTTGACGACGACCACTTGCCGGAGACCCGCAAGCAGGTGACCAACAAACTCGGATGGTTCCGCCGGAAGGCAGAGGCGGCGCGCCGGGCGCGCGGGCAGGAGCTCGTGATGTTCTGGTCGATCGAGCACCGGCACGGAGACGGACGCTGGCACATCCACATCGTGGCCAACGCCACAGGCGGAGAGGACTACGCCGAGCTGCACCGGCTATGGGGGCAGGGAGAGACGGAGTTTGCCGCGCTGCGTGTGGACACCAAGCGCAACTATGAGACGCTGGCGCGCTATATGTGCAAGGAGGCGCGTGAGAAGGTCGGGCAGAGATCGTGGAGCTACACCCGCAACGCCAAAAAGCCGGAGACAGAGAGCTTCTGGGTGCCGGACGACACGACGCTGCGCGTGCCAAAGGACACGACGGTATTTAAGGATGTGCGAGCCAAGGGCGAGTATCAGTATATAGAGTTTGCTTATGACAACGCGCTCCGCCGCCGCAGACGCTCACCGAGGCGGCGCAGGTAGGAGAGACTGTGCCCAGATGGGCACGAGGAGAATGCACTTTTTATTTTAATTTTTCTGGCTTGAAAGCTGTATTATTCTTAGGCAAGAGGAGGCCAAACATATTGCAAACACTCAACAAATCGTGTATAATGCTAACTGTAAGGAACGGGTTCCTTGTGTGCCCGACCTGCCGACGGAATCGACACTTGATGAAGATCCCGCCGGACGCTGCGGCAGTTAACCTCTTGGTCTACTGCCCGGACTGTAAAACCGAACATCGGATAGACATCCGAGAGGGCCAGTGCTTTGAGAGCCGGAGCCAATGACAAGCGCAATGCGTGCGCTGTGTTGTTGGCTCCGGCTCTTTTGATTTTGCTCGGACGATGGAGGTGATAGCCCATGGCGAGCAAACCATTGAGACCATGCAACCATGCAGGGTGCGGCGTGCTGACGCGCGAGGGCTGGTGTCCCAAGCACAAGCCTCGTGAGCAGCGCAAGGCGAGCGCGGGGTATCACGGCTGGTACATGCTGCCCATCTGGACGGAGAGGCTGCGCCCGGCTCAGCTCCTGCGGGAGCCGTTCTGCCGGGAGTGCGCGCGGCAATATCCGCCGAGCGATCCGCGCCATCGCACACCGGCGACGGTCGTTGACCACATCATTCCGCACTGCGGCGAGTGGGATGTGTTCACCGACCCGGACGATCTGCAAAGCCTCTGCAAGCGTCATCACGACATCAAAACCGCGCAGGAGCAGCGCGAAAAGCGCCGTTTTTGACGCCGTTTGCAGCGCTGAGGCTACGTCCGCGCCCAAGCGTCGCGGCCGCGCGAGTGCGAGCGCGTCGCCCGCGCGATTCAAGACCGCCCCCCACCCCGAAAAAGTTTTCAAGGGGGGCGCCAT
>ERZ1035037.92-NODE-92-length-37312-cov-11.678289_pt1 | contig 37312 bp, 40 predicted proteins | sample MGYA00520618_ERZ1035037 | MGnify/ENA primary metagenome ERZ1035037 (study PRJEB33766, sample SAMN09781741) | gut metagenome | biome: gut microbiome | host: Homo sapiens | place: Madagascar | study: EMG produced TPA metagenomics assembly of the PRJNA485056 data set...
AACAAGCAAACGAAAAAACGAAAACTTTTTCTTTATTCATTGTGGATATTCCTTTCCGCTTTTCGCGATATAGAAACGGGGTAAAAGGGGAAAACAAAAATTATTTGAAATTTTTCGTAAAAACTCTTTACAAAAAGAAAATTGTGTGGTATTATGTAGACGAAAAGGCATACCGACTGCCATAAGTCGGGCATATTAACTCAAGGAGAGAGGTAAAATTCCGAATGCAGAATGAAATCAAAGAAGAGGTAAAGAAACCCGAATCCGAAGCGGACAAAGAACTTAGCGATTTGTTTGTGAAAGACGAGGAGGTAGCCGCTACCGAAAACAACGCAGATACCCTTACTGCTGGGCAGGAAACCGACGGAACGAAAGAGGACACCGAAGTCAAAACCGAAGAACCGTCCGTCGATATGTCGGCTGAAGAAAAAAGCGGCGCAGAAAATTCCGAAAAACCCGAAAGTGAAAATTCGCAGGACACAGCGCAGACAGACGCGCCGGAAGTCGAAAAAGCGATATTCACGCAGTCGCAAGTCAATAAATTGGCAGGCAAAGCAAGAGAAGAAGGCAGAGCGTCGGCTTTGAAAGAATTGTTTGCGAGATACGGCGTGGCTGACGAGAACGAGTTGAACGGAATATTCGGCAAAGGACAAACGTATGACGACCTGAACGAAGAATATGCCGCGCAGGGCAATTCGGTCAGAGAAGTCAGAGCCGAAAACGCTTTACTCAGAACAAACATAATTCCTGAACGTTGGGACGACGTTAAAGCGATTCTTGGCACGAAAGGTCTTGAGGTTTCTCAGGAAAACATTACCGCAGAATTGGCGACGCATCCGGAATGGCGAGGAGCGAGTGTGGCAGTTGAAACGGAAAAGAAACCGTTCAGCCCGGAATTGGGCGAGCAACTGAAGAACACTCCGACGCAGAAACCGGACGCGACGGAAAGCAAGATGTCGCCGCTCAGACGGTTAGGCACTGAAAACGGCGAAAACGAATCGCCCGAAGTTGCCGAAGAGAAGAGAATTCTCTCGCTGTTCGGGCTGTAAAAATTTCTGTGGATTATCCAAAAGGAGAAAAGTGAATTATGACTATCGATGAGGCTAAGAAAGCATTTGACGAAATGAGAGCGCAGGGCGCGGACGATAATGCGATACTCGGAACGCTGTACAGAATGTTCCAAGACGACAAAATCGACGTAGAGCAACTCGGCGCGCTTGTAAACGTACTCGGATATGAACTTACGGACGAATTCAAGCAGATGACTCCGGAAGATCAAAAGACGAAAGGTTGGGAAGCCGACGACGAAAGCGAAAAAGCGGAAGGCGTGACCGACGAAGAAGTCGAAAAAGCGAAAGAGTACGGCGACGATCCTGACGAAAGGGGCGGTAACGAATCCGATGAAAAATCGGACGAAACGGACGCCGAATCCGATAAAAAGGATGAGGAAGAATCCGACGAGGAAGCGACTAAAAAGGCGAGGAAAATATTCGGTTTGGACTAAAAAATTTATTTTTTTAGGAGAAAACCTATATGCCCGGTAACAATATAGAACTTATTACCAAGTATAGCACCAAAGCGTTCGACGAAGTTTATAAACAGGAATCGGTTACGGCGGCTTTGGACGTCCCCAACGCGTTTATGGAATTCACGGGTGCAAAGACCGTTAAAATCAGAAAATTCCAGACGGGTGGACTTAACAATTATTCGAGAAACAACAACGCGGGCGGTTACGGCGATTTAAGAATCGACGAACCCTCGGGCAATTACTACGGATCGGCGGGATTCGGATATAAGCAGACGAGCGCGAAAGTCGAATGGGAAGAAAGAACCCTTAAGATGGACAGAGCGGCGGCTATTCCGATCGAGTATTTCGATAACGAGGAAGCGGGCGGCGACGTAGTATCGCTTACGGCATCCGAATTTATGAGAACCGTTATGGTCCCCGAAAACGACGCGTACACGCTTTCGACGATTGCGGCGAATGCGGGTAAGGTTGTAGGCGAAGCGATCGCAGACAACAAAGCCCTTGCGGCATTGAACAGCGCGTTCCTGTATTTCGAGGAAAACGAAGTTCCCGCAAACGATCAGGTTATCTTCGCATCTCCGGCGTTTATGAAGAAACTTCGTGAAACGACCGAAATGACGAGATTCCTCGGCGAGGATGTAAAAGATAGAAAAGTCAATTACAAAATCACGAATTACGAAGGCAGAGATATTATCACGGTATCTCCGCAGAGGCTTCATACGGGATTCAAACCTTACGAAGGCGGTTACGGTTGGGAAGCCGGTTCTGCAGCGATTAATTTCCTTGCGGTAGCAAAATCCGCAGTCGTACACATTAAGAAATTCGAGCAGTTGAAAATCGTAAGCGGCGACATGAACCTTGCCGGTAACGGATTCGATGGTTACACGATTTATGCACGTATGTATTACGACGTATTCGTACTCGACAACAAGAAATACGGTATTTACGCAAGCATTTCTTCGACTCCTGAAGCCGCAGAGGTTCCTATGGTAAAACTTGAGATCGAAGTAGATAAGACTTCGCACAATATAACCAAGATTACCACCACTCCTCCGAACACGCTTTGCTTTGTAGCGTCGGGAACGAAATCGGGTGAAACGTTGACTTCTCCCGTACTTGCGAAAGTCGGCGACAACGTTAAGTCCGGAACTAAGTTCTATGCTATAACTTCCGACAAGAAGATTATCAGCAACGAAGTTGTTCCGTACACTGCTTAATTCAGTCGAAGCAACAATTTAACACAAAGAGGCTATCATTCCGAAAAGGTTTGGTAGCCTTTTTTTTGAAATATTTTTTAAAATCTTTTTAGAAAACACTTGACAAGATTTTAAGGTTGTGATAATATATGCTTAGGAAATGGATTTTCGCATATTTTCCGTTTCCCATTCCCCCTTACTCGCGCCGTCGCGTTCTTGATTACTGACGCAAGTTTTTTGCCCTTTTGCTTAAATTTTTCTTGCGTACTCGTTCGTTTATAACAGTAATTCTCCAATCATTAAAACCTTTCTGACGCGGCGGCGTGACGATATGCTGTATATGCTCGGAGCAACGAGCGATATGGCACCGACAGGCAGTTAAAGGGTTCTGCCTTTATTCGAGTTCAAATTGCGTAGGGGAACTCGGAAAACAAAACCCTTTTTACGGAAGGCAAATAGGGTCGACCCCTATATCTTCCTCCAAGGGTGTGTAGTTCCACCTATTGGCTACTGATGTTACTCGGCTAAAATCGGGTACGGTATGGCTTTGGCTGTTCGTCTTGCTCCGTTAAGGCAGACAAACGGGTTTTGAAAAGTTTTCCTCGGAAGAGCAGAGCGTGTTGCCGCTTACAGCGCGCATAAACAGAGAGTGAGTAGAAGAATCCGCAACAGTTGGCTATTATTAGTGTGAAGTAATTGTCATACAAACGATCGTGAATCCTCGGTTAAGGGTTGCAACTGAAAAACTTTTCATTTTTTGCCGCTGACCAATATGCGGGATAAAAGTGGTTGGGTTGACAGGTATGAACTTCACACGCCTCTTTACAATGCGTACCACGTGAAGTCTTTATAGCGGAATAGAGAAACCCGGAATCTCGCATGGCTCATAACCATGAAATTGCTGGTTCAAATCCGGCTTCCGCAACCATTCGCAGTATCTTTGGCATACAATTTTGACTCCGACATCAGGCAGGAAATCTCGTTGTGAAACGGGATTTTTTGCTTTTGTAAAAAATTTTCCTAAAAACGCTTGCAAAACTCATAATTTTGTTGTATTATGATAATGAATAAAAATATTATTTAGGCGGTGTGGATATGGCAGACACGAAAAAGCCGAACGTCGGCGAGGCTATATTAGGTAAAAATAAACAAGCGATCGGATCGTATCAGGAAGCCCCGGGCGGAGGTACGCCTTTAAAAGCGGGCGAGAAAGCACCGTCTAAAGAATGGGTAGCGGCGAATCGCAAAATGCAACCTCGAGATGATGACGGAAAGTTTACGTACAACGCGGCGAACGCGAAGCCTTTGGAGTACGGACCGTCAAGAGGTTGGACTGTCCCGCCTTTTTTACGTGGTGTTAAACTGACGTATGTAAAAAAATCCGATGTAATCATGACCGAAGAGGGTAAAAGAGTTCTTGCGGGTGTCGATATGACTCGCGAGCAACTTATAAATAATTTTAAAGAGTATTCGGAACAAGAAGGCGGGTTTAAAAATCTTTCGAGCGAAACACAGAGTAAGACCGGCGCGTTTTCAAAGAAAGAGAAAGTCGCAAAGGAAATGGGTTATGAGGGATTATTGAAAAATCTCACCATTCAAGATCTTACCGATAATTATAAAGGAAATAAAGAATCGGGCAAATTAAAAGGCAAATTCAAAGATGTCAAGAAATTAAGTGAAAAGCCTCAATCGAATCCCGAGCCGAAGAAAGAGGTTGCACCCGAAGCCCCGAAATCTGACGTTACGAGCGAAGAAAAAGAACTTGCGAGTACGGATCCTGTTAAACTTTTTGCCACAAGCGAGAACGCAAAGGCATTAAGAAAGAAAGCGGAAGAAAAGGGCTTGAATTTATCCGGTAAGGCGGTAGCGAAAGCGATTGCCGATGGATATACGTGGGGAGATCTAAATAAAGTTGTTGACGAGGCGTAATTATGGTTACGAAGTCAGATAACACGAAAGGTAATCCTTATCACGATAAGGAAGGTAAATTTACAAAAAAAGAAGGTGCGTCAGCCGGCGGTGGAATAAATACCGAAAATGAGAGCGTTGGCTCACCGAAGAAATTATCGTTGTCGGATATAGTAATTACGCCGCAGGAAGTCGGGAAACTAAATCTTTTTAATTCTGAAGATGACGACGCTGATTTTTGGGATAAGGTAGATACATATTCCGAAGCAAAAACTGATTCTGCGAAAGAGGATTTGAAAACTACTGAGGGAACAGAGCAGGTAACGATATCTACAAATCCCGATGTCGTAACGGTTATTAATGGTCTTGATTCTAAGACTGTTTATGATACTGTATTAAAAGATCCGACATTGGATCCCGATAAAATTAAGAATGCATCGGAATCTGAACTGAAAGAACTTTTGCAAGCGCAGTCGGTTCTTGCCGAAAAGAAAAACGATAAAACGCTTGAAGAAGTAAATAATAAATACTTTTATAATTTATGGCAATATCCTGTAAAGCCGTCAGATTATCTGGATAAAAAGGATAAAATTCAGGCTAAAAAGGATTATTTCCTTTTTGATTATAAAGGTTCTGATAAACAAGAAAAACTTGCCTCTCTTGATTCTTTTGTGGAATCGGGAGAAAAATACGCAAAAGCAAAAGAGATATACGATTCCAAATACAAATCTGCGATTGAGATTGTAGATAAATTCGGGAACGGAATATATAGTTTTGAGCGTAAAGAGTCTGCAATATACATTGGCGCAAAGAATTATCCTGTTTTTAACGAGATAGCCGAAAGTAAGAAGATTTTCGGACCGAATTCCGAAACGGTGATAACCGCGTTACAAAATTCAAATCCTACTGCATTAAACGCAGTGATTGGATATACGGGCAGTTATGCAAGCATCAACGAGCCTTTAAGAGGTGAAACTTATCTCGGCAGTAAAACAAGCAAAGAAGAGTTTGTTAAAAACGTTGAAGGAATGACAGATGCTATAGAATTATCCACATACGATTTTGATTATTGGGTTCAGCGCGGGACACATGGCGTAGTCGATGAAGAAAATGGGGTTGATATAAATCCGAGTATGACAACTGCGGAGTTAAACAATTTGGTCGGTAAGCAATTTGTACAGCGTTCGTTTTTCTCGGCAGGAGCGGCTAAAAACACGGGTATGCCAACGCGTCCGATAATACTGAACGTTTATTGTCCGAAAGGCACAAAAGGTTTATATGTGGAATCGATTTCGCAATTTGCGGGCGAAAATGAAATGATTCTTCAAAGAGGATATACGTATAGGATAACAAAAACCGAAAAGAATTCAAACGGTAGAATTTTTGTTGATTGCGAAGTCGTATTAGGCTCTGATAAAGATAAATACACCCACAAACAACTTGTGGACGTAGCAAATAAATACATAATGGAGTAAGGGAATGAATAAAGACCAAGATATTATGCACGTAGGTTTTACAAGCAAAAACCTTGTTTGTAAGAAATGCCGGTATGGGGCAATTACCGATCCTGAAAATTCGTTTTGTGCGTTTTACGATGTGAAACCGTATGAAATTCGTTGTCAAGGTAAAGACTGTCCGCATTTTGAATCGTTTGAAAAATATGCAAAACAAAAATAACTAAATACAAAGGGGAATATAAAATATGTTAGGTGCAGTAATAGGCGACGTTGTTGGCTCGCGTTGTGAGTTTAACAACATTAAGACTAAAGATTTTGAATTGTTTGGAAAGGGCTGTTATGCAACGGACGATACGGTTATGACGTGTGCCGTTGCTGAAGTTCTGATAAATAAAAAGCAAAACGACAAAGATTATATCATCGATACTTTAAAAAAGTGGGGCAAGAGATATCCACAGGCGGGGTATGGCGGTCACTTTGGATGCTGGGTATTGGGTAACGAACGCGAGCCATACAACAGTTACGGAAACGGTGCGGCTATGCGAGTTTCGGCAGTTGGTTGGATTGCCGAGTCTGAAGAAGAAGTTAAGGACTTATCGCGGAGAGTTACGGAAGTTACTCATAATCATCCCGAGGGAATAAAAGGTGCTGAAGTTGTTGCGATGTGTATTTATTACGCAAAACAAGGTAAAGACAAAGCGTTCATAAAAGAATACGTCGAAAAATATTATAATCTTGATTTTGATTATGATAATTTAAGAAAGACATATATTCACGCAGAAGAAATTTGTCAAAACACCGTTCCGCAAGCGATTTTTTGTTTTTTGATATCGGATAGTTTTGAAGATTGTTTAAGAACTACTATTTCAATTGGTGGTGATTGTGATACTACAGCCGCTATCAGTTGTGCGATTGCCGAAGCCTATTATGGTGGTTGCGGATCTTGCGGAAAAGAAGTTCTTGATTATCTGACTCCCGATATGAAGAATATATTAAAAAAAGTAAAAACGAGGTAACTTATGGACGGCGGAAACAACATAGAATTAACCACAAAACAAATCACGGGCAAGAAGAAAATCGATAAAGTTTTCAAGAAAAAGCCTGTTGTGAAAGAATTAAGTCAAACCGAAATCAATAAAATGTTTGGAATTAAGGAGAAATAATTATGAAAAAGCAGGAAATGTTGGACTATATCGATAAACTTATCGCGGATGAAATCGAAGCGATTGACGGGTATCATAAAGGCATTGAAAAAATGCAGGATTCACCTCGGGTGGTTGATTTATTCGGCAGAATTTATAACGACGAAACAAGACATTTAACCGACTTGCAGGACCTTAAGAAAGCCGTTGAACAGCATGAAGAAGTTATGGAGTCTATCGAAATGCAAAGAATGTTCGGACTCCAAGATTGCGGACCTGTCTGCGTGTATGGACCGCAGGGCGACGGAATAGTTATTACCGACGAAGATAAAGAAAAGAAGGAATAAGATATGGCGTTTATCAATAACAAGAAATTTGCAGAGATACGTAACGCGGCAAAAAACGGCGACGAAAAGGCATTGAAAGTATTACAAGCAATGCGTAAAATGCAACCGCAAGCCGATATCGACAGACTTGTCGAAGATTATTATGTTATACCTGCTCCCGCCGTTGAAGAAACGCCCGAAACGCCCGCTGTAGCCGACGATTTAAGCCTTAACGATGCAAGTGTTGTCGATTCGGTGATTTCGTCTGATATAGCCGATTCTGACGGCGACGTTACGACTATTACGTATAATCTCGACGATATCACAAAAGATATGGACGGGCTTGTTGACGAAGATGAAGTCGAAGATATGTCGTTTTCGGATTTCCTTGCGGATAAGAAAAGGAATATGATGCGGGCGAGAAAGAACGCGGATTATTTCAAAATGTATGATAACGACAGCAGAAGCAAGTACGCGGCGGACGCGGTTGCGAAATACAAAGCGAAGTTCGGCGATCTTGAGCGTGATATCGACAGACGCAATAAAGACACGATGACCGCTTTGGGAATGTATGAGCAGAGTGTGGGGGATGAACTCGACGATGAAGTCGAACTCAACGCGGACAATGCCGACAAAGCGTATTCGGATCTGATAGACAATTCGGGCGCGATGCACTCGTTTGGCAGATATTGGGACGAAGAGGACAAAGCGAACGTTGTTACGGAACTTAAGGCACTTATCGGTAAATACGGGAAAAAGAACGTACTTGCGGCAATAAATACTTTGAAAAGCGATAACGAGAATTACAAGAGTTATATGCACAACAAGATAGACACCGAGGTTGGGAAATACTCTAAAAATCTCGAAAATTTGCTTGGCAAGTAATTTTTTTGAAAGGCAAGGGAAAACTTTGCCTTTTTTTATTGATTTTTTCTGAAAATGTGATATAATAAAATTAAAGGTGTGTTATGATACAAAAATTATTGATAGAAGTGGACGCGCCGATGCCGCTTCAGAGTTACGGAGAGGGACACGTTATTATGTATAATGCGCAAAGAGGAAGATATTATGTAACCACACGCGAGAACTTCCTTGCGGTTCAGAACGCAAAAATATCCGAACTTGAAAAAACGATTCTCGATACCGAGGAGCGTATAAAGACAACTCAGACCGAAATAAGTAAAACCGTAGGGGATTTAATACAGTCTTTTGCGGATTTTCAGACCAAATCGAGGGAAGAACAGGCTAAGTTTTATGAAACTTACAAAGAAACGAACGCTAAAATTCTTGACCTTGTAAAAAAATCTTGTGTTACAGGAGAATAAGACTTTATGAAAAAACGTAGTTTGTTTTTTGCTTCAATGGCGATGTTATTCGCTTTAGTCGGGAACTGCATATTCTTAACCGGTTCTCCGAGAGTTGCACACGCGGAAGAAAACGTTCCGCCGGCAGAAGAAAGCATAATCGAATCTGAATCTACCGGCGAACCGGAAAGTATTGCCGAATCTGAGAGCGAAGTTGTGGAACTTCCCTGCAAGGTAGTAGTTGCCGCCACTCAGTACGGAGATGTTATAGTCGATAAAGAATCGGGTAACGTCGGCGATATTGTAACCGTTTACGCGAAGCCGTATTCGTTATTTAAGTTAAAGAGTATAACAGTCAACGGCACTGCACTTGTTGCGAATGCCGACGGAATTTATACGTTTGCAATGATAGAGGGCGAAAACAAGGTTTCTGCCGAATTCGAGATAAGCCAATCCGAAGTTTCCTATATTTTGGGGCTTATCGAGAATGCTAAGAACGGCAACTTTGAAGATATATTCTCTCTGAAAAATTTATTGACGCTTATAAGTTGGGCGATTTCGTTGTTTATGGGTAGCGGATTCTGCATCACGTTGCTGAAATCCAAAAAGATAAAAGCACAGACCGCACAGGAAATTTCCGAAGCAGTCGACGCGGCTACCAAGAGCGAAGTTGCGAAAGGCATATCCGCGTTCCTTAGCGAGCAGTTTGGACCGTCGTTTGACGCGCTCAGTACGAGTATAAACGATATTTCCGAAACGTGTCAATCAATGGCTCGTTGCATGGTTTTAGGGCAGGAGAACACGCCTGAAGCACGTCTTGCTATTATACAGGAACTTTCGTCTAAGTCTAAAAAGGCAGAGAGTTTGGCAGATGAAGTAAAGAAGATCGTCCATGCGGAAATGGCTGACGCAGAAAAAGCAAAGCAGGACAAATTGGATTTGATTGAAGAACTTGAAGCAAAGAATCAGGCAATCGGGACGGACACTTCGGCAGAAGAAAACCCGGACGATAAGCACGATTTGGAAGGAAGATATTAAGAGGATAAAACAGTATGGGTGGAATTGAGAAGAACGACGGAAAAGATCTCGGCGCAGTGTTTGTCGGAAAGAAAAAGAAATTCATCGATAAATTAAGAGATAATATACAGAAATTGCTGATAATTGCGGTATCTGCCGTGTATATTTTCCAAGGCTTTTTCTCTTTGTCAAAAAGAGATACAACGGTTTTGGATATTCTTGGCAGTATCGGATTATCGATAATTATCGGTGTTGTGATATCTACGAGCATGAACTCAATGGGCATAAAGGACGGGCGCAGAAGCGAGTTGTTTGAAGCGTCTATGAAAGCCTACGGAGAAGCGAAATCCAAATCCACAAAATACTTCGATAAACTTCAGGCTTGGTGCGAGTACAAAAACTCTATCGATCTTGAAGCGAAGAAAAAAGATATCGTATTGACGGCAGGATTGTCGTGGAAAGGCTTTAAATTCGGGTATTATGACGAACACCCGGAAAGACTATCGGAAGAGCAGAAAAAGCAGTTAGAACGCGCGAAATCGGCTAAAATAGAAAAGTTGTATTCGAGCGATCTTCTGAGCGATAGCAATAAAGATAAGTCGTTATTCGGAAAGCCGTTTGGCAGATTCGGCAAGTCGGAAAAAGATTACTCGTTGATTGTAAACACATCCGATATGGTTTACAAGGTAGCAATCGGGATAGTCTGTGGTTTATATATGCTGAAGCCGATATTTTCCGAGCAGATTCTTGCGAATATGATATGGAACACGTTGCAGATATTGTTGTGGTTGGCGTTCGGATCTATGAAGTACGCAAACGCGAAATACTTTATGGAGTATGAATACAGACAATCGCACGTCATTCAGAAAACAGAATGTATAAACGAATTCTTTATAACAATGGAGAACCGTCCCGAAGTTATCGAGCAGTTCGATGATGAAGCCGAAATCGATAAATACATTTTGGAATTCATAAACGAAAAGGAGAGAGTGAAGAAAAATGCCGAACAACCAGCAGACACCGCCGGCAGTGGTGACGACGGAAACGCCGAATCAGAACATATCTCAGACACCGAGCCAGCCGCCGAAAATGACGGTTAAGGAGTTTATTTTCAGGCTCTGCTTATATATATTTATCGGCGGTGTTTTACCGTTTATATTCCTTGTATGGCGGTTTGATTTATTTAATCCGAACGCAAACAAGCCCGTAGCAATAGGTGGTTGGGGAATCGTTGCGATATTGTTTATTACGATATTCTTTCTCAAAACATTGAAAGCAATCCGAAAAGGAATGATGTTTTCCGTATGGACTCGGGCTATAGACGCGATTACGAAAGTGTTTATTCCTTTACTTATTGCGATTGTCGTAGTAAACTTTGTCGGAAGTATTCAGAAAGAATTGTTTCAGTTTTTAGTTGTAGTATTTTTGCTTGAGATACCCGCAACTGCGATAAACCCGATTCCGAGATGGACTTATGAGAATAAAATTGAAGAAATGTCGCTTGGGATTGGTAAAATTGCCAAAAATATCAAAGAACATTTAGAAAAGTCTAAAGGGGAATAATAATGCTTGACCTTTGGAACAGCAGAAGAGATATGTTTATAGAGTGCGAATGGTGGTCTGTGGATAAAAGAGAAATAATTCCCGCAGACCAAATTTGCTATAAACGAACTCCGAACGGAACGTTTTTTGCTAAGGAAGTCAATTCGTACACAAGCGACAATCAGATAGTTGAAAGCGCGTTTATGGCTACGCAGAAAACTATTACGTTAGTTACGGGCGATAATCTAAGAACTCCGGTTGCGATAAAGCAAAACGATATTGTAAGAATCGGCGACGATATATATCGTGTAGACGGAATTCAGGAATCGCCGGTAAAAAAGCAAAATCAATATATGAATTATGGGAGCAGTCGCACAACTTACTTGAGTCTACGCGGCTGATAGGCTATGGACGAGATTGATTGGGATAAAGAAAAACTTAAACTCGCGCGGATTATCGTAAAGAATCTAAAAGCAGAGTTTTCCGTTGTTCGTTTGTCCGGGAACCTCGCAAATACAATATCCATAACGAAATACAGTAGCGAATCTCAGAGCGGGTACGATATAAATATTCCCGCAGAAATATACGACATTCCGCTATATCGGCGTAAAGGCGTAGTTGTTCATACAGGAAACGGCAGTTACGCAAACGAAGTCGATTTAAGCGGCGGGTTCAGCGGACGGCATAAGAATTATGTAGATCGGTGTATTCAAGAATCTATTCAGGAATGGCTTAGTTTATCGAGAATAAAGGCAAAGGTTGAATAAAAATGGCAGGTTTGGATTATAATGCGCTTGTAGAAATGATACGTAACAACATTGCGAACGTAATGACCGATCCGTTTTATGACGGTTACGATATCGAAGTTACGAACGAAATGCAGTTCCTCGAAAAGAAAGAGGGCTATAGAAATCGCATTTATATTGTTGTGAAGTTCGCGCCGGCGACAACGTTTTTCGGGCAGACTGTATTGAGTTTCACCGTTACTGCGATTTCTGAGCATAACCACTGCTTTGTTTGCCAAAAATTGTTGTCGGATTACGCGCAGAAATACAACTTAGAGCAGACAGGTTATATTCAGCAGATATACGAAACACCCTCGGTTATATTAAACTTCAACGAAATATACGAAGGCTTTGCCGCCGTTATGGCGATGAGCGGCACGTTCGTTATCGCTAAAGACATTGCAAGGATAAGTTTTGAGTATATATACACAGACAAAGATGGCAATGAACAACCGCCCGAAACAGTAAACGCAATAACAAATTACTGTCAGTTTAATAACGACGTTGACAGTCAGGCGTTTTACGGAACGCACGACATTGCGGATTCTATAGCGAGAATAGGCTCATTTTCTTGCGGGTTATCGACGTATCTTTTCAACAACAGCCAACTTATTAAAGACTGTTTAAAACTTGTACAACTTGCTGAAAAGGACGCTACTCCGCTTGCAAATATAGATAAAAAATTCAAGATCGTAGTACATTTCGGCAATATGCTTGCAATGACTGTAGATATGAAACTTATATCTTTTAACTCCGAGGCTTCGTTAGGCGATTTACCGATAGTGTCTATATCTTTTGCAAAATAAGGCGGTGAATTATGGCGGCTCAATCAAGTAAACGTGTTGTAACGATCCGAATCGTCGGCGGTGGCGGGAGCGGCGATAGTAGCGGAAAAGAAACCAAGCAAAAATCAGTCGAGTTTGATCCGAGAAAAATTTTATCGAAAACATTGGACGAGGCGTTCCCGACTTTAGCAAAAGTAAAAAACAGCGAGTTGGCTCAGTTTACTATCAAAAAAGCGGGCGCGGTGCTGAATTCGTCTGTATCTTATGCGACAAACAGATATTTTTCGCTTAAAGAAGATTACTTGTCCGAAAACGTATACAACAATATCAAATCGGGCGTAACAAAAGGCTTAGGAATGGCAAGTAGTTTAATATCCGGTGCGGCGGCAGGTGCAAAAGCCGGAAGTATGATTCTCCCCGGTGTAGGAACAGCGGTAGGCGCGGTTCTTGGCGCGGCAGTCGGCGGGTTCGGATATGGAGCGAATCAATATGTTCAGTATCAGCAGAAAATGAGCGGATATTATCAGCAATTAAACGCTACAAACGCTCAAACTCAGTTCCAAGCAAAACGTTTAGGATTATCTAACGAGGGACAAAACACTCTGAATTAAAGGGGCAATTATGAATTTAAGAGCAACAATAAACGGCAAACAATACGATATATTACAAGGGGCTACTTTCGCAGAAGAATTCAATGAAACTCTCGATAGTGGCTCTATTGTTATAAGCGGAGTAGAAAAGATAAACGATTTATTGCCTTACGACGACGTTTATATTTATTCTTTTGAAGATCCGAATTATGAGTTCAAAGGCTATCCGTTTGACACGAACAATCCGCAACCGAACAATCCGCAACCGAAGTTTTATAAGCATCTTCTTGTGGACCAATTCACCGAAGAGGTTTTAAGACTCGGCGACAAACGCGGTGCAGGTACTTATAAATACAAAATCGAGTTGATGAGCGAAACGAAAAAACTCGAAACAATTCAGTTGCCGAACATTTCGATAACTCAGCCGATACAGGGTACAAAAACTTCTGTGTGGGAATATGCAAACAGATTCGTAAATTTGTATTCTCCGACATATAAAAAGAAACTTACCGAAAATACTTGGAGCAATGTAAAAAAATACACTCTTGATTCAGATTTGCAGAATGTTTTTGGAAATACCTATGCTCCCGATTTTGTATTAAATGCTCCGTCCTTAAGGGCTTTATTATCAAAACTTTTTCTCGTAAAAGATATTATTCCGTATGTAAAAGACGATGTTATATGCGGTATGGATATCTCGAAACGGGGCAAGAAATTTGACTCTAACGATAAATATGTAAATATTATTACGGGTACGCGTACAAGCGACAACCATTGCGACAATTTAAGACGTAATTATTCTGATGCATTAGTTCAAGACAGAACTTGCCGGTCTGTGGAGTATGTCGGCTTTAGAAATAGCGACAACGCATTAATGACTATTTCAAATATGCGTCTTGAACTTGGTATGCCTATTTATAAAATCCGCAAGGTTTATCTTTGCTATTATAAACACATAAAGGTGAATTATACAAATGCAGTGACTAAACCTGAGGGGGTAACTGGTGTTCAAGACGGCGTAATGCTTTGTAAACAAGACATTACAAAATTAATTAAACTTAACACTGAACGTAATTTATTAAGTCAAGATTGGGAAAAATTAACTAAAACAGAGTATCCCAAGACAGATGACGATATGGCAAAATATAAATTTTGCACAGTCGGGTACGATATAGGTTCAAGATTTATTACAGGTTGGGGAGATATGTATACTTACCCAACATTTTGGAATGACAATAAATACACCTCGATTCAAAATATTGTTTCTAAAATGGATTATTTTTATCCATTTGGAATTTATAGCGCACAATATGTTGCGGATAAATTTGGTGAGGGATGTACTGTTAGCACAACCTTAGATCCAAATTTTTGGCATCATGTTGAAGATCTTGATTTTTCTGGGAATTCTAATGGTACTGTCAATTCATTTTTTAGTACAGTTGAAAGCCCGTTTACAAATAAAAGTCTTAAGTTAAAAGGCTTATTCTTTATTGTAGATTACGAGGGGTTTTATAACGGTGCAATAATTCATTCTAAAAAGAACCACAGGGACGATATCACTATAAACGATAACACCTCGGAGTCGTTGACTTTGGTCGAACAGGACGCAATATTTCAAAACGAAAAAATAAACAGATTCGGGAATAAAGCATTGCAGATAAATGCAAGATATGATTCATTCTACGATTCAAACAATGAAGAGTTGTTACAGCCTTTAGCGAGTGTTTATAGTTCAAGTTATGAGGATGACGTTGTAATATACCATAGAGAATATTCAATTTACAATAATTGCGTACAATGTATCTATTATGGTATAAAGAATTATGTCTTAAAGAATTGGTTTACGTCTGTTTATGCAAAATACAGAACGTGGGACCTAATGTCGTATAATGAAAGTGTAAAACGTGCAGAAAACGAAAAAGAATATATTTATTGGTCGGAAAATGAATTATATTATGAAAATAAAGAGAATTTGCTTTCGGCTTATGAAACCGATGCTAATAGTACGGTTCTGAATGATATAATTAGTTGTTTTTCGAGTTGGACTTTAAGTAATATTGTTGGTACATATAGTTTTTTAATTGACAAAAATATAAACTATGCTTGCATTGGGTTGGATAAAGATACAATTTATTCTTCCGATTTAAATGCATTTGTTGCAAACAACTCAATGTGTTTTAATTTAAAATTAAACGATAATTTTTCTCAAGGTCTTTATATTTCAAAAGCCGAACCGTTCATTGGGGCGAGATGGAATGATAATTATACAAATGAGGCTAATCCCAAATACCATCATTCTGTAGGTGAAAAAATAACTGACGAATATTGGGTAAAAACGGCATGGGATTTCTTTACGACACCTGCAAATTCAGATTATTCCGGAAGTACGCAAGATTATTATTCTATTGTCGATGATGCTACCACAGGCGAAACGAAGTCTATAATGTTTTATGTCGCTCATGCACCTCAAAATACTCTTGATGTATGGGAAACCGGCAATAATTTTGGTAATACAGTAACAGAGAATTATAATAATAAAATATTTGCTATTCCCAAATCTATTAATTCTTGGAACGCAATGTCGCAAAAAATTGGAGTTCAAAAAGATTTTTATAAGGATAACAAATCTTTTATTGATATGACTTTGCAAATTGAAAATTTAACAATGTCTAACAATATTATTTTTTCCCCGTGGGTAATGAAACTTTCTGATTTGTTAGGAGATTATCCGAAATTTGATAGAACGATAATTGATACATCAAATCCAATAAATCGTGGTGTACAATATATAATTTCAGAATTTGCATCAGAAGAAGTCGTTCAAGGCGTATATGCGGTTGCACGTAACAGTCCGATAATAACTTTTAAATTTTATTCGGATATTATAGAACAAAGTATTGAAGATTCTGTATTATACGATTTTGCTTCTCAATTGGATTTTATGCTAAATCCTCATTATAGCGAATCCTATCCTTTAAGTAAAGATAAGGTTATGCTACAAAGTTTTAAATGCGAAAAAATTCGATTTAAAAACAATAAAAAAACAATGCAATTATGCGGTAAATTATCGATGGTGTATCAATATGGTTCTTTGCCACAAAGTTATGCACTTATTTCAGAAATACCATTCATTTTTACATTGTTACAAATGGGGCAACAAGGTTCTCTTGTTAGTTCGATAATGCCTAATACTAATCAATCTGAACAATACTTTGGGCTTTCTTTAGACAATTCTGTTATTTATTACTCGAGTCTAATTGATAAACAAACTTATACTTGGGCTGACGCATATAATCCAAAAACAAATTTAAATGCCGGATATGCAATTCTTCCGGGAGATATTGTAGGGGGTTACGAAACAGATCTTAATTATTCAGAAAAAGAAGATTATAAACAAGGCACATTTGTATTTACATACGACCATAAAACAATAACTCTTTCGGGTAGTGGACGAACTGCATTGTCTGATTATGTGAGATCGGATTTAAATCAAGGTCAATACAATTATGGTTCTCGTAAGGCTTGGAGTGGAGAAAATATAACAACTTTACATAATATCATTTCTGGCGGAGTAATTGAACTTGATAAAGAAAAACATGCGACATATTACAAAAATATGTTCTTACATTATGACACTGAGAACCGTCTTGACGCTCAAATGTTAAAGGACTCGTATAAATATAATGAAATAAGATCGGATTTATCTTTCAATTTTAAAAGTCCTATTTCGCGTTATTTTGTTTCTCAATTAAATAATGTTAATACTCCATATATAGAAATTATATCTTTATTTAGCGTAATTTATCAAGATGGAAAAGTTCCGGCAGCAATATGGAGAGATTGCAAAAAATCAGCATCTGATATCGAATCGGGAGAGCATACCACAATAATTCTACCTGATGGCAATAAGGTTACTTATTATTTTATAAATAAACCCGATATCTATTTAGCGAATTTGGATGATATAAGTGAAACAGGCGAAATAGCAAGTACGGGGATAATTATATCAACAGACGGAAAAAGTTATGGGGTTGCCTCTTATTCAGACAGTAAATTTAAAGTTTATATTGATGATCAGTTTATCGCAACAAAATTAAAAGCATTGTCTTTTTGGTATTTGGACGATTCTCGGGATGGTTATAATATTTCTTTAGATCCTATGGGCTATGTTCAAAATTTTGATTACAACCCTGACAATTGTTATTGTCATTTCGTATTCGGCGTAAATATAGACGATAATTTCTCAAGGAAAATATATCTATCTATGCTCAAGAAAAAAGATTTGCGAGTATTCGACGAATATCATAAAGTAATAGGTGAATCAAGGAATTATCTCAAGCCTGACGGAACAATAGATACAGATGAAAACACAGGTTATGGCACATCACAACAATTTACTGAAAAAAAATAATTAAAACTCTTGTCCTTTTATAAAATTTGTGCTACAATAAAAACGAGGTACTAAAATATGTTTTTATATTTCGATAAAAATCTTACACTGAAAACCAAAATAGACCACGGGGAAAGACCAAGACAAGGCAGTGATTTGAATATCACTGTCTGTCTTGACGCTGATTTTTGGACCAATCCCGACAATATCAAAATATGGGGTGTAAACGGTGCTGATTTATGGGTTATTAAATTAGTCCTTAAAGCCCCGGATAACACTCAATCGATCGACTATTTTACTTCCGATAAGGGCGAACTTCGCGTTTTTAAAAAGTTATACGAAAGCGAAATTGTTTATGACCTCGTGCCGGGAACGTCGTATTATATGTACGATTTCCACTTTTCAGCAAAAGAGGCAACACAGCATTTTGGAAAACTTACTGCAAATTTGTATTTTGTAAGAGATATAACTACCGACGATTATATCAAATTAGCCTCTGTCGATCAGTGGGAAACTAATTACCCGAGTATCGTTCTTGAGAATGGCGAAGTCGGGATATCTTATGGTTCGGAATATAAGAAATTTGTCGGCGACGGGTATTCTACTGCAAATACTCTCGCAAGAGAACCTATTGAAAGCGGATTAAATGCACCTACAACGACCACGAGTGCTTCCGGATATTATTACGAAATAAATCAGCAATCCGTGTGGATTTTTAAAAGAAAAGATTCGCAGTGGGTTCGCGCATTACAATTTTTACCCGATGATAACGTTTTAGGGAATTGGGATTCAACGAGGGCTTTTGGCTCTGCCGAAATAACCGTAGAAAAGACCGTCGGATATGCTCAGAAAGTTATCGATCAACTCATTTCGATAAAATATGAGGATATAATGCGTGAATTCACGAAAGTTTACGCGGCGATAAACGTTGCGGGAACGCGTCCCGATTGGACTGAACCAAACAACACTTCTCCCGCGTTTATTCTGAATAAACCTAACCTCGAAAAAATGCATGCGGAACTTGAGGCGAAGTTAAACGACAATTTGATTCAATCCGCGTTGATTTCGCCTGAGAATACATATATTGTATGGAAAGGCGAAAGTTTTCCTGGGGCGGGCGTTTCGGGCTTTAAGGCTCAGGCGGGATTTAAAATTGATTTTGGCGACGGAAATGTTTTTACCGGTGCAAGTGAAAATATTATAACGCATAATTATACCGACGGCATAGATTATCACTTAATAAGTGTAAATAAACTTTATGCGGATATGTTCAAAGATTGCAGTTCGGTTGTTAGCGTTATAATCGGTAGTAATGTTACAAAAATTCTTGTCGAAACATTTTATAATTGCTCGGCTTTAAAAAAGGTAATAATTCCCGATTCTGCAACTCAAATCTTTCCCCACGCTTTTGAGGGCTGTATAGCGTTAGAAGAGATTACATTCGGTAAAAATGTATCTCAAATAGGCAATCAGGCATTTACATCTTGTCACGCTTTATCTGAAATAAAACTCGGATCGCAGGTTAAATCTATAAGTGATAGCGCGTTTCAGGATAATAGAGTTTTAAAAACTGTTTATATTGAAGCAACTACTCCGTCAACAATCGGAACAGGCGTATTCCCTACCAATATTGAAAAGATTTTTGTCCCCGAGAGTGCATACAAAGCCTATAAAACGGCTTGGTCGGCATATGCGGATAAGATTGTCTACAAGGTCGATAATTCGCATTTAACGAGCAAAGTCGACAAACTCGATTCTACCAGCACCGATTTGACCGATAATTCCGATGTTAAAGTTTACGCTCAGATTACAGACGAAAACAACGAAAATAAAGAGGGTTATGCAAACGCTTCCGAATCCAATAAAGCGCATGCTATCGTAAAACGCGGTGCAAACAAAGAAATCAAAATCGGCGACGCAATGCAAGCCGACGAAGCCACTTCGTTAGGGCAGTTGAATACTGCGAAAGACGATTTGAACAATAATATCGCGATAGATCCGAACAAAACGTATGTGTTGTTTGTCGGCAAGACGATTAATATTTCTTGCGGTAGCAGTTTCTCGAACTATCAGATCGATATGGGCGACGGAACAGTTTATCCGAAAGATACGACTGTAGACGGAATGCCGATTGAGCATATTTACGCAAAAGACAGGGCGCATTTAATTGCTATCAGCGGGACTGCTCCAAACGATACGTTTGATTTGGCGTTTGCCGGGACGGGCAATCTGTACAGAGTAATTCAGTTTGCCGACGGAATCAAGAAAATCGGGGACGTTATCGGCGATAATGCTGTAAGAGTTTGCGTTTTGCCTGAAACGCTTGAAGAGATTACCGCAGAAAACACTTTCGCAAAAGCAAAGGTTGTTTATTGCCCTGCGGCTAACCCGCCTACGATTGCTACGGGTGTATTTGCAAATTCTGAGAAGATTTTTGTAAAGACGAGTGCTAATACTCAATATGTTGAGGCTTGGGGAAGTTTATCTCAAAAGATTGTAAGCGAAGTTGACAGTTCCGATCTTAAAGATTTAAAAGGTATCGGTACTCGGCTGATTCAGCACATATCAAATATAAATAATCCACACAAAGTTACGAAAGAGCAAGTCGGATTAGACAAAGTGGATAACACGTCCGACTTAGATAAACCGATTTCTAAGGCAACTCAAGCCGCTCTCGACCAAAAAATAGGTGCGGGCGGCGGTGCGATTGTCGGAGATATGACGATTCAGGGAAATCTTACCGTTCAGGGAACCGCAACGTATGAAAACGTACAGTCTTTGAATGTAAAAGATGCTATAATCGTTACGAATATCGACGGTGAACCACTCAACGCGGCATTGTCAGGTCTTGCTATTAAGAAAAATTCGTCCAAAGTATACGGATTAATGTACGATCCGACGGACGATACCGTAAAATTCGGCGAAGGTGTTCTCGACGCGGAAAACAAACATTTCACGTTCTCTGAATACGAGGGCAAACCGATTGCTACGAGAGCCGACAGCAAAGATTTGGTCGAAGCGCATATAATCAAGTGGGACTCGTATCTTAACACTTTTGTAGATAGCGGTGTGAAAGTTTCGGATCTCGCTAAATCGTCTGTATTCGATTTAAAGCATTCCAAAATTCAAAACGCCGATTTAAACGGCAATAAAGAGGATAGTTGGGGTACGGAAGAAGCAGACACAGACCTGACTATTTATTCCAAATCGTTCTATCTTAAAGACGGCGTACAGACCGAAAAATATACAGGCGTAACGGTCGGCGACGGATATGTGAATGTGGTACATTCGGGTAGCGCGGGCAACGCAAAGTTTGCAATGCTCGAAAACGAATTCCTGATTACTTCGTCCGACGCTAACGGAAAGACCGTAACCGTAGAGATTACTCCCGACGGCGCGACAATCGACAATTACGACGTTATGACGAGCAAAGGCGGTACGTTTATCGCTCGCCCGAAAGTTCAGGAAAACGGCGAAGCGGTGTCCGTCGCGCTTATAAAAGATATCGCGAACTTCCTTGCAAAACAAAGCGTTGGCGATAATTATTCGTGTGTTATCACGAACGAAAACGGGGCGTTCAAAATCGAAATAACGAAGAGCGGCGAACAGTCCGCAACACATAGTTTCGGTGTCAGCAAGGACGGCGTAACGGTCGATAACGAGAATATCCCGACTGCGGGTAAACTCAATAAACTTCTCGCTCAAATCGACGAAAACATTATTATCAATCCCGATAAAACGTATTTGTTATTTGGCGGTACGACTTTTGCCGCTCCGCAAGTCGCATACGATATCGATTTCGGCGACGGAACGATTTATGATAAGCAGAGCGCGATAAACCACACCTACACAGACGGCTTTGATTATCATATTATAACGATTTCGACGGGTTCGGCTACAACGTTTAGCCTTGGAGCGAATTCGACCACTTTGGGTTCGGGCGCTTCGTTCAGGGTTGTGCATTTTGCCGAGGGTTTGACGAATATTCAAACGTTCGGCGAAAACGTAAAAACCGAAGTCGCGATATTCCCGTCTACCGTAACGGCTATCGGCTCGAATGTTCTTAACAAAGTCGACCTTGTTTATATCAATGCGGATTTACCCCCGGCGAGAGGCTCTGCAAGCATTGAGGAAGCAAAGAAAATCTTTGTTAAGAGAACTGCGAACACGATATACAAAAACGCTCAGGATTGGCTGTTGTTGGCTAATAATATCGTTCACGAAATCGATAGTTCGGATATTATCGGAGCGGGACTGTCCGACGAAGATATTGCTCGTTCGGTTACGTTATCGAATCCGTCGACGGCGACAAACGGGACTTTAACCGAATTGGAACTCTCGACGTTGCTCGCAAGCAATCTGAATTTCATTATTTTTAATAACGAGATTTATTATCTTGCCGACAAAGGACACACCGAGGGGATCGTAAGTTACACGCACAACGGTTGGAACGGTGCGGCGATTCAGAACAAGAGCATAAACATAACGCTGTCTACCCGTGCGTGGACTTTGGTAACGGGTTCGACCGATATCAAAGCGTTTATCCACAATATCTACATAAAAGGTACGGACGACGGCGGAAATACTGTTTGCGAAATTCGGCTTAAACGGTTGTCGGCGGGAGCAACGAAAATCACGAGTATTGCGGGCTTGGCTTCATTGATTGATAATAATCAGATTGTCGAGGCTTCGGGATATAGGCTTGTAAACGGGAATTATTTAACAATTCCGTGGATAAAAAACAACAGTCTGTATACTGTGCCTGCAACGTCCGCTGTCGGAAATCCTGCTTGGTATAATTTTACGTCGATGACTTGCGAGGTCGAAGATATTGTCGATATGTTTAATTTTGCAAAATAATATTTATTAATCTGTTGATTTTTAGAGATTTTTGTTGTACAATAGAGATATAGGAGAAGTTCTATGCATCCTTATAGAAAATTATTGATAAAAGCAAGTTTGGTCGAGGCTGTCGGTATCGGCGACCTCGTCCTGTCTTGCAAAGACGGTATAGTTACGCTGAATCCGAACGGACGCGGCTTTAAAATCTCGGTATCGAACGGAATCGTTACGTTATTGACTTAACGGGGTGAGTTTATGAGCGGAAAGAATTTAAAAATCGACGGAAAAGTCTGCCCGAATGTGACCGTAATAAAAGCACTCGACACCGACCAAAATAAATTGGTTGAGTTTGTAGACACCTCGGACGCAAACGCGACTTCGAGTGACATTATAACGGGCAAAACGGCATATGTCGACGGGAAGAAAGTTATCGGCGAAGCGACTGCGGGTATAGATACTTCGGACGCTACGGCAATCGCCGCCGATATCCGTTTGGGAAAGATTGCATACGCGAAAGATGCGAAACTCACGGGAACGATAGAAGATTATGCTGGCTCGACACCGATACAATTAACAAACCAAAACGGTGAAAAACTTAATACAAAAGGCAAATATTGCCCCGAAGATATTACGGTAGTTCCGCAATTACAGGAAAAGACAGTCGCACCGTCCGAAACGCAACAAACGGCAACGCCTGACGCGAATTATGCGGGACTGAGTAAAGTTATTGTCGGAGCAGTTCAGACGAAAGAAGTGACCGTAACGCCCGCAAAAGGTCAGCAAGTTTTGGAAGTTACCGACAATAAGTATTATAAAAAGGTAACAGTCGAGGCAATTCCCGAAGATTACATAATTCCAAGCGGGACGATTCATATAACTGAGAACGGTATTGTCGACGTGTCGGGCAAGGCAAATGCGAACGTAGACGTGCCTACGGGTGTTGATACAAACGATGCTACGGCGGTTTCGGGCGATATTTTGCAAGGTAAAACGGCGTATGCAAAAGGCGTAAAGTTGACAGGTTCGGTTTTAACTTACGACGGGACATTTGTTGGAAATACTCATACGATAACAGCAACGCTTACAAACGTAACAGCCGCAAGCGGAAATGCGACGACTATTGCAGTAGGAGAAACAAAAGTTTTGACATATACAGCGGCAGACGGATATGCACTTCCTGATACGGTAACAGTTACGGGAGCGACGGGCGTTTGGAATAAGGACGCAGGAACTCTTACATTAAGTAATCCGACGGGTAATGTAACGTTTACGATCGCGGGCGTTGAGGCGGCACCGACTTTGCAATATTACGGAACGGGAACAGACTTATCGCAAGGAAGAGGCGAATTGGCGGCAACAACAGTAGGTAATTATGCTTTATTTGGCGGTGGACGTGCTGGGGCAAACACAAGTGATGTTACAACGCGAGTGGATGCCTACGATACAAATCTTACAAGAACTACACCTACAGCCTTATCAAAAGCAAGAGGTGGTTTAAAGGCAACGACAATTGGTAATTATGCTTTATTTGGCGGTGGTTCTGATGGTTCAAATAAAGCCTTAACAACAGTTGATGCATATAATACAACACTTACGAGAACTATTCCAACTGCATTCTCGACAGCAAAAAAAGGTGGCTTTGATGCAACTCATATTGGTGATTATGCGTTATTCGGCGGTGGTTATGATGCTTCAAATAAAGAACAGACAACGATTGATGTGTATGATGCAAATCTTACAAGAATAACTCCTATCGAATTATCCGATGCAAGAACAGGGCTGGCGGCAACAAATGTCGGTAATTACGCATTGTTTGGCGGGGGTGTATATGATTATTTTTATACGAAAGCGGTAGTAGATGCCTACGATACAAATCTTACAAGAAGTATACCTACTGCCTTATCACAAGAAAGAAGCGGCTTAAACGCCACAACAGTTGGTAATTATGCTTTATTTAGCGGTGGAGATGCTGGTGCCGTAGTTGATGCTTACGATACAAGCCTTACAAGAATAATACCAGACGCATTATCCGATGCAAGAAGGCTTCTTGCGACGACAAATATAAATAATTACGCATTGTTTGGTGGTGGTAATTTATCAAATAGTAGTGCAGTAGTCGACGCATATGACATAAATCTTACAAAAACTATCCCTACGCCATTGTCTGCGGCAAGATGTCAATTAGCGGCAACAAGTGTTGGCAAGTATGCTATATTCGCGGGTGGTAGTGCAAAATTTGCAACGGTCGACGTTTACACCGTCGCATAAAATAAAAATAAAAAAGGAGAAATCTTTATGAAATACGCAATTTGGAACAAACAAGACACAATCTATACGCCGTCGGGCGAAGAGTTCACGGCAGAGCAATGGAAAGACCGTTATAAATGGGCGAAACTTCCACGAGCGAAAGTCGTAGTCGCCGGCGGGCTTTTCAACGGCGCGTTTATGGCTGAACTCGAGCAATTCAAAGAGTATTACAAGAAACAAGGCGCGACGATTACGGACGATATGACCGACGAGCAAGTACTTGCGGCGGCAGAGGCTTGGGACAACAGAACCGTCGAGCAGGAACCGACTTCCGAAGAGCGAATCGCGGCGGCACTTGAATTTCAGAATCTGAACAGTTTGGAGGGATAAAACAATGACATACGAAATAATCAAAAAGAATTTCGATAAGAAACTTTGGAACGAAAAAATGGTCGCCGTTGCGGTCAGAAAGGGCGTTATAACCGCTGAACAGTACAAACAGATTACGGGCAAGGATTATACTGCTCTGTAATAACAACACTTGTAAAGGGGCATTATATCTGAATAATACCCCTTTCTTTTTTTTAGAGGAATAGAGTATGGCTTATCATATCGACGTGACAGGCACGAGCGGGAATATCACGCAAATACAATACGATAGATTAAAAGCCGACGCGGACAGTTACGTAATATTACGCACTAACGACGGCATTGTAAGACAGTTGAATTTTGCTTTGGAAAGAGCAACCGTTTTGTTGTATTCAAAAATCCACGGACAGAACTCGATGATTGTCGAAGTTAATCCGAATTTATCGTATAATTTTCGTACCGAAACGATAGAAACCACAGAAAATAAAACGGAAACGATAACCGCCGATTCGACTACAACGGAGTACCCGACTGCGAAAACCGCATTTGAGTATATCAATTCTGTTGTGGGTATTTCAACATATCTTTTAACGGTAGACGCGTCGAATATCAATCAAAATCCGAGCAATCCGACAAGGATTACGAGGTTTACGCCGATACAATTAAAGTTTACTGCAAAACAAGGTTATTATCTGCCCGACGATATAACCGTTACGAACGCAACGAGCGTGTGGGATAAGTTGACGGGGACATTAACTATAAGCGAGCCTACAAACAACGTAAGCGTCACGATTTCGGGTGTACCGATGACTTATTCGATTTCGACGAATTTAACGAACGTAAATGCAGTTGCGGGCAATGCTACGAGTATTAAGACCGACGAAACCAAGGTCCTGAAATTTACGACAGAGCCGGGCTGGTCTTTACCCGATACCGTAACGGTCGAAAATGCAATCGGTGTGTGGGATAAAAATTCAGGCTCATTGGTATTGACAAAACCGACAGGAAGTGTTACAATAACATTAGTCGGAACACTTACCGTCTATTCTATTATTGTTGTCGCTTCACATATCACGCAAGTTTCGGGCAATCCTACGACGATTACGAAAGGTCAAACACAAGTCTTGCGGTTTAATACTGTTACAGGATATAATTATCCCGACAATATAACAGTCACGGGAGCGGTAAGCAGTTCGTGGGAAAAGTCTACAGGAGCTTTGACGTTAGTAGGCGGAACGGGAAATATTTCCGTAAATATCGCGGGTAGCCCGCAAGCATACAACATTACTACAAATCTCACAAATGTGACTGCAAATGCAAGCAATCCGAAAGTTATATACAGAGATTCTTCGGTGACGTTGAAATTTACGGCAAGTGACGGATATGAGTTGCCTGTAAATATTCCTAAAGCAACGAATATCGGCAGTCAGACGTGGGATAGAATTACAGGCACGTTAAAATTATTTAATCCTACGGCAGACGTTACGGTTACGCTAAGCGGCGTTATCGATTACGTTGAAAAATACACTTCGGTAACTTTAACTCTATCTCAGGCAAAATACAACTTAGCGTCAACTTCAGTCGGCAATTATGCGTTATTTGGCGGCGGTACCGGCGATAGCATAAGCGATACAGTGGACGCATACGACGCAAGTTTTACAAAAACGATTCCGACTGCATTATCCGTTGCGAGATATAGTTTAGCGGCAACAAAAATAGGGAGTTACGCTTTGTTTGGCGGCGGCTATAACGGTAATGCAACTAATGCGGTCGATGCATATAATACAAGCCTTACAAAAACCACACCTACGGCATTATCCTCGGCGAGATATAGTTTATCTGCAACGAACGTTGGGAATTATGCTTTATTTGCGGGCGGAAGCGGAAACAGCGATGTAGTTGATGCATACGATACAAGCCTTACACGGACTATTCCCCCGGCATTGTCTGTGCCAAAATTTGTTATGGCGGCAACAACAATCGGAGATCATGCTCTGTTTGGTGGCGGTCGAAGCGGACGAATAACAAGTGCTGTCGTTGATGCATATAATTCAAGTCTTACTAAAACTATTCCACCCGAATTATCCGTTGCAAGAGTTGAACTTGCGGCGACTTCAGTCGGTAATCACGCATTATTCGGCGGGGGAAACAAAGGTGACGATCAAAACGTAGTAGACGCGTATGACGTAAGTCTTACAAGAACTATTCCTACGCAATTATCCGTTGCAAGGAGCAGTTTAGCGGCTACAACGGCAGGCAATCACGCATTGTTTGGCGGTGGTGGCGGTGTTGGAGTTGCAACGCATAGCAATGTGGTAGACGCATACGATATGAGCCTTACAAGGACTATCCCGACCGAATTATCTACGGCAAGACCTGATTTAGCCGCAACGTCGATTAATAATTACGCATTATTTGGCGGTGGCGGAAGTACAAGTCAAAATGCTTCTAACGGCATAGATATATACGAATCGAAATTTATATACGATTCCGTTTTTGCAAATAACAGTTGGGCGACGATTGCTATGGCATTTAAATTTGGAATTGCACGCAAAGTATGGTCCGTAGGTGATACAAAAACTATAACTTCTAAGAGTGGAAAGCAATACACAATTCGTATTGCAGATATGCAGTCAGGCAGATATGCTTACGCAGACGGAAGCGGTAGTTCAAATGGCGTATTAGAATTTGCTGAATGTATAGATTTGAACGGAACAAATACCTTTGTAATAAATGCATCCGGTTCCGATGTTGGCGGGTTTGCCGCAAGCGATATAAGAAACACTTCTTTATTGAGTATCTTAGCCGATCTACCCGATGATATGCAAGCGGCTATGAGCGAAGTAAATGTCTTAAGCGGAACAGGCTCGGGAACAACAAGCGGAACAAGTTCGAGTGCAAATAAATTGTTCTTACCTGCTGAAATGGAAATGTTTGATGCAAAACACAATTCTATTGGTCTTGAAGAGTGTCCCTTAGGTCAGTTTGATTATTATAAGACACATAATACAGACGCTGATAGAATTAAGAAAACGACGGGAACAACTTCCTCTCAAGTTTGGTGGCTTCGTAGTCCGAGTTCGGGAAACTTTGGATATTGGTGTAATATTACTGTTAATGGTTATTATAATTACGATTATGTCAGTACGGCTTTCGGTGTTTCTCCGATTTTCGCAATATAAAAGAGGTAAATTATGAGTAAAAATTTAGCAATCGATGGCGAGATTTGCGAGAATGTTTCCACAATCCAAGCCTACGATACCGATAAAGACGAGTATGTGTCGTTCGTTGATACTTCGGACGGCACAGCCACCGCGAATGACCTTGTGGAAAACAAAATCGCATACGTAGACGGCAAAAGACTTGTCGGTACGGGCGCGGGCATTGGCGGGTATCACATAACGCTTACGGCTGAATCGGGTTCGATTACTCAGGAGCAGTACGATAAATTGCAGAACGATCCGAGCAGTTATATTGTAATGCGGGTTGGCGATAACGTAAAAGAATTGGATTTTGCGATTAAGTCCGCAACGGGCGTTTTGGAATTTACCAAAGTATACGATCAGACTTCGTTTAAATGCGCAATAAACGCCGATTTAAGTTACAGTTGCTCCGAAATATCGCTCGAGGCTGTAGTAAACAAAACGCAAAGTTTGTCTGTGAGTTCGACAAAAGAACAGTACCCGTCGGCAAAATCCGTTTATAATTACGTAGACGCAATGATTACCGCCGTATTGAATACAGAGGTGTGAGATGGCAAAAAATAACAACTTACAAGATTTTATTGTGGATTTGGGCGAGGGGATAAAGCAAAAGAAAGGCTATCCCGCAAGTCAAAAAATCAATCCGCAAGATTTCAGATCCGAAATAGCAAGTATTCAGACCGGCGACGATACTTCGGGCGATACGGCAGTTGCAAGCGATATATTAAGCGGCAAAACGGCACACGCAAGAGGTATGAAATTAACAGGCTCAATCGAAACCTATGACGGCACGTTCGTAACAAATACTCATAAAATAATTACGAATCTTACTAATATGGTTGCCGATCCATCTAACGCAACAACAATTAAGGCGGGAGAGAGTGTAACTTTAAAGTTTATTCCTACCGGAGATCATATTTATCCTTATAGCGTAACGGTTACGGGAGCGACAAGTCAATATAATAACCAAAACGGATATGTGTATCTCAGTAATGCGACTTCGGATGTAACTATAACTCTTAACGCGACAGAAGTAGGGATTTTAGGCGGTTCTAAAATTACATTCAACAGCAGACCTGCCGCGCCTTCTTCTAATTTGGGTTTCTATATTAATGACTCAACAGTGCAGATGACGAATGAAGCATACTCAAGTTATCATATTACGCATATTTCATGCGATAAAGGCACAGGACTTTTAAGATATGATACAGATAAAGGAAATTTAGGTGTAAACGGGATAGTATATTCCGTGTCCGGAGTTATCGATGAAGATACCGGCAAGACTTATGCGGCTTACGAATGGATAGTCCCTGCGGCAAAAGAACTTAAAGTGCTTTACGCTTCATTGGCAATAGATCAGTCAGACCTTAATTGGTTAAAAGCAAATGCAACAATTACTAAACTGTAATTGCAGATAGGAGTTTTATAAAAAATGAACATTGAATTAAAAGACAAAAACGGGATAACCCTAAAAACTGCGGGCAAATACTGTTCCTCAGATGTGGGTGTTATTCCTAAACTGCAATCGAAAAGCGTTGCTACAAACGGAAGCGTTGTTGCAGACGAGGGTTATTGTGGTTTGGATTCGGTTACAGTGGATGTTCCTGCCACGCCCACGCAAGAAAAAACGGTCGATTTGGCAATGGCTTCGGGGGATCAAGTTATACCGCCCGATAGTGGTTATGACTTATCAAAAGTTACTGTTAAAAAACCCTCAACTTTGGTTGCGAGTAATATCAAAACGGGCGTTTCTATCGGTGGCGTAACAGGCACACTCGAAGCAAAAAAGGACGAAGAGGCGAAAACCGTTGACCTTGCAATGGCTTCGGGCGATCAGACAATACCACCCACAAGCGGAAAAGTCCTTTCTCAAGTCGTAGTGAAGAAACCCGCGACAATGCTCCCCGAGAACATTAAGAAAGATGTAAATATCGGCGGTGTTACGGGAACACTCGAGCCTCAGACAGCCCCGAAACTTCAAACTAAAACTGTTACGCCAACCAAATCGCAACAGAGCGTTTCGCCCGACAGTGGTTACGATGGATTGTCAGGCGTTACGGTTAATGCAATCCCCGATAATTATGTAATTCCAACAGGAACTGTCAATATTACGACAAACGGTACGCACGACGTGTCGGGTAAAGCGAGCGCGGTTGTTGCAGTGCCGAGTTCTCAACCGACTTTAAATGCTCCTACAATTGCGATAAATGATAAAACGCTTACAATCACGAATCCTGCGTCTAACGGAAACTTTGTAACAAAGTTTAAGGTGTTTTCTAACGGAACGGCTTTAACCGAAGCGACGATTAAAGGAAGTACGACAACGGTAGATTTGTCAACTTTACTTACAGAAGCGGGTACATACTCGATAACGGCAAAAGCGAGTGCGGCAAACTTTAATGATAGTGCGGCGAGTAGTGCAGTAGAATATGTCGTACAAGCCGCTTTAAAATATACTATATCTGTTACAAATACAGGCAATTATGATATAACCTTTACACAAAATGGTAAAACATTAACAACTGTAGTTGGTAGTGGTAGCGGAGGAACGGGTTCGGGTAGTTTTGAATCTGAAGCGGGAATCGTAACATCAAATACTGGTGCGCTATATATGGATAGCAGTACAGTTGTTACAGGTGGAGTTACGGTAGATAGCCCCACTTCTACATCCCCAACATTTACTATTACAGGAGATGGAACAATCACTGTTGATCCGTGGTGTATAATCGAAGGAACTCAAATAGCACTTGCCGATGGCTCGACGAAAGCAATCGAAGATATAACTTACGACGACGAACTCCTTGTTTGGAACTTCTATGCGGGAAGATTTGATAAAGCAAAACCGAAATGGATAAAAGTAGCGGAAGTTGCGCCGAGATATAATCTTGTTAAATTCTCAAATGGTTCTGAAGTCGGCTTTGTCGGTGCAGGCGGGGAGAAAGGCTATCACCGTATCTTTAACAAAGAAGCGGGTGCATTTACTTATACGGGCAATTTCAAAGAAACGCCGAACGGAACTACGACGTTCGCACAAGACGGAACATTCCCGACAGTCGTTTCGCAAGAAGTTGTCGAAAAAGAAGTTAAGTTCTATAACGTCATTACCGATAAGCATTACAATCTCTTCGCGAACGGTATTCTTACTTCGTGTAGGTTGAGCAACAAGTATCGCATAGAAGATATGAAATATGTCGGCGAGAAACTTATAAGCGACGAACAAGAAAAGGCGTACTTTGAAAGGATTGAAAGCAAACGCAAATGAAAGCAAGGCTTGCAATAACTTACATATTTAACTTAATAGACCTTATCGCCACAATGTATTTAGTCAGCCTGTTCGGGTTATCCGTCGAGGGTAATCCGATAGGGCGGTGGCTCATACAAACGAATCTCGTTTATCCGTTCAAAATCGGATTTGTAGGCGGATTATTGTTGGCGATAGGTCTGTTAGGTAAGATAAACAAAAAAGCGGCAACTATAGGCTCGTGGGTGCTTCTCATTGCGTTTTCTGCTCTCGTTTTATATCAAGCAATTACTTTGTCGAAAATGTTTTTATGAAAATTTTCATAAACCTATTGACAAACGAAAAATAAGTGGTATAATATATGTAAAGGGGGCGGGAAAATGAAAATAAAACGGTTTGAAAATGTATGGATAATGGGTTTAATCCTTAGCGGAGCGATACTGCTTTTCTTATATATTCTCAAATTGATTTTTCCGTCATTTGTTATTGAAACCGCCCAAAACGAACAAATTTGTAAAATCGGGCGTTATATAGATACGCATAAGTGGGCGTGGTACTTGGCAAGTTCGATATTATCGTTTACGCTGTACTATTTGTCTTGTTGTGCGTGTTGCAGGAAGAAAAGATTATCCACAAAAGAAATGCTGATAATCTGTGCGACTATTCTGTTTGGTTACGCGATAAAAGAAATTCTTCCTCAATATTATGTGGCAATCAATAACATTTTAATGATTTTATTGCCATGTATAATGAAAGCCGAATTGTTTCCGACAACAGTCGTGTATTCTTCGGTTAATTTATTACAAGTTTTTACTCTTGAGGTACGCAATATCAAAAGTATGATAGCGGATTACAATTTCGCAACGCTTCTGATATTGATGATAGATGTGTATATATTTGAAGCGTTGTTATACTTCGCTTTCAATTATAGAAAAAATAATGATAAGGAGAATAAGTAAAATGGGAATTTTAGGTTTGCCGCTTTACGGCACAGACTTAGGCACTGCAATTGAAACCACTGAAAAATTGCTTGCAAAAATCAAATCAGGTAAGTACGATAAGGAAACCTTGATCGAACTTGCAAAAGCAAATACCGAGATTATCTCTTATGCAGTTCAGCACGAAGATTAAACTAAAGAATACGGTAATAGCGATAATCTTTGCGGTTATCGCTATTATTATACCTGCATATATCTTAAATAAGTGGTTTGAGGCGGTTTTCTTTTTCATATGTCATTGGATTATTCGCAATCAATTTAAGTATCAATATCACTGTCCGACGCATGCTCAATGCCGAATAGTGACGACGGTGATATTTGTTGTGGGTATGGCAATTATTATTCCGATACGGTTCAGTTTGCTTTCGATTATATTTCTTTGTTACACAATCGCATATGTCGGACAATTACAAAAACGATATAATACGAGTGTAGTAAAATTGGAACGGCTGACTGCGCCGAAACTGTTTGATTGCGAAACGTGTAGCGAATCCGAACTGATGGAGCGTTGCGACGAATTGCGTTTAAGTAAAGACAATAAGCAACTCGCAATCGATTTCTTTATACATAAGACAAAGCAAAGCGTTATTGCCGATCAATTGTGTATTAATGAAAAGTCGGTTCAGATACGAAAGAAGCGACTAAAAGAAAAATTAAATACAAAATAATAGGTTTGTATCCCTTTTGTAGGTGTACAGACCTATTTTTTTGTGCTAAATTATAGTCGAAAATAAAATGAAAGGAGCGAATGTGCAATGTATTACGGAAACAACTTCGGCAACCCTATGCCGGGAATGCAACCGACGCAAGTACCTAACTACAATCCTTATAATTTTTATAACAATTATCAGCAACCGCAACAGCAATCTCAACAGCCGAAAATAAATACTAATAAGATATTTGTAAGCGGCATAGAGGACGTAAAAATGCGTATGCTCGATCCGAACAGCGATTATATATTCTTTGATAACGACAAATCTATGATATATCGCAAAGTGGTCGACGGGACGGGACATTTCGATGTAAAGGCTTATGACGTAATTGAGCATAAGGAAGCCGAAAAAACGCCTGCAGAAGCACAAAGCATAAATCCGCGAGATTTTGTTCGCAAAGAAGAATTTGAGGCTCTACAGGCGAAATTAAACACGCTAATGAATAAAATCGAACAACAGTCGGAGGTAAAACCAAATGACGGCGTTGGATTATAATATGGAAATGCAGAAAATAAAAGACCTTAAACTTAAGATTACGGATTTAAACGAGCAAATTGATAAGTTGGAACAAGAAAATGCCAAGTTAAAATGCTCGTTAGAGTTATTTAAGCAATTTGTGAACGGAGATAAATAATATGAATATTTTAAACAGCGGAATGCCGCAAATGAATATGTCGAATTTGCCCCCAAAACTTATGCAAAGCATACAGCAGTTAAAGCAAATGCAGGCAATGTGCAACGGGGATATAAATACACTCGTTCAGCGGGTTGTAGCTAAAAATCCACAAATGGCTCAAGCAATGCAAATGGTTCAGGGACAGAACCCTGAAGCACTCGTAAAGCAAATGTGCAAACAAAAAGGAATAGATTTTAACGCTTTAATGCAAGCGTTAAAAGGTTAATCGGGTTTCAAAATCAAGACGCGCGGTGATTTTTGGAATAATATATAATAAGGAGAAAATCAAAACTATGGATGGTTCTTCCGGAATTACTCCCGTAATGCCCTTAGGCGGTAATTATTCGGGATTCGGTGGTTCAGATTCGGGCTTATGGTTGTTTGCTCTACTCATTTTGTTCGGGATGGGCGGCTTCGGCGGCTTTGGAGCGAACAGAGGTGCTTATGACGGCTTTATGACCGACAGACCTGCTACTGCAAACGACGTAACTCAGGCATCGAACTTCGCCGCATTGGAAAGACAGAACAATGAAGGTGTGGCGGCAACTCGTCAGGTCGGATATGACTTGCAGACGGCAATCAAAGACGCAAACTACAACACGCTCGGCGAACTTCGCGATTTGGAAGCGGCTGTTGCGGAGGGTACTGCGCAGGCTCAACAGTGCTTGAAAAACTTTTTCTCTAAAGTCAGGAGAAAGTTTTGCAAAAATGCAGTAGGCACTTACGCGGGGTAACTCGCGTTGGCAATCGGGTGAATTGCTGGAAGGCTAAGTTCATAAAATTGTGAATATGTTAATCAGCAACCAAGTCGTGGGAATTCCGATAAAAGTACCACGAAAGGCTCAACGACTAACGAGTGAGGACGGAACACCAATAATCTCGACAAGAGTTCCCGACTCCTATTATTAAAATAGGATGAAGATATAGTCTGAACTTATAGGAAACTATAAGAAGTATAAGATAAAGAACTTATACGATAACACAATGGCTGCACCACGCTCAGATCGATCGATAACCTGTCGTATCAGGGTGCTATTAATACCTCGGCAATCAACGCGAACACTACGGCGGGGATTCAAAAAGTTCTCGACGCAATCTCGCAGGACAGAATCGCTCAGATGCAGAGCAAAATTAACCAACTTGAACTTCAGCAGGCAGTTGCAGGTGTCGTAAGATACCCTATGACTTATACGTACAGTGCCGGTCCCTCTCCGTTCTGTGGAACAGGTTGCGGCTGTAGCGGAGCAAGTTACTAATATCGGCTGAATTGAGCCACTAACGTCTAAATAAAGGGTAAGTGGCTTGTAATAAGTTGCTTACCCTTTATCAATAAAAGGAGATAAAATTATGAGTAGAAAATCTTATGTAAAAACCGTAAATGCCAACGCGACTTCGGTTTTAGCGAACAGCATAGTACCTATCGGTGCAACTTTAACCACAGGCTATAACCGTTGCAATATCGAACGCGTAGGCAACAGTGTAGTGATTTACGATCGTTGTCCGAACGGATATAAAATTACCGCAAACGTTACACTTACCGCGCCCGTTGCCGGAGTTGTTCAACTTTTAATGCAACAGAACGGCGCGACAATAACCGGCGCGACCGCTTCGACTACGATTACTACCGCGACAACCGAAGTGAGAACTCTTTCGTTTAGCACGATTATTAAAGCGACGAGCGGCTGTACGAACGACGTAATCACGCTTATAACGGGACCGCTTGCAATCACTACGAGCAACGTCGAATTTGACGTAGAAAGTCTGTAAGGTGACGATATGAATTTTGGAGAGCAACTGTCATTTGTAGATATAGTGTCGATTTTATCGTTTTTTATCGGACTTGAAAATCTCAGTCTGAATAAAGTTCAGGTAAACGACATAATGCAGGAATTGCAAAACAACCAAAACGGAATGCTCTCCAAAATCATAGAGCAAAACGAACAGATTATTCAAATGTTAAAGGAGAAAAACCGTAATGATTGAAGTATTTAACGAAATAAGTAACAGAATGGTAAAAAGTATGATGTTTTACAGTGAAATGGCTGACGCTTTCGACTTTCTGTCCTTACACGGCTTAAAACGGGTAATGGAAACTATGCACATAGAAACCGCTTGCGCTCGCAGAGGCTTACATCGTTACGCTTTAAACCATTTAAACAAACTAATCGACGAAGGAAACATAACGACGGAACATTATATCGATCCGTCGTGGTTCGGTCACGTTCGCGCCGATGTAGATCCGGCTACCCGGAAAAATTATCTTATAAGCGCAATGTCGAAATGGGTTGCGTGGGAAACCGAAACGAAACGTTATTATGAAGAGCGTTTTAAAAAGTTGACCGACAATTCAAAAATTGCGGAAGCGGATAAGATAAACGAACTTATTCTCTGTATTGATAAAGAATTGAAATATTCCACAAGAAAAATGCTTGACTATAAGGGCGTGAATTACGACGCGTATTACGTAATGTACGATCAAAAAGAACTGCACGAAAAATACGAAACGCGTTTAAAAGACGGATTCAAAATCGAAATGTGCTAAAATAATTCACGAAAAGTCTTGACAACTCAATTCAAATGATATATAATTTGTTTGAGGTGGCACTATGACCGAATTTGAAACGTCCCCGAAATTTGTAACTCCCGATGATTTTTTTAATTATACGGGCAGAGATTTACGGGCGATATTAAAACCTAACGATAATATATCGAACAGCGCGGAACTGTTTTTGAAAAACATAGAGGACGATCTGATGTTTCGTGTGGATAAACTGTCATTTAGGCTTTATCCGTGGGATAATTTGTGTCAGTATCAATTAGACTGTATGAAACGCGCCGTAATAAAGCAAGCGGAATACGTCTTAAGAAACAGCGACATTATGACCGATTCGGGTTACGACATAGAAAAAGGCAGGATAATTTCCCGCGCCGAACTCGAAGAGATCGCATTGTGTCCCGCCACGATAGACGCTCTCAATGCGTGTGGACTTTTGAACCACGTTATTCGTAACCATCCGAGGTTCCCTCGCACGATTTAAAAAAATTAAAATATT
>ERZ1035037.94-NODE-94-length-37187-cov-1291.041824_pt1 | contig 37187 bp, 71 predicted proteins | sample MGYA00520618_ERZ1035037 | MGnify/ENA primary metagenome ERZ1035037 (study PRJEB33766, sample SAMN09781741) | gut metagenome | biome: gut microbiome | host: Homo sapiens | place: Madagascar | study: EMG produced TPA metagenomics assembly of the PRJNA485056 data...
CGCACACAGGGCAGCACCACTCATCCCCGCCAAGATGCGCCCAGCGGGTGTGCACTACCGGGGCCACGTCAGCGCTCGGAATATTTTCTAAAGCATCAATAATCTCATCCCAAGCGTCATACTTCTCCCTGTCTGAGCCATAAACATAACCTCTGCCGTATCGTCCGACAGGGCAAAGCTCCTTTTGCTTTTCTTCAATTATCGCAATCGCCGCTTCCGTCTTAATGAATTCAGCCATTGTCAGCCCTCCTGTTCCATGCTTTGATTGCTTTTTCTTTGCTGGGCAGCCCAGATACTTTCATCTTCTTTGTGTGGAGGCCATCACCAGCCCTATATCTCCCACAACCGGCATCCCATCCAAAATCTGCTCTATCGTAGGTATCGTACATATGGATAACGGTTGCAACTCCGCCGCACTCAGGGCAGCGTTTCAATTCAGCCATCCTTCATTGCCTCCAATGCTTTCTTCGCCTCCTCGCGGGTGAGAAACACAGTCTTGCCGATTTCCTCTGGATAAAACTCCCATGCTTCGCCGTTTTCGTCTGTCCCCTTCAGGAATACGGTTTTATAGCCATCATACCATCCGATGCGGTCTGCGTCATCCAAGGAAATTTCCCTGATCGGTTGCTCTACATAGTCTTTGTCAATTCCCCAGAATAAAACTTGATCCCCAAAGACAACCTCGAGCCAGTCCTTGCGCGGCAGCACCACCAGCCGTCCGGCTCTGTCGGCCTCCATCAGCGTAACAATGCGTTTGAATGGCACGCCCTTACTGATGGCCTCATTCTCAAACGTCTTGTAATTGGCGCACATTGCAGGTTCCAACCCCGTGTCCTCATACTCGGCCAACCGTTCAACACATCTCTGCCTAAAAGCACTTTTGGATATTCTATCTGCGCTAGACCTATCCCCAATGTAACAGCTTTTAGGGTAATTATAATTAGCCGCTCCACCGGGCAAACGCTTAGTTAATCGTTCCATCAGCTCACCTCTTCCATCGGCATCCGTTACAGGCCCCCTCATGAGCCAGCGTGTAGTTCCCGCATTTCAGGCACAGTTCGTTCCGTAGTGCGTCAATCTCTTTCGCCCGCGCTTCGATCAAGTCAGCGGCTCCCGCCAGATCATCGCACAGGGTAATGAGCGTTTCCCACTCATTTGTCCGCGCCCATTCCGCGTGCTCACGCAGCGAATTTACGAGGTTTGTATCTCTCATAGTTCCTCCCTACATTTCTTCATTCAGCCAGCTTTCCCACGTCACCATGCGGGTATCATCGGCATTGGATAGCTTCTCTGGGTATTTCAGATCAAGTGAGCAGCCCTTTGCTTCCAGCGCGTCATCCACGGCTTTTTCGATCAGCTCCCCCAATCTGGCTGCGTTTTTCGTGTAAAACTCAAAGTTTGTCATTCCTCAAACCCTCCGAGAACTTCTTGCCCCGGCAGAACGCCGTCTTCCATCCACCAGTGGAATACATCCACGCCAGAGCGCCAAGAGTATGCTTCCATGCCCCTTTCAATCCGTATTATCAACATTTTGTCAAACGCACGAATCCACGCTGTCTTGATCTCTGGGTAGCGGGCAAATTCCATGATTCTGGTTTTGGATGCCATGGGACAGCCAATGCAGCCCACTCGGCAGAATCCCTCGCAGTACAGCGGATTCATAAGTATTTTTTCTGCGCCGACGTAATCCCAAATATCTGCCGCTTGCCAGTCCACAATGGGGTTTACTACTCGCTTCCCCTTGAGCTGGCACGTTTCAAATAATCGGCGATCCTCGTCGTTATCGTTTGATAAGATCAGTTTGCTTTGTGGCTTAGACGTTAATACCTCTAAGCCACCACGGCGTTTCCTGGCCGTGGATTCCGCCCAGCGAACGCCCGTAGCGATAAACCGATTCTTGCCTCCCCCCTCTTTAAGGACGGCGCAACAGTACCGCATCAAACGTGTGGGCGGCATCAGCTTCCGGGGGATCAGATTCCACATGGTCACGCGGCTCCCGTCCGGCTGAACGTGCTTGTCCACGTCGCACTTCACGCCCTTTTCCTCCAACCGGCGGAACGTATCGTACACATGGCGCACCGTCTCCGGCGCATCCGCCGTGGTGAGGGAGTGCAGGGCTTCAAAGGGGATGCCGCTTTTCTCCGCCAGATGCAGGAGCACGTCGCTGTCCTTCCCCCCGGAGTAGGTGATCACCAACGGTTTTTCAAAAAGCCGCAGGCTCATATCCGATGCCGCTTTCAGCCGCTCGATTGCGGTCTGCTCCAAGTCGCTCATTCCTCCACCTCCGCAGACCAGAATTGCCGTTTGCAGTCAGCGCACGTATCGGAATTGCCTTTGTTGCAAGCGCCATTTCCATGCCTATACGCGGCTGAGATTGCAAGCGGGCATATCGCTATGGCACCGTCTTTTGAGATTGCCGCCTCCGGATACCGCTCAAGGAACACGCTCTGTCTGGTTTTAATGGGGTGCTCCTTTGCCCACTTTTCGGCGATAGCAACGGCCTCCTCCGGGTGGTTTTTTTGCCAGGAATTGCAGGATTCCCAACTGCTTCTTCTTTTCCAAAACTCACATTTAATACACTCAGCGTCGCACATTCTGCCCAACGTTTTTACAAACTTTACCGCATCCATCATTCTGCCTCCTCAATGGTGACCTCCACGCGGGAGGCTCCGGTTGTCTGATACTTCCACACCGTCAAAGCTGCGATTGCGCTGTCATCGTTGTAAGCGTGGCCGTTCAGCGCGTCCAGAATGGCCTTCGCCACGTTGTCAGCGTCCGGGCGCTTGATGTGTGGCGTCCCGTCCAGCATTGCGGCCTTTTTCTTTGACGTGCTTCTTGGCACCGTAAAGAACGCCGTGACGGTGGCTTTCAGCGGAATGCCGCCCGCAAAGCCCTGCCCGCTCTGGCACTTCCAGCACTGGACCACCTTGTTCTCGTAGTCCTGCGTTTTCTGTGGGGTGTATGTATGATGGCCGTTTTTTGTGAACCGGGGACGGTCCTTGCCTACTGGAATACCGGGGACCGTAAATTCAACCTTCATCGCTTTTCTTCCTTTCCGTCAACAATGATCTGCACCACCCGGACGCGGCCCAGAGGCTCCAGCAGCATGGCCACCGCCTCCTTCGTTCCCTGCGTGTCCTCGCCATAAATGTCAATCACAAGCCGCATCATCACACATACCCCCAAGCGTCCTCGCATTTGGTCGTGCCCTTCCGCTGCCACCGCTCCCAGTTCTCCGCATTTCGGCAAGCCGCTTTCCAGTCTTTCATGGGGGTCTTGCCAACCATCCAGCCCTTTGAGGCGTAATAATCGATAAACCCCTGCGGGTCTACCGGCGAATGGCGTTCAGCCACATAGGACTGAACCTCTGCGAGCGTTGGGGGAGTGAAGCGCTTCGCGCGTATAACACTCTTGTCCTCTGTCTTTTGTCTTTTGTCTTCTGTCTTTTGTCTTATGTCTTTAGTAGCCTTTTGTTCGCTTTCGGTCGCTTCATTTCGCTTTTGTTCGCTTTCGTTCGCTTTATTACCACGTCCACCAAGCGAACCGTTTTTGGAATTTACTTCCGCTTTCTGGTTGTCCCGGTCGATAATTGCCCGGAAAACGGGAAACAGCACCGCTTCCCGTCCAGACAATTCCGGGAAAGTACCAGACCGGGCGTATTCCAGAATCGCTACAAACAAGCGTCCGCGCTCAGCGTCTTCCAGCGCTGCCGTCTGCTCAATCCAATCGTAATAAGCCTTAACGTAGCACTTCCCCATACGTCACCTCAGAAGGGAAAATCCCCATTGTCCTCAACCTCGCTGAAACCGCCCTGCGGTTCGCTCTGCGCCGCGTCCCCGCCGTCCCGCTTGGAATCGCCAAAGTACACGCTGTCGGCCACAATCTCAGCGGTGCGGCGCTTGTTGCCCTCTTTATCCGTCCAGTCCCGCAGCTGTAAGCGGCCCTCCACCACGGCCATGCGGCCCTTGGAAAAGTATTTGCTCACAAATTCTGCGGTGTTGCGCCATGCCACCACGTCAATGAAATCCGTTTCCTTCTCGCCGGACTGGGACTTAAAGTCCCGATCAACCGCCACGGTAAAGGATGCAACCGCCGTGCCGCTGTTGGTGCGGCGCAATTCAGGGTCACGGGTCATCCGGCCCATCACAATAATTCTGTTCAGCATGAAATAGCTCCCTTTCTGTAAATCATGTCCTCCCGGTTCCAATCCGGGTAAAATGCTTTCATGTACGCCACCAGCCGCACGTAGATGCGCTCGCGGTCTCGTAATGGCCCCTCGTCAAATAGGCGGTGGCAGCGGGGGCAGAGGGTTGCGATGTTCTGTTCAATTCCTCTGCCGCCCTGCGAACGCCGTACCACATGGGCCACCGGCGCGCCTGCGGGAGACCCGCAGACCACGCACTGGTGATTGTCCCGCGCCCAAACAACAACCTTCACGGATTGCGGGATGGCCGTTGCCTTTGTCATTTTGTGCATCCCCATTCCTCCATCATCCCTGCCAGCTTGTCCGGAGACAGGGTCTCAATACCTTGCTCTACGCAGTCCTGAACCGCCATATCGATCAAATGTGACATTTGCCGGGTATTGTAGGTGCTGGAACCGTAGTACAGTACAACGTTCGTGCACCCCGGAAGCTTGCTTGGCATGGTCGATGTTAGCCATCCATCCCCATTGCGCTCCCACTCACGGCGCAGCTTGTCTACGCCTTTATCCGGGATGCACACTGTTTCGTTGTTCCCGCCGATCTCCCGAATGTAGCTCCGGTAAATGTCCGTCTTGGGTATCTGGGTCTTTTCAGCCAGCCGATCAGCCAGAACCCAAAAGTACGCATTCGCGTCGAGGCTCCGCTTCTCCCGGTGTTCCTTGATCTCGACGTCGTAGTCCTTCCCGGATTTCAGTTCGTCCAGAATCTTCCGGGCCTTGCCCGTCTGGATGCACAGCCAGTCCCCGGCGGCGTCCATCGTCCAGCGGAAAGCCGATGCCTTAACCCGCTCCATCGTTGGCCTCCTTGGCCTCGGCTACGCACTTCTCGCACAGCGCATAGCCGTACAACTCCTTCGCCCTCGCCGCCAGTCGCGCCGCCTTCACCATTGCCCTGCCGTCAAAGTAATCCATCACCTGACCGCCGCAGCGCTCACAGATCACGGTAGCGTCACCCTGCAGAGGCAATCTATATCCCGGCTTCTGCTGGGGCGGAATGGCCGCTTTCTGGGGCCGCTGCTGGGGTTCTGCGCCGCGGTCATACTTGGTGCTGTCCTTATCCCAGTACACATCCGCGCCAAAGCCCAGTGCCTTGCAGGCCACGGAAATTGCGTCCGTGAGGGCCATCTTAAAGCATTCGTCCGAGGTATACAGCCCGTTCCGCTCGCTTGCTACAAAGGCGCTGCCGCCGGTGCCGGGGATAGCTTCCGACCACGCCCCGTTTACCTTGACAAACAGATCAATGTCCAGAAATGCGGCAACCTCGTTGTTGGCTCCCTGCTCCAACCGCTTGTCCGTGATAACATACTTCCAACCGATTCCGCAGGGGCCGAACTGCTCCGTCAGCGCCTTGATGCGCCACATGGGGTTGATATCGGTCTTACCCTTCAACCGCCCCGCCTGAATGGCCCGCTTGGCGGCCTCCGGCACCTGCCGAACCCGCTCATAAATCCCCAGATTCTCCATGTTCATCCTCCAAATTCAACGGGCAGTACATCCCCCGCCCCTTCGTGTCTAACAGGTACTCCCCCGTCCTCCGGCATTGGAGCCGGGAATAGGTTTCCAGCAAAGGGCACAGTGCGCAGCACACATGATCCTCCGGAAAATTGATATCCACGGTGGCCCGTGTGTAAAATAGGCAGCTATTCCCCATCACTAACCCTCCGATACCGGGCAAACCGCACGGTCTCGCCGTAGCGGTTCTTCTGTGTGACCGTCTCCACGTCCAGCGCCACGCCGTCCCGCCGCAAGTCAGAGACCCGCGCCGTGAAATTGGCGATGCCGCACTCGCTCATGGCCTCGGCCCGTGTAATGCTGCCGTGTTCATCCAGATACTTCAAAATCCGCTCACACTGCGTCATAGCTGTCCTCCGGGATATCAATAACCCCCACACCCATTGCTTCTGCAACCGCCTCCGGGTCTTTATCAAGCTCTTTCAGCAACCATTCCAGTTGCTCCTGCATATCATCCTTGAAGCATCGAGCGCAGTAGACTTCACGGTTGACCACGAATCCCGGAGCCACGTCCACATGCAATTTCGGATTTATAACGGTTGAACATTTTTCGCACACCGGGTAAACCTTTCTTTTCATTTCCACGCATCCCCTATCTTCCACGCCTTCGTGGCGTTGGATTGCTGGGCGTAACCCGCTGTGATAGCACCGCAGGTGGAACACCGTACATAGTGCTTAAACGGTGCGTCCGTGGACTGCACCCGCTCACCGCTGTCCATTCCGCACACCGGGCAGAGATCCAGCGGATGGCGCTCGTGCCGGTTCGCTCTGTTCATCGCGCACTCACCACCATATACGTAATGGCGATCAGCAGCAGGGCCAGAAAACTCATAAAGCCAATCCATGCGGAGGCGTCCGCCTTCCGCTGCTCTCTGGTGCGCCGTTCATGCTTTCTCATGCGGATTCCCTCCTTCGATGAAATCTACAACCTTAAATACCCAAGTGGCCGCATACACCACGCCCAGGATCATAAAAAACAGGTTCCAGCTCATTGTTTGATGTCCCCCTCTTTGGTGTAAACACCGTCAAACTCAAGGCCATGCTCCCTCGACCAGATCTTGCCGAACTCTGTCATGATCTTCACCGGGTCAGGCGGAGACACCCAGATCACCCGGTATTCGATTTTTCGTTTCTTCGCCATTGCCTTTTCCTTTCCCCTGTGCTAAAATAGCCACAGGACACATATCTAAGCCTAAGATTTGTTCCGCCGCCCTGCCCGGTCTGCAACACCGGGCGGGGCATTTCTTATGCCCTTTCATTCAATCGGCTCCAAGTCAAAAATGCTGTCGGGGTAAATGCTCCAACTCCCAAATCGGGATTTGCTGCACTGTGCGTCATAAAGCCACTCATTCAGCTCGATTTTCTTGGAAGTCAGCGCCGCATCTTCCACGGCGTTTTTCGCTTCGTGCATTTCGATGTATGCCTTCTGGCGGTTAAAGTTATTGATGGACTGTGGCGTTTCGAGCACGCCCACAAGGATAACCACTGCCGCCGTGACTACGGCAATGATAGAGATTGCTTCTACCAACAGACCCAGGAAGAAATCTTTTCTGTACCAAATCCAATGTGAAACGCAGATGACAATGATCCCGGCAACGATTACGATAATCCAGTTCATGTGCCCTCCTTACCAGTAAGCACCTCTTCCTTTACCTTGAAGTGCTTGGCAAGCCGTTTAATGTGGCGCGGGTGCGGGTAGCAAGCGCCATCTTTCCAGCTTTTAATCGACGTCTGCGATACGTCGATTTCTTTTGCAAGACGGTAATTCGTCTCGCCGCGCTCAGTTTGCAGTCGAGCCAGATTTTCAGGGAAACTCACTTTTTCACCTCCAAAATTAGAGTATTCTATTGACAAATTGGAGCATTGGTGCTACTCTAAGTTTTGCTACAAACATTGATTCGCGCCAGCTCGATTTGTCGGGGTGGTCTGGTTTCTTATTACCTGTCCACGAATCTAATTATAGTCGAAGTTAGACCATTAGTCAACCTAAATTAGACCGTCAAAATAACCTAAGTTAGACTGTGATTTTTATGGGATTTACCAGAAATTTTAACTATTGCATGGATAGTGCAAGATACTCTTCGTATCGATTTGCTAAAATCCTTGGCGTAAACTTACAAAGCGTTTCTAACTGGAAAAACGGCGTAGTTGTTCCGCACCCAAAGACCCGTCAGAAAATCGCCGACCATTTCGGCATCACCCTTGCCGAGCTAGATGGAGACGAGCTTCCCGTCCTGCCGGAAAATGGCGCAAAAAAAGCCCCCGATCCGAAGATCGAGGGTGTGAGCGCGGAAGCGCAGGAAATATTAGATTATATCCGGGACGCGACACCCGCCGAACTGGCGGAAGTCTGCCGGTATATCGGGTATCTGAAAAGCAAGAGGGGCACGGAATGAAACTGAACCCAGATTGCTTGCGGGATATTATGCTTTTGGTCGAAGATCGTATTTCCGTTGAAACTGCGGTTGAAAATCCAAATGGGCTAAGAAAATTTAGCTATGTCAGCATTCCCTGTTTGGTGCGCTTGCTTCCTGACAGCTATTCAAAAGAAGAGATCATATATCATATTGTACAGCTTTCAGAAAGCGGATACTTAAAAACAGATTTTTCCTTTGCAACAAGCGAAATGTTTGGATACTTTTACTTGAATACAATTTATCACATCACGCCAAAAGGCCATGACTTTATCGCAAACATCGGGGGAAAAGAAAGCTGGGCAAAAACAAACGCTGTTTTAAAATCCTTAAAGTCAATATCTCTATCGGTAATTGAAACGGTGGCAAAGGGTATCACTTCGGCCATAGTAGATCAATACATTGCAGGCTTTCAGGCATAATACTGTACCCGCCGTCATTATTGGCGGTTACAGAAATGGGAGCGCTCTTGAATGCTCCTTGCTTTAGCGTTTCATAATTGCTGCATTTAATAGCCTCCGCCAAACAGCCCGGAACAAGCGTAGCGCATTCCGCCGAAATACCAGACGCTTCCAATACGTTGAGACACGCGTTTACGGCTTTAAGGACGTTGGGATTTTCATACCACAATTGATTATACACCATCGTTTCCTCCTTTAATCATTCGCAGCAATTCTACCTGTTCCTCTTGCGGCAAAAGCAGTACGGCATGCATCAGTTTGTTGCGAATTTCTTCAAGCTGTTCTGTTGCCATTATATCACAGTTTGCCGGTAAATCCAACATCTATGTATCCTCCGTTCATCATTTGTGAATAGAACGTCTGTTCGATTATTATAGCACACCACCATGATTTTGCAACCGCAAGATATGGGGGCATGACGGTTGCCCGCGCATATTGAATATTTACATATACGCATATAAAAGAATGAAAGGAGCTTCACTATGGTTTGCCCTAATTGCGGAAGCGAAAATGTAACAATTTCTATGGAGCAAGTGTCAAGTAAAACCAAAAAGCACGGGAACGGCATCGGAGGCCATATCAACAATGCTGCTCGCGGCTTGATGGCGGTATCAACCCTTGGCATGTCTAATCTCGTGTGGAAGAAAAGCAAAGGTGGCGAAAAGACCGTTGTAAAAAATCAAAAGATTTGCCTTTGCCAGAATTGCGGAAACTCTTGGGAAATAAAGTAAGTGAAAAACCCGGCCCCGCCGCCTCTGCAACAAACGGCGAGGGCCGGAGGGCAAGCCTTTGGGGGTATCGGCTTGCCGTAATCAAAGCGTAGCAAAAACAGGGTTAGGTGGGCAAGTCCCAAAGCTTGGTTTTTGGCATTTTCAGCCGTTTAAAAGTTTGTGCCGCCTTTACCCATATTTTGATTTTGGGGGTAAGGAGGCACTTTTTATGACAATTCAGGAAGTTTGTAAGGCGAAACGTAACGCTTTGGGTATGACCATTCAGGACATAGCTGAAGCATCGGGGATTCCGCCGTCTACCGTCAACAATTTCTTTACCCATGCTTCCAAGGCCCCCTATATCTCCACGGTTGGGCCAATATGCGCCGTCCTTGGCGTGTCGCTGGATGGATTTTACGGCATCGGAGATCATCTGACGGCCAGTGAGGAAACGTTGCAAGCGGAAAAGGACGGTCTAGAACACCGCCTTGCAAATAAGCGGAAGACCATCGGCCTGATGGAAACGGAGCTAAACAACCTCCGCCATTCCGTGAAGCTATACAGGTGGATCATACTTGGTTTGTCGCTATCGATCGTCGGTCTTTTCGTCTGGTGCGTGTGGGTTGACATCCATTGTGCCAACTATGGATTTTTGAGGGGATAACATGTGCCAAAAAATAGTGGTCACTCTACCAAATAATCTACGCATCCGTGTAGCACTGTACATCAGGGTATCGACCGAAGAACAGGCGAAGCACGGCCTGTCCCTGGCAGACCAGCGAGAGGCTCTGATTGCATATGCCGCCGCACACGGCATGGAGGTTGTGGGCATTTACGAGGACGCCGGAATCAGCGCCAGAAAGCCGTATAAAAAACGTCCGGCCTTGATGCGCCTGCTTGATGATTGCAGCGCCGGGAAAATCGACACCATCCTTTTTGTCAAGCTGGATAGGTGGTTTCGGAATGTGGCGGGGTACTACGCCGTGCAAGAGGTTCTCGACAAAAATCATGTGGATTGGCAGGCCATTAGAGAGGACTACGAAACGCGGACTGCATCAGGGCGATTGAAGGTCAATATTATGTTGTCGGTAGCGCAAGACGAAGCTGACCGCACATCGGAGCGCATTAAGGCCATCAACGAGGGCAAGAGGGCAAAGGGCCAGCCCACCAACGGGAAAACTCCTATCGGAATCTGCGTGAAGAACCGGCGCTACGCCATTGATGAAGAAACCGCAGATGCGGCGCGAGATATGTTCCCAGCCTTTATACGGCTGCAAAGCATCCTTGCACTAAGGCGGTATATGGCAACGGAGTGGGGGATCAAACGCTCGTACAACAAATACAAGGATGCGTTGAGAAGCCGCCTGTACTTAGGCGAGGCGTTCGGCGTGGAAAACGCATTGCCCGCACTTGTCGATCAAGAAACCTTCGACCTTGCCGGAAAAATCCTGGAACGGCGAAGCCAGCGGAACGCCAGTGTGGACCGGATATATTTGTTTACCGGGATTCTCCGTTGCCGGGAGTGCGGTAGAAATATGCAGCCGGAGACTGTAAAGCAGGTGTACAAGTACTACCGATGCAGAACGCACACACTTGACCCAGCCGACTGTCCGCACATTCTCAGGATCCGGGAAGATGTGCTGGAGGATTACCTTTTGCGGGAATTTGAGGGGATCGCAAAAAAGTATTATTCCAAATCAAAAACCGCAGAAAAAAAGCCGCCCAAAACGGCGGAGCAAATCAAGCGGAAAATGCAAAAACTAAAAGACCTGTATCTGTCGGATTTGATTGAAATCGAAGAATACAAAAAAGACTATACGGAATTGAAACAGCAGCTCGCGGCAATAAACCCGGAGCCTATAAAAGAATTTGACCTTGAAACCTTACGGCGAGAATTGAAGGAATATCCTGATTTAGACCGGCAGGCAAAAAAGGAATTTTGGGTACGCACGATCCAGCGCATCGACGCAGACAATGACGGTGCGTTTTTTGTAACGCCCAGTTAGTCTTATTTTCATGTCACAACACTAACATTAAAATATAACTAACCCCCCGGCATTTGCCGAGGGGTTAAATTTAGCTTTCCAATTTCCGCATGACGCTATTATAAACCCGCTCGTTGACCACTTTCAAGCTGTCCATCAGCTCGTCCATGACCTCCCACGCACGGGCTGGGTCAACGTTAGATACCGCTCGGAGGAAATCGCTGTCAGGCGCGGGGGCCTCAGAATACGCCTCGATCATGCGAGATTCCCTCACCGGCTCCCGGGTCTGGTTTTGGATGGTATACAGCGCCGCCAGCTTTTCATAGTTCGCCCAGCTGGACTCTTCTGTTTCTAACCGCTTGATCCATAGCGCCAATTCTCGCTCGTCAATCATTGGGGCCTACCCCCTTAGTCCTCCATCATGTCCATTGCACGGCGCAGGGCGTCCTTGATGCGGTCATCGTCGGTCTCGCGCATCATATCGTTGATCTGATCGCGCAGATGCTCAGTTGCGTCCGTGCGGCTGTAATGACCTCGGACGTAGTGCCGACGCGCGTAGGAGCTGCCACGGCTGTAGCCGCGCATATCATCGTCCAGATAGCGCCCGGAATAGCCTCTCTCGTCCATCGCCTCGATCTTGTCGATGTTCTTGATGGTATCCGTGAGTTTGTGGGCGATGTCCAGATCGCCAGCCCCCAGCTCGCCCTTGCGGATCAGCTCGTCAAGTTCCTTGCAGAGCATATCCCGCAGTTCATACATAGATTTCATTCCCATTGTGTTCTCCTTTCTCAGCAAACTCTGGTAATGATAAGGTTCGCGTTGCTCACGTCAATGGCCTCGCCACTAACGTTGCGGATGGACAGCGACGCGCAGCAGCCCTTTGTAACGTCAACGTACTCGGATGCCGCCACGTTGAAAAACGCCTCTGCCGCTGTGGGCGTCACCGTCGCAACGGAGGACGGGAGCGGCTCACCGTCAACCGCAATGGCAATGGAGATGGGACCGGGTGTCTCGCCAGTGCTTACGGCAATATTGCCGATAAAGTCCACCTTATAGCGGACGCGGCACTGGGAGCAGTTACCACGGAGGTTAAACAGACCGGAGCCTGCGCGGTGCGTCACAAGGCCCTTGGTGCAAGGGATCGGTGCTTCCGTAAAAAGCACATTCTGGTTTGCCGCTACGGTCTGCGCGGCAATAGCAGTGTATTCAGGCATAGGAATCTCCTTTCATAAAATCAGCGGCAGGGCTACTGCCCCGCCGCTTTGTCATCAGTATCGGCATGGGGCCGACCATTTCCCCAGCATGGGGGAAAAGCTACGCTATGCAGTTGTCAGCAACCGCATCCGGCAAACTGGTTGCAGCAATAGGGATTCTGCACCGTGTAGGCCGGAATGGGAGAAGGGCGGAGCTGAGACACCAGATAGCTGTTCTGTGCCGCCTGAGATGCGGCCAGCTTCAAGCCCTGGTTCTCGGCCTGGAGGTCAGAGAGCTTGCTCTGGGTCAGGAAATCAAGGATCGCGCGGCTGTTGCTGTTGGCATTGTCGATGATGTCCCGGGTGGCGTTCTGCACCGTGTTCCGGGTATCGCAAGCCTGAGCGGCCATATCATACCGCACACCCTCAATGCTGCGCTGGGTGTTGCAGCAGCACTCCTGATTCTGCATCTGCATGGCAGTCAACTGCTGCATGAGAGCCGCCTGCTGGTTACTGCGGGAAAGTTCAGCCTGCGCAAAGCCGTTCGCCATTGCCATGTTGGTGCCGTTGACAAGCTGGGCCTGCTGATAGAAACCGTTGCAAAGGCCATCATTTACTCCGTCGATTTTGCGTTCCACGTTGGCAAAATCGGAAGTCAGAACGTAGCCGTCGACCACGCCGCCACCGCCGTTGCCGTTGTTGCCAAAGCCATTGCCCCAGCCACCTGCAAAGATGAACAAGAACAAAACGATCAGCCACAGCGCGCCGTTGTCGCCCCAACCAAACCCGCCATTACCGCCAGTATTGGTGGGTGCCACAGGCATCGTCAGCATGGGAGCGCCATCAGAAGAAAGAGACATAGAAAAACTCCTTTCAGTTTTTTATTATCAAATCGTGGCCACGATGTTGATTACTTTATAAGCCCTTGAAACTGCTTCGCCATTTCCTGTAGTTGGTTCAACTGCTGCTGGCTCATTCTGCCGGATTGCAGCAGTTTCTCCACTTCCGCCTTCGGGTCACCCTGAAACGAAGACCGGAACTGCTTGAATTGCTGCATCATTTGCTGGAACCGGCCTATCGGCGTGTTCCCGCCGCCTAAAGCGTCAAAAAAGGGGTTAGCCATCAGCGTCAACCTCCTTCACTTTCTTTTTGCCATTCATGCCGTCCACAACCGCCGCCAGCGCGTCAAATTCTTCCCGGGTGACAAACTTCACCGGGTCTGCCGTGGGCGCTGTACGGGGCGTTTCTGCGCGTTCTACAAGGTCATAGATCGTAAGCGAGGGTTTACCGCTGGCGTCTGCTTTCTTGAGATACACCGTAGGCGCGGAGCTATCCCACAACGCCACAGCAGCGTTGGGCGCGATCATCCAGTTGCGGGCCTCCTGTTCTCCGCTGACCCACTGGACACCGCTCTGCGCCACTGGATTCTGCGGGGGCTGCGGTGCCATCATTGGAGGCATCTGCTGTTGACGGAGCTGTGCCAGGTTGTCCGGCATAGGCTGTGCGTAATAGGGATTCTGCCATCCGTAAGGTGTGTACGCCATTTTAGTCATCCTCCTTGACCCAGTAATACAAAATGTTCTCGTTGCTGCTGTCCCAGCTGTCCCAGATCATGCCGTCGCAGACGCAGACCACGTGACCGGACAGAGCCAGAATATAGGTGCCCTTTGGGTGATCCTCTGCAAATTGACCCACCGTGTAGCAATCCGGGCAGGTGTCCGGCACGATGTACCGCCGATATCCGATGCTGCGGAGATACCTCCCCCAACAGGCGTTAGCCGACGGCATATCCCCATCCAGATACCCTTGGATACAGAGCCTTAAATAGATCTCGCCCCAATCCTTGCCGGTAGCCTTGACGATTGCCCGCACGGTGCAGTCCCCCACATTTTTCCCACAAGGGTTAGGGTTGAAATGGTTATACATACTCCCTCCGGTCATCGTATAAAAGCTCGATCATGCGCACACACTGTTCCAGCTCTGCCGGATCGGTCTGCGCAACAATATCTCGCGCCAACTCCGCCGGATACCCGGAGGCCAAAAGCCGCTCGTACATTGTGTGCGCCTCCTTTACACTTATATGATACAAAAAATCCGGACAGCCAAACTGCCCGGAAACTGCCTGTATTCTGCCCTCAAACTGCCCAAAGGAAAGCCGTGTCCGATTCGGACACGGCTTTTCTTATCCCTGCATATCATCCGCGATCTTGGCGTAGGCACGCCGCCGGATCTTGGCCAACCCGTCCACGCTGACGTGGAGCAGCGCCGCCGCCTGTAGGCAGCTCTGGCCGTGGACGTCCACCGCCAGCACCGCCGCTTCCTCGTCAGGCGGCAAGCCTACCAGCCGGACGGCCTGCGCCGCCCGGGCCGGGGCCATGGATGACAACAGCGCCCGGATCTCCCGGTTTGTTTTCTCCATAGGTTTTCCAGACTTGCAGAGCGCGTTTCCGCGTGGATGTTGCCATCTTCTGGCCCTCCTCTCAGTAGTTTAGCCCGTCCAGTCGGCCTTAGTCTTCCGCACGTCGATGTGGGTAAAGCCCTTCTTGGCGTAAATGCCCACACCGCCCCAGTCGGGCATAATCGACCGGGCGAAGGCAGCCACCGTCTCCGGCTTCTGGCCGCTGACGGAAATATCCGCCGCCATGCCATAGCAGTGCTGGCTGTGGGCCGCGCCGTTTACCTTCGCGTTGTACTGCGGCGTCCGGTAGGCACTGTGGATGACCACCGGAGCGCAAAAATGGGAGCGGATGGTTTCCAGCACCATCACCAGCCGGGGAGCCACCAAAACAGCGTCGCTGCCGTCTCCACACGCAAACTCCCGCACTTTAAAATGGGCGGAGAGCTGCTTGCCCCCGGAGGCGGCTTTGCTGTAAGCGTTGATCTCAACCATGGTTATCCTCCCAGATCTGATACAGCGCCCGAACCATGTCGGCGCGGGTCACGGTTTCCCCGGCGTTGGCGTCCGTCAGCAGGCCGTGAGCCTTGCCCCATACGAGGGCTTGATCTTCCGCCTTGACCGCCGACCGCTCCCAAAACAGCAGCAGCGTGGGCACCTTCCGGGTACTGTCCACCGTCCCGCCGGGGAAAATGCCCTGGGTAGAGCCGCCGCCGTCCAGCATGAGGGCGTCCACCACGCCCAGCCCCAGCAGCTTGTTCTGGAGCTGCTCACGGGTCAGGCTGGTCTTGTCGCACCACAGGCATACCTTGCCGTTGGCCAGCCAGCCCACCGCAGTCCGGGCGGCAGACCGGGCCACGTCCGGCGTCAGCTCCCGGTACAGCTTGGAGCCGCCCTTGAGGATCGGGACGCCTGAGAGAAAGGATCCCCACCGGTCCGTCAGCATCTTAGGGACCCCGTCGGAGCCAATGGACACGCCCCAGTCCTGGTATTTGTCACGGCTGATGACCTTGCCGTCGATCACCGTCCAGCCCACCGGCTGAAACTTGCCGTTAAACAGGTAGCCGTTGATGATGTGGGTGCAACCGGTCTTGGCCTTGATCTGCGCCGGGGAGAGCTTGCCAGTGTTGTGGTAGATCTGCGCACGGGCGCAGTCGAACGTATCAACCATGGCGCACACGGGAAGCCTTGATGAAGTAGCCGTTCTCGTCATAAGTCACCTCATAGGTGGCTCCGACGATCCGCTGGATCTGGACGGTGCCCGCCAGATCCTCCCGGCGACTGGTATTCAGTGTCTGAGGGAGCGCCTCCGGCTCGGTCTCAGGCGGGATAAAGCCCTCCCTCATTTCGTCCTCAGTCCAGTTAGCCACGCCGCCGTCAGGATTCAGGTGGAAGTTGGCTCCGGCCTCTTTCAGCTCCGTGTTGATGGCCTCAATGGTCTTACCGGTGGCCTTGCCCTCGTTGATGATGTTCTCGTAGATCTTTTCCATGGTATGTACCCCCTTCAAAATTTCGGTTGATTATTCAACCGGTTTCAACTGTTCTTGTCCTCGTTTACCCGCTGAGTGCCGAAGTAGAAGCCGATGACCACCGTAAAGATGGTCAAAAACTCGCTGCCGCTAATGCTCTCCCGCAGGGCCAGCACCGCGAACACCACCGTCAGGGTGATGGTCACCAAAGACTTCACCGCAAGCAGATTGCCCAGCCGTTTCTTGATGTTTTCCATGTTTTTCTCCTTTCACTCTTTCCGGATCGGCAGCTCGCCGACCTCGGCCATAATGATTTTCAGGTGTCCGTTGCCGCCAAGGGATTTATACGCTTGGTGCATTTCATCAAGTGTTTCCCTGTCCGACAAGCTGACGCTGCCGTCTGCAATGTAATGCTGGCCCAGATAGCGCACCCGGTCGATCAGCAGCACTTTCAGCGCGTCCACGATGGCGTCCCGCTTGTCATCCTTGGCCCATTTCCGCTGGAGGATCGCGAGGATGATGGCAGTCACACCGGAGCCGGTGGCAGCAGTTAATACAATTTGTAGAATTTCCATTCTACACCCCCTTAAAAAGTTGCAGTTTTTAGGGTAAAATCCGACTTGGTTTCGTGCAAGTCAAAGTCCGACTTAGTTTCGTGCAGTTAAAACTCAGGCCATTGTCTCTCGCAGATGGGACAAACCCACCGCCCCTCCGGCACAACGGCTCCGCATATCACGCAATAGTCCATAAGTCAGTCGGTGGTCTTGGTGTACTTAATTGTTACCTGAGCAGAAAAAGTTCCCGAGTAGTCAGTTACAGAATTTAACGCGATCGAAGATGTGTTAATCGACACAGATATGCCTTGCGTCAGTGTGCTGCCGTCTGTGAACCAATACGGGAACGAGAAACTATACGAAGAATCTTTTTGCAGAGCAATGCCATGAGCAGCTACACACTTATCAATGTTCGCAATGCCATGAGGAATATTTGTAGTCCCGGCACCCGAAAAAGAACACTCTACAACTTTTGTATAAACCGGCTTGCCAAGATACCGCTCCGTGGTGCGGTACTCAGTGCCCAGATTCATGGGTGGGTTGACCCATTCAAAAGGGTTCCAGACATCTGAAGCAGTAAGCCCCATACGCTGAATAACGCACTGGTCTCCGGGGTTTGAAGTGGGAGGTGAATATATTATATAAATGGTCTGTACGTTATCATACGTGACGGGATTGGCTGAGTCTACCCGCATAAGTCCTGTATGATATTTTGATTCATCTGGCAATCCAGCCGGTTGTTTGGCCGGGTCCCAACTCCAAGTATACCAGCCCGATGCTCTGATATTATCAACGTTATCGGCTGCGGTAAGCATTTTAGCTGCGCCCCCCAGCCCAAACCCGCCGGGGGCGGAGTTGATATTTCCCCTCGCCTGTTCCTTCTGCTTGTCACTGAGCGTCTGCGGCGTATAGAGCACGGCTCCCTGCACGGTGTCCGCCCCGATGTTCGTCCTCGCCTGCGCCTTCTGCTCGTCTGTGAGGTTCTGGGGCGCATCGTAGCGGACAAAGTTGCTGGAACCGCCCACGGGGCCTTCCGGGCCTTGCTTGCCCTCCGGCCCCTGCTTTCCCTCGGGGCCTTGAATACCCTGCTTGCCCTGCGGGCCTTGCAGGTTGCCGTTGGGTACCCACTTGCCGTGGACGGAATCCCAGATGTAGATGTTGTACGGAGGCGCAGTGCCCACGCCATACACGTCACCGGCCTTGGGATTGGGGACGGCTGCCTTGAGGGCGTCCAGCGTATCAAAGTAACCCAAAATGACGAAGCTGGAACCGGCCTCGCCGGGGTCGCCCTTGTCGCCCTTTTTGCCGGGAGGGCCGGGAGGCCCCTTGATGGACGTGAGCGTGGTGAGCGTGAAGGCATACACCCAGTTGGCCGTGCCCTTGAGGTACACTTTGCCGTAGTCCGCGGAGGCCGTGCTGTCTGGCAGGATCAGGACGAACTGGCCGCGCTGGACGTCCGTACCGGTGAAGTCCTGGTTCATTTCGGCCACGCTCTTGTACTCCTTGGTGATGCCGATAGGCACACCGGCGGACGCCAGCCGCGCGTCGATCTCTTCGCCGGAGTAGGCGGATGTGTAATAATCTTGGATCTTGGAGAAAATTTCCTCCAAGACTGCGACTCTCTGTTCAAGCGTCATTGGAATCACCTCACACGATGAAAAGTTTGTTCAAGCGGTCGAAAAAAAAGCCGCCGCCCTTCTGTACCAATGGGCCGGATCGTGCTTGCCCAAATTTGCGGTAATAGAGAATGATGCAGCCATCGCCGCCGGGGCCGCCCTGTGCACCGTTGCTGCCGGTGGTGCGGACACTGCCCGGTGTGTTATTGAGCGAGCCGCTCTTGCTGCCGCCGTAATAGGTTTCACTTAGGCCCGTAGCACCGTCGCCACCACCACCGTAGCCGCCCCTGCCGCCTTTGCCATACACAGTTGGTTTCTTTGGGACCAGCGTCGCGTTGGCTCCGAGCACGGAGGCGCTGCCTGTGGCCGTTACAGTAATTGACGTTTTAGGCATTCCTTTGCTGGGTACGCTTACAAGGCTAAACGTGCCAGAGGAATTGCCGGGTGTGCCGTTTGCCCCGGCAGCAGCGCCGCTTCCGCAGTTGTACGAAACCACGCCGCCACAAAATCCATCTTCTAAGCTTCCTGTGAAACTTTGCTCGTCCCCGGCAGACAAGGAAATCGTGCCATCTTCTTCAATTCGTGTGTTTCCGCCTTTCCACACGTTGCCATCTTCGTCCACAACCGAAGTTGCTTGCAGCGGGGCAAGTCGGATCTTGCCTTCTTTTGAATCTACCGCGTCCGGGTTCATGCCAGCACCGTCACCACCGGCAATGCCCTGTTCACCTTTCTGCGCAAACACTTCTCCAGTCACTGGATCTGTGTAGCCGATCTCGGAGGTTGATCCGGTGGAGCTGTCAAGACTGCCGAAGGTGGTTTTGGTTCCGTCTGCTCCCGGCGTGCTTGGGGTGTTTGCCCAGTTGTTCGCGTCAAACGCCGCGCCAAAACCGCCAACGCCGCAGGCAAAGGAAAACTTCTGTGCGGGAGTCACGTCAAACGTTGCTTGCAAAATTTTGCCGCCGGAGCCGGGATCGCCGCCCTTGCCGCCTTTACCGCCGAAAGCCCATTTATCTGTGATATATTGTGGTATATCAAATATATTTCCGGTGATGCTCACTGTTTTTTGTGTGGCCGGATTGCCGCCGTGTCCGCAGTGGCCGCCCTGCGCGCCGCCGATCAAAACTGCCGTGATTGCGGTCACATTCTCCGGCACTTGCCACTCGCCGGAGCCGGTAAGGACTACCCGCTCGTCAAAATACTCCGCCGATTCCGGCTGTGCTGGGGTGAAGCCAACCAACGCCTCCATGCTGCTTTTAAGCGTTGCGCTCATGGTGGTGTCCAGAGACTGGATGCACGCAGAAACCATTTTCTTGTCATACGGATGATATACGCTCACAACATGGCCCGGTTTCTCGTGCCCGCTTACAATGTCATTGGTGATAGTTTCGCGGCATCGGTAATAGTCTGCAAGACGCTTCGCCACGGCGTAGGAATTCACCAGAGATACCAGTGTGGCGTCTGTAACTGACTTGACGTTTTTCACAGCGCCAGCCGTCACAGGCTGCGTGATTAGGCGGGTGTTGTGGATATACGCCTTGCCGGTCAGTGCGCCAGTGCCAGCGGAAATCTTGGCGTAGTTCGCGCCGCTTTCCAAGATTGTGAAGCCAGTCGCAGAGAGGGAGTGCATCGGCTCGGAGAATGTGATGATATCGCCATTCTGCGCCGTGCCGGAGAATAGCTCCTTTACTTCCGTTCCCGCAACGTATTGATGCTCCGTCACCGTCACAGCAGAGATAGGGTCGCTATACCCAACCTTTCCGCCGCTTAAATACATTCTGTTGCTTTGAATCACCGACGCCGTTCCGTCCCACAGGGAATCAATGTGCAAAACGCCGTTTAGGTCGGTTGTCAAATATGCGCCAATTGCAAAAAGCACTTGCGCCAGGTTGTCCCTTGCGCTTTTGCCTTGCCCGTTTGTTTTCGGCTGGCAATACGGGAGCCAGCCGTATAGTTTAACGTTTGCAAAAACGCTCTTGACCACAACCGGAACCGCACCGCAAATATCGGAAATCACCTCAGAAACGGTTTGCCCGGTATAAATGCCGCCTTTATGCGGGATCGTTGCCAATAAACCGACCGCAGACCACGCTACAATTTTATATGCGGTTGCGCCTGTCCGCTCAATTGACCGTAAATAGTAAGTCTGCATTGATGCGTTAGAATCGTTTTCCCAGAAACGAATAGCGTCATTCTTCTGAAACGCCATAATCGAAGGATCGTCACATCGCACAACAACGGTCAGTGTATCGGCAGAAATACTCTCACAGCTTAATGACTGCTCTCGTGTGGGCGCAGCTTTTTCTGTTCGGGAAGAATCAAACATCCAATTTTTGTAGGTGATCTTCATATCATTTCTCCGTAAACGCAAGCACCATGCCCGTCCAATATTCTGCAGCGTTCGTTCCGGTCCCTCTGTCAACACCCTCCGGAGGATCGCACGTCATGTTTGCCGTGCGATAACCTCCGCTTTGGGTGTCGAAAAAATATACGCTCAGATTTCCACTGTACAGTTGCTCAAGCAATGTGTTCAGCTGTGTTTCCGTTAGAGGCATACATGTGCAGGTAATAATTGCCTTGATTGCAAGCACATCCTCCGTAAAACTGCCATCCAGCATATACCCCTCGTTTGGTCCTTTGATTTTTTTGTGTCCCACCTTGTAGCCGACCGGCGTAAAGTAGGATGTAAAATCAATGCCGTTGATTTTGATCGTTTTACTCATGCGCCGCTCCTTAATGCCTCCGCTGCGTTGTACGGCACCATTTTTCGCGCCAATACCGCGCCGTCAAGTTCGGTTGTCAAATTGATTACAATACTTCCCACACCGCCGGTCGCCAATGCACCAACACCGGACGCAATAGAGTTGCCGATCGCCGCGACGCCGGAGGCCCCAAAATCGACTGATGCCGTTCCAAAGTCCATGCCAGATGCAATGCTGCGCTTGATATTGCCGTATTCGTTATCCCAACCTTCGCCCAAGCCAAGCGCCATGTTCTCGCCGATCCCGGCAAAGACGCGGGACGGTGAGTGAATACCGAGAACGCCTTTTACGCCATCCACAATGCCGTCGAAAAAGCCCTTTACCATGCCTGTTAGCCAATCGCCCATTCTCTTGATGCCTTCCCAGATTCCTTTGACAAGGGCTATTCCGATTTCGATGGCGGCTTCGCCGATATAGCCTATGGACTGGATAAACGCGGATGCAAGGTTTTTGATAATTTCAGGGGCTGCATCCAAAAGCTTTGGCAGATTATCAATTAGGCCTTCTGCAAGCGCAACAATAAACATTGTGCTTGCTTCAATAAGGGCAACAAGTGTGTCTGGCTGAGTCAATATTTCCGCAATCTGTACCACGCAATCAACCAACTGCGGTGCGATTTCCGGCATGGCCGACGCGATGCCTTGTACCAGAGCAATTAGCATTTGCACTCCTGCGTCTAATAATTGCGGAATAACCGACAAAATTGCTCCCGTAATTTCAGGGGCTATATCCGCAAGTGCCGCAACAATTCCGGGAGCTGCGTCTACAACTCCTTGCACCAAAGCAGTGGCAGCACTCACAAGCGACGGCAAAACAGAGCTAACAAGCGACGGTAACTGCTCGGAAATAACCGGGGCAAGCCGTGTAATTAAATCCCCAAACCCGGTAAAAATCTTTTCAATGCGCGGAAGAATATTTTCGGCCGCTTTGCCGACCGAATAGGTGAAGTTTTCAATCAGCTGGTCAAGGTCTGCGTTATCATCAGCAATCCCGGTTACAAGGTTTGACCAAGCGGATTTCATCATGTTAACGCTGCCTTCGATAGTGCTTGCCGCTTCCTCTGCCGTTGTCCCGGTGATTCCCATTTGATCCTGGATCACATGGATTGCTTCAATCATCTTGTCGAAAGAAACGCTATTGACTGTGTCCGCTGTGACCTCGACGGTGTCGCCCAACACCCCTGAATCGTTGATGAGCCGCGCCATTTCTGCCGCCGTGCCACCATAACCGAGTTTGAGGTTATCCAGCATAGTATAGTTTTGCTTTGCGAAACCTTGATAGGCGTTCTGTATCATCTCCATACTTGTGCCCATCTTGTTCGCGTTATCCGCCATATCAATGACGGCCTGGTTTGCTACCTCCGCCGCCTTTTCTGTGTCACCGCCAAGGCCCTGCAGCAGCGACGCCGAAAATGACGTAACTGTGTCCATATACTGATTAGCGGAAAGCCCTGCGGTTTCATACGCGCGGTTTGCGTATTCTATGACTTGATCGGCAGAGCTTTTGAACAGCGTTTCTACGCCTCCGACAAGCTGCTCGTATTCTGCGTATCCGTCAATGGATTTTTTTGTCAATATGGAGATTCCGGTTGCCGCTGCCGTAAGAGCAGCTGCACCAGCCTTCGCCGCCGTTGCAAGCCCGCCTTTCAGTTTGCTTGCCAGTGCATCTGCCTTTTTGCCTGCTTCCGAAAAGCCGCTGTCAACGCCGCTGTCATCTACGCTGATTTTTACAAAAAGGTCTAATAAATTCACGCTTTCACCACCAATCCGCACCGCGCGACCACATCGGCGGTGATCTCTTCACATGTCCTGTTGTCCTGCTTCTTCGGCTCAATAATGTCCGCGTATCGCGCCTTGATGTAGTTCCCCCCCGCGTATCGTGCCGTGTTTTCGGCCACAATTCGCAGCGCGTCGGTCACATAGATGCGGTATGCCTCGGTTTTCGCTCTCTCTTTGGCCCGCGCCACACAGTACCACAGGAAAGGCTTTACTTGTTTTCGCCCTCGGTATTCTCCTGCGCAGAGCGGGAGGATTTCCCGCTCTGCGCTGAGAGAAAAAGCGCGCCGAATGCTTCATCAGTCAAAAGTTCCGTCGCGTCTCGCATCAGCTTGACGAGGTTCAGCGTGCCCTTGTAAGCGTCCGTGCTCACGCCCTCAATAGAGGCAAGAATGGCGATGATATCGCCTTTGTGGCCCTTGAGCAGCGCAGGGAGCGCTTTTCGCGCCCGCTGCGTCATAAACTCTTTGGCTGTCATGCCCTCGGGCAGCTTCTCGCGCTTGAACAGCGCGGATGCCGCATCATCCTCCGTAATGTTGGCAATCGGGTCGATGATATCCGCAATAACGTCAAAGACGCGCTCGCCCTGAATGTCGGAAAGTCTCATTTACGCCTCCGCCGTGCCGGCCTTGATATAAATTTCAAAAGGAACGGCGTCCTGCGCGCTCATGGAATAGTGGCCGGTAAACTCAAACGCAAATTGGCCCTTGGACTTGTCCGCCGTCTGGAGCTGAAAGCCACCCGTGGAAAGCGCGTTGATCAGCTTGATCGCGATAAAGCCGCCGTTGGTTTCGCCGTTCTTGTCGGAGTAATCGCCCACAAGCCAGATGTCGTCAAAGTCCGCGTCCTTGAGGTCGTTGCGCGGTGTGACCTTGGTCGTGTCGGTCGTCCCGATGTCCGCCGCGCCGCACAGCCGCTTTGCAATGGCAGTATCGGCATTGACAAACGTACCGGTCATCTTGGCTTCCCACGAATCGAGCTTTTTTAACTCCTTCATGTTCTTGGGGCAGTTGTCGATATCCTCGCCAAAGTCCGAATAGGTCGGCGTAGCGGTAAAGTTGACGCCGCCGGTCGTTGCGCCGATCTGCCCCGCCTCGCCGATGGTGCCGGTAGCCGGCGTAAAGTCGGTCGTCAGAATGCCGGCGTTGATCTGAAGCTTCCGAAACGCATCAGAAGGAATCTTGGTAAATTTCATGTCGTTGTCCTTTCATCAGTTTTGCGACAGGAACTCAACGGTGATGTTGAGATACCTCCGCTTGATGTTTTTATCGCTTTCGTCCGCGATGTTTTGGCACCACGGGGAGCCGCGCTTGATCCACATCGCGCCGCCATCATACGGCACAAGCACGCCACCCATGCCGATTGCATCGGCGATGTCCTGTGCCTTTGCGTTGGGGATTGCTTCGCTCTCGGTGTAGTACCATAGGTTGACCGTCAGCGCGATCTCGCCGCTCTCCCATGATCCTGTGATAAGCTCATAGGTCAGCCACGGGAACACCGCATCTTCCGGCACGTTGGAGGTTGGATAGGCCGGGAGGAATTGAGAAAACCACGCATGGAGCGCCTTGTCCTTTGTCATTTCGGCAGCTCCTTTCGCTCCGCAGTGAAGAATTTAAGCGCCTGGATTGCTGGTCCGGCAGATTTCGGAGCCGCCTTTTCCTCCGGGTTTGACGTCACCCGATAAGTCAGCCCCGTTTCCCCATCCCGAAAATAATCGTTGTACTCAATGGGCACGTTCCGGTTGACCAGTGCGGAATACACCGAGGTCACGCCCTCCTGTTCCGCCCTCCGGGCCTCCATGGATGTGTCAAGCGCCTGATAGTTAAAAAACTCAGCGCCGTCAACCCATTCCGTGATGTAGCCGCCAGCGCCGTCGCCCGTGCGTTTCTTTTCAATCAGCACGCACTTTTTACCAAACGCATCCAACAGCATTACGGCTCCACCCCCTTGAGTTTCCGCCAGTCATTCAATCGGCCCTTAAAAGCATCCTGCCAGCCCGTCACGGCGCTTGCGTCGGCCTTCCCACCGCTCGCCTTAGTGTAACTGTAACCCCCGAAACTCTCGCTCGCGTAGGGGCTTAAAACGGCTTCACCGTTCTTTTCTTCCCACGCGGCAATATCGATGGAAAGCGTCACAACCGCCTTCGGAACCGCCAGCGCCCACACCGTTCCGGTAAAGGTCTCATCCGTTAGGTCAACCGCCGGATACAGGTGCAGGCCATCATTAAACACGGAACCGCAGATACGGAAATATTGATTGGTTTGGAGAAAAGGCAGCGCAATGCTGCCATTCTCCACGGTGAACGTGCCCTCGTGGATCTCCACAAGGAACCAGTTGTTCAAGTGCCGCAAGACCTGTTCAAGCATTACGCTGCCCTCCTTATCACTTTGCGGTCACGCTCGCGTTGCCGCTCTTGAGCGCGTGGTAGTTGCCGTCGCACTCGACCACGGTCACGGTCTGTCCGGTCGCAATGGTCAGGTCGCTCTTGCCGTCCCAATCGTTCCAACCGGCGACGTTGTCGCCGTAAGCGACGGTTGCGGCAGAGGAGCCGGACGTGTACTTATACTTGTTGCCTGCGGCAGCCTTTGCCGGAGACACGGTCAGCTTGGTATCGCCGCTCTTGGAGCCTGCGGCAGAAGTGACCGTCAAAGAGCCGAGCGCGCCGTTGTCGATGGTGCCAACAACCACGCCGTCAATGCGCTCAGCAAACAGCTCCATGCCGTTAATGACGGTGTCCGATGCGGTCATGTTGGTGTAATCAGGCTCCTCATGGATGCCGATGTAGCCGGTTGCGTCGGTGGTGAAGGTGAAGACCTCCTGCAGATCGGCACCGTTGACGGGGATGTAGTAGAGGACAATGTTGTCCTTTGCCGTGGCGTAAATCTTGCCCTTCGGGACGCTGGCGTTCATGATGAGCGTTCCGAGGCCGAGGAAGTTCTCGACGTAGCTCATGCCGAATGCGGTCTGCACGGTGATGTTGGCCGTAGACAGGTAATCCGCAACGTCCAGCGGATTCATGAAGTAGACCGCGCCGATCTCGTCATCCTCGAAAAGCACCTGCAGATTGCCCCAAGCCTGCGCAAGAACAGTCTGGAAGTTCTTACCGCTCACCGCGCCGGTGCCAGTCGAGAGAAAGTCAAAGAAACTCTTGCGGATGCCCTTCTGCACATCCTTGAGCATTTCATCGGTGGTCATTTCCACCGCCTGATCGTAGCCACGGTCGGTGATCGCTTCAGCAGAGGTGGCCTTGCGCCACTTTTTGAGCGTGATCTCCTTGTAGTTCACAGCCTCGGTCTTGTAGTGGGAAAGGGGGATGGTGTCACCCTCGGCCACAACGCCGCTCTCGAGCGTGCCGGTTGCCTTGTAGCTTTTGAGCACAGTACCCGCCTGCTTTGCGATCTTGCGGGTCACACCGAGCGCCTCCATCAGCTTCTTGATGGAGTAACCGAACATTTCGGTAAATTCGATCTCGCGCACGCGGGCGAGGTCATTTTTCTTGATCAGATTAGTTTCAGCAGCCATAATTAGCCTCCGTTCTTATTTTCAAAAAGATTGATGTTTGCAGCGATCGCCGCGCGGCGCTCCGCCCTGTCCTTGATCTGCATGATCTGGTCTTTAGTCATTGCGCCGCCGCCAGTATTCGCCGGGGGACTTGCTGGATTCGCACCGTGCGTCTGCGTGGTGGAGACAAGCCCCTTATAGGTGCCGTCTACGAGTGCATCAAGGCTCTTGGTGTCCTTGATCTTCTCGCCGTCCAGCTCCAATGCGGCCATTTCCTCGCCGCAGCCGCGCATTGCAAGGTCGAGATTCGCGCCGGTGATGTTTTTGCTCTCAAAGTAAGCACGCACGGCCTTTTCCTTTGCCGCCTTGCTTTCCTTTGCCGTGACGTCGGATTTGTAAGTTTCAAAGGCCAAGTGTTCCTTCTCGTACTTTTCCTTATAGCCGCCGTCACCCGCTGCCTTGAGGTCGTCCAACTGCTTCTGGACGCTGGGCAGCTTCTCCGCGTCCGCCTTATACTTGCTGACATCAGCTTTCAAGCCGTCCACGGTATCGGTATGCGCCTCGATGATGGTATCCACCTGTTCGTCGGTGAGACCCATGCCCTTCAAAAGTTTGCGTGTAAGTGCCATTGTTCTATCTTCCTTTCCCTTGTCCGCAGTTCGTCGCGGCGATAGATTGTATAAAACCGCTGTACCTCGCGGGTTTTACCTAAAACAAAAGAGCCAACCACCGAGAAAAACTCGGTAGCTGGCTCCTATTGCCCTTTCCCGCGCCCTATTACGCGGAAGTTGAATATTTGATTGTTTTCTTGACCTCTAAGACGATATACCCGTCGCCTTTTCGGCGTATTTCAACATCGTTGCCTCGCTTGATAATGGCTTCAATGGCCTTGATGGTCTCGTTATCCATTTTTCAGCTCGCTTTCCAGAATGTCCCGATACTGTCCCACATGGTCGGCGGCAGCAAGTTTCAGAAATGGTTTTGCCTTGTTGCCGCGCGTGTAATGCCAGTTGCCTTTCGCGTCCTGGTACACCCACGGCGTAGGCCGTCCGCCTCCGCCTTCGGCGTAAATGCCCGTGCCAAGCTCAACGTAAGGCGCATACTCATTGTTCGTGCCGATGATTGCCGCCGGTTCCTGCTCGTCTATCATATGGGTAATGCTGTTCCGCAGGTTGCCGGTGTCAACAGGACATAGTTTTTTTGCATATCCCTCTACCACCAGCCCGATCTTTTCAAGGCCCCGCAGCAGCGCCGCCTTGATTTCAGCGGAAACCTCCGCGCTGTGATCTTGGATTTCAACGCTCATTTTCAAAACCCTCTTGACTTTTTTTGGGGAATTGCATATACTGACAGTGAGGAAACTCATGTTTCCGTTTTTCGAGCCGAACCTCTTCCCGTTACTGGAGGGGGGGCGGCTCATTTTTTATACCTTCGTGCAAATAGGAGAGAACCGTTCTCTTCCAATGCAATCACATCAAAACCGAACCCAGTGCTAACCACGCTGCGAACTGCTCTATCATCTACAATGCGTATAAGCTCATCGGTATTGATGGATTCTGTGCACTGTAACACAACCCCTCCAGGAGTTTTTGCAATCTGCTTTGTGGCTTTTCGAATCGCCATATCTGCCGCTTTCGCTGTTGATATACTTTTCAATTCCCACTGTTTACCTCGCCACAGGTAGTCTGGCGTTTTTATCCCCTGCGCATTCGCTTCTTTCAACAGCACGAACTTCCCGCCGAATTGATCTCTGAGTTGGTTTGCAACTTCGATTTCGGTCTTGTGCCCTTTTATGCGGTATCCGTTCTCGTATCGCACCTTACCCATGCGGGGCTTGGCGGAATCTATGTATTTCTTCGTAACATCCTTTGCAGATTTTTCGCTCCCCATGTGATATGGGGATAACTGTCTGCCGCTGTATCCCTGCTTCGATGCTTCCCACTGCGCATATGTCATGTCAGACATAAGCCCGTCGCGTGTCCTACGCAGCCCGCCTGATGTATCTACCCCATCCACCGCCGCAACTATCGTACAGCGGCAGTTATATATCTCCCACGGTGGTCCTTGTGGGTCGCCGGGAAAGCGACAACCGTTAGAAAACTTCTTGTCCTGCGCCACTTGTTCGCCATCAAGCATAGCATGAGAGTGGCGTGTACGCGAGTCCAGCGTGGCCAACCATTCTTTTTTGAGCTTTATCCCCATCTTCTCCGCTGCCGCATAGCTGTCCATGCGTCCGGCGTTCTGCGCACCGGTCACGGCGGTTCTGGCCGTGCGGATGGCGCTGTCTTGGCTCATGGTAGTGATCCGCTTTTGCAGATCATCCGCCATGTGCTTGATACTCAACCCCTGCAAGATAGAGCTTGTCACGCTTGCCGTTATCTGCTTCTTGCCATACGCGAGGTCTATCCCGCGCTTTAAGGCGCGTTTCGGCGGGTAATATGGCATTAGATCGGGCTGCTCTACCATGAGCCGCTTGACCGTCTGCTCGTCCCACAGGTCAAAGCCGACATCCCCAGCCACGCTCTCGATGGTGTACGCCGCATAGTTGCGGTTGAGGGAGTAAATACCGGGTGTTGCGTCATTGGTGTAAGACACCGCCACGGCGTTTGCATCGGTTACGCGGTGTGCCACCTTGTCACGCATGGCCTGATAGCGTTCCCCACGCCCGATCTGGTTGAGCCTCCATTGCTTATAGTCGGCCTCCGTCCATTCCTTCCCGTTCTGCACGGTGCCGATCAGCGCCTTCATTTCCTCGTCGCGCTTTTTGAATTGCTCAAAATATGCGTCGATGGTAGCCTGCAGCTCTTTCCCGGCTTCGCGGTATAATTTTGCAATACGCCGCTCCAGCTTTGCAAGCTCCTTGTCTGTCAGTTGATGCCCGAGATCACTGGTCGCCATCGCCGCTCACCCCCGGCGCGACCGGCTCCGCAAAGCTGCGGTCGATCACTTCTGCTGCCTTCCGCTTTGCCATGTCCTCATACTGGTCGATGTCACCGTTGATCGTCAGCAGCTTCTTTGTGATGTATTCGTCATCGTAATACGCCGCGCCCAGAAGGATGTTCTGCGTTTCCTCGCTCTTGTTGATGATCTGATTGCGTGTGTAACTTGGCTGATCCTCAATGCCTGCCAGACGCAGGATTCCCACAATAAACCGCGTTACCTCGGATTCAAACTTGTCCGTTTTCAAATCAAGGGGCACATAGCTGGCCTTGATTGCGGTCGCCGTCTGGTTCCCGGCGGATACCGCCGCAGCGTCAAAGCACTGGAAATCCTCGTACAGCTTTTTCCTGAGCATATCAATGGTGTTGCTGGTGCCCTCATAGGGAGCCTCGATGGTCTTGCTCTCCACCTTCGCGCCATCATCGCCGTTTGCGTGGGCAACATGGGTGGTTTTCAAGCGCTCCACAAATTTCGCATCGTCGAGATCGTCCATGCCGTTGCAGTTGGACAGCACCCAATAGATCAGATTGCCCTCGTCCACGTTGTTGACCATGTTAGAGGACGCAAGGTCGAGCGCGTCAATGGTGTTGCGCTTGCCGACGATCTCGGGGAGGCACCGCTTATTGTTTTTCAGCGGCACGATGGGAAAACTCGGATAGTTCCCGCCGTCGTAAATCTCTGTTTCGCCGACTTCGGCCTTGCGCTCGATCAGCTTATAGCTGCGCTTCAGCTGCATTACTTCCATGCTCTTGTTCTTCGGCTGGAAATACTCGGTGAACCCGTCCAGCTCGTAGAGCGTCGCCCGAAGCGGCTTATCCTGCGCCACCTGCCAGAACCGGATACCGGCTTTCATCGCACCGTCCTCTTCATCATAGAGGGGGACAAACTCAAGCAGGGAGAACACCCGCAAATGCGTCAAATCCCAGAAACCAAAGGACACGCCCGCGATTTTCGCTTCACGCGCCGCGTCCATGACTTCCTGGTCGAAGTCCGGGCATAGCTTTTTCGGCGTTTCCTTCTCCGCAAAGGTCACGCCGTTCCCCAGAAGATACGAAACCTCCTGATCGACCGCCAGGCCAAAGAAGCGACTGGCAAGCTTGTGGTTTGCCGTCCACATATCCGTATGGGAACGCCCCTGCATATCATAGATGATCTTTTCATAACGGTTGATCGTCGGGTTCAGGCCGTTGTAGTATTCCTCCGCGTCTGCCGCCGTTTTATACGCCGCGCTCTCACGGTGCTCGTTGATCGCGCTGCGGATAAACTCAATGCGCGCCTGCTCGTTGTCACCGACTGCCACGAGGTCGTTATATGTTTTGATAGCCGCTCACCCCTTATCTCAGAATGGAAACATAATCAGAGCTGTCGCGTTTGTTCCACAACCGCTTTACGATGCTGGCCGCGCTGTCCGGCGCGTCATCATGCTCCACGTTCTCGTTGTAATCGCAAATCTGGTCGATATACGCATCATCCGTACCGGCCACAAAAACCACATTGCGCCATTCCGCCTTGAGATAGCTTGTGATTTTAAGGAATTTGTTCATGTTTTCGTGATAGGTGACGGCCCGTTCGCCCTTCGCACGCAACGCCTTTGCCAGATAGCCCTTGTCCGCGTTGGTCTCGCAGTAAATCTCCCCAGCGTTGAAGGACTTCCGAAGCCGAATAATCTCATCCATGCAATCGTCCACATGCTTATGCCAAAGCCGCCCATAGAGGTAATATGTTGTCCCCTTCTTCCGGGCGATCGTGAACGCCGTGTAGTCATCGCCGCCATATGCCGCATCGATATGACAAATGCCCTGCTCTGCAAGGCAAGGCTCCGCGCCCATTTGCGGCGTGTCAAAGATCACATCATCACTGGCAATGTGCCGCAGCTCGTAGTTCGCCGCAAACAGAGATGACGTCATAGACGATTTAATGGTTTGCAATTCATCCCCAGAGATCAGACCGGTTGAATAGCAATCGTACTTTTCGATATTCGGCATCATGGAAAACGCGTCTTCCTTGTGCCAGGGCGTCCCGGTGTTAAAAATTCGCCCGCCACGATTGCGGATGTTCTGTAACTCCTGATAGATCGTTTTTGTATGGTCTCTCTCTGCGCGGGAAATGCGATCCTGCACGTTTACAATATCGTCCGTAAATATGCGGTCGAAATGCTTACCGGTCAAAGACCCGTTCACGCCACACGCCACAAGCTGGCTCGTGCCCTTGTTGTCCGCTGCCAGATTCGTGGAAATCTCCGTCGCGGATACCGTTGTCAGGATCAGCGGTTTCCCGTGGATCTTCTCGCACAGTGCCTCCATGTATGGCGATAGCAGCAGATTCCGCACCTGCCGCACAACCTCTTTCACGTCCGCATCCGTTTTCCGCATAAACAGCGTTTTGAGATTCGGCAGAAGGACGATGATCTCCGCCAGCGCAATCGAAACGCACGTTGTTTTATAGCTGCCACGGTGCGCCTGCAAGGTTTTGTCCTCACTCCCGCGCACCATATCCTGTATCCATGCGTTGTGCAGTGCGCCCAGCTTATCAAACCCAACAGCATGGCCGAACGCAATGGGATTATGTATCAGCAGTTCCGCCGCTTGTATCCGCGTCATTCTGCATCACCATCTTCTCCAACTCGTCCAATGCAATGCCCTTCGCGTCCGTCACCGCCACGTCCACGCTGTCGCGCTGCCCTAAAAACTGTTTGCCGAGGAAGATCGCCATTGTAGCGTTCTTTTCAGCCAATCGCCACTGGCTCCGGCGCAGTGAAATTTTCCCCGCGCCGCGCTTTTGTTTAAATACCTCGGAAAAACTGGCATGATAGGTGCGTTTACACCAACTATCCAGTGTTTTATCGGTCACATCAAACCAACCGCAGATTTCCTCAAGCGTGCATTGCAGGCCGCAGAGGTTTTCGAACTGCTTCTGATCTATTTCCTTTCTTGGCCTTGCCATACGCACCCTCCTTTCTTTGGAACCATAACACAGCGTTTTGGAGCAGCGAGGTCGGAGTTGAACCGCCATCTTTCCGCAGGATGCGGAATGTTTTACCGTTAAACTACCGCCGCATATTGCCGTGTCACTGGTGCCTTTCTGCTTGCGTTACCTTTTCCCCTTTGTACATTCCAGCGCCCATTTCGTCGATTTTGGAAAACGGAATGATAGGAACGGTAAGCCGGTCTCTATATGTTTGGTCAATAAAATAGATATATCGGAGTTGGTACCCGGTCAAAATCTCACCGCCGACATAAGCCACATATTTTTTGAAATTGAAGTTGCCGCCGGTTATATCGTAATAGCTTTTGCCGCCAAGTTCTTTTCGCGGGGATGTTGGATTGCTTTCGAGGGTCATCTTGTGTATTTTCTCACCGTTTGGGAGTTGCACCAGATTACCGTTAGGTTTGATTGCCGTCAAAACAAAACCGCTCGCTCTGTATATCGTCCCGTCTCCGCACGAACACCCATCCGCAAACGAAATTACCCATTTGATTTGAGGCGCGTTTTTTCGGATTAGCTTCATCGCAATCGCAATTGCCCGGCTTTCACTATTGCGTGGGAGCACATCATCAAACGCCATGCGGTTCAATTCGATAAATTCATTCCACCCTGTCCCCTCAACAAGCCCTTGAATTTTAGACTTATCCAAAGACGGGCCAAAGGACATGACGCCGTGAAGTCTGCCTTCGTAAAACACACCGAAATGCAAATTGCTGTTATTCACAACCTTGCCGCTGTAATGGTGCGTTTTCACAAACGGAACGGCAACCTTGCTTGGAATAACTTTTACAATCAGATCTTTTGCGCTGCCCATTGCCGTATCACCTCATACAATGCATTCCCGTTTTTATTGGCGTTGCCAAACGTTTCTGTTATTTCATCTTCAACACACGTCATAGCATATTCGATCAATTCTTTCTGTTGTTCATGGAGCGTGAATGTCATTTGACAGATTTCCGATTTGTCCCCATCCGGCAAGGAAAAATCAGTGCCGTACTCATCCTCGTTTTCAATCCCCCAGTCAAAATCAAACGCCGACAAATCCAGCCCCGGCAATTCCTCTGCCAGCAGGTCAAAATCCCAGTTGCTCTCGTTGCTCTTATTATCCACCAGCCGCAGGGCATTCACCTGCTCCGGTGTCAGATCGTCTACGCAGACGCAAGGCACTTCTTCCATACCCAGCTTCTTTGCCGCCAAAGCGCGGCAGTGGCCGATTACGATCACGCCGTCACGGTCAATCACAATCGGCTGTACAAAGCCGTACTGCTTGATGCTCTCCGCAACGTTGTTGATTTGCCGCTTATCATGCTTTTTTGCATTTGCGGCATACGGCACAATATCCGCAAGCCGCCGTTTTGTGATTTCCATGCCATCCTCCTGGTTTGCTACCGGCCCCCACCCCTTGGCCTTACATAGCAGACTTTACCCGCCCCGCAGTCTCTACCATTACCCCACGCATAAGCGCAAGCCTTCGATTTTGAGGGGCATACAACGCCGCCCACATTGGGCGTTTGTCTTTTCACAGGTTCCGGCATTGCGCTCCGTTTGAATCGCTTACACAGCGGCCTAATCATACGATTGCCGCCACCACGCCACATCCATTGAACGCCTCGGCACTCGCGCAGAGTGTAGCAATGCCGGTATCCCACGGAACTTTTCAGCCCTGCGCCGGTATGTCGGTCGCATCCGTTTCTTCATTCATTAACCCATAGGCCGGAGCCAGCCAAATAAATTTTCTTCGGCCTGCCGCTTTCATACAGCGCACAGGCAAGCCCCTTGTAGCGGTCTTACCCTTCCACGGCGCCGCAATGCGGTAGCATACATCTGGTGCAGACGGCTGGACTTGAACCAGCGCATACCTCCCGGCGCGGTGCTCTGCCTACTGAGCTACGTCTGCATATCCCCGGCATCCGCCGGGGTCAGGAGGAAAGAAAGGATGGAAAGAATGAGGATACGGATATAACCCCGCACCCTCATTCTGACACATATTTTTCTACGCTTGCCCCGAATTGGGGGCAAAGACCAATTTTTTTTGCGATACTATAAAGGTTTACTCTCTCGTTCGCCCTCGTCCCATGCAAGCTCATCCAAGCTGACGTGGTAATGATTCGCTATCAGCTTCAATTGGCTGAGAGCCGGTTCGTTCTCCCCGGTTTCGTACTTCCGCAGCGTATCATGCCCGATCCCAATCAACTCCGCTTTCACTCTCATGCTTTTAGCAGGCCGCTCAGATTCCCTTAACTTGCGCAGCCGTTCCGGGAATGTACTCACATAACCACCTCACATAGCCGGAAATTCTCTACCACGGGTCCTCCCGCCGTTTCCGTCCGCACACTGACAAATCGGCCCTTTGGGTGAATGTAAATTCCCTCTCCGCGCCGGAACGGATACAGCTGCTCATACGTCGGATGCTGCCGTTCCAGCTGGGAAGGTATGGACTTGAATCTGGCCCGAACCACCTGTCCAAGTTTCATGATTCCTCCATTTCCAGCAGCATCACCAAGTCCCAGAACTTCCGCGCATCCAGCCCTGTTTCCGTCTTGATCTTTCCAAACCGATAGATCACGCTGCTTTGATGGATACCCATCTCCTTTGCTGTTTTCACGCAATTCATATCATTCTTTGCATAGATGCGCAGGAGCGATATATCTTCCTTCTGCATAGTTACCTCCCATAACGGATCTTTTTCAGATCCTTGTATCTGTCCGGGAATGGGATCAGCTCCGCCTTCCCGTTGATGATCTGCGCCAGCACCCGATCCATGTGCACCTGCCGGACGTCCGCCTCCGGGTCCTTGCAGTTTAAGGCAGGTCTGTATTCCCGCTGGGTCTCCATCCACTCATGCGTGACGCGCATGATGCGATCATAACCCCAGCCTTCCTGCTGATGCATGGTCATCTGCAACGTGTCAACGGCAAACTGCGCTGCCATCGCAGCACCGGCCCAAAAGACCGCATCCAGCTGCGCGTCCCGCCGTTGCAAATAAGCGGATTGTTTAGCCATCCGCTCCGTCCTTTCTCTCGCCAAGGCCGCAAAAGAATGTCCTTGTGTCCTTATCAAATGGCAAAAACACGATGTTTGTTTTGGGGCAAAATGCGTATATATCTTTTCGGTTCCACACGCACAAATGCTTGCAGTCCTCGCACCGAACCACCGGCACAGCACCCTTCCTTGCATCGTCGAAACCTTTCTTATACTGCTCACGGTCATAGCGGAGCGCTCGGATTAGTTCATCCCTATCAACGGTAATGTCAACCCGTTGCACGGCTTTGAAAATTTCACCATCAAACTGCATTTCAAGATTGCCTTGGAATACTTTAATTGGCGATTCATACATCGCTATTCCCTCCGTCCATCTTGGCCACCGCCACAAACTCAAGAATTGTGTCCACAATCGCCCTGTCAATTCGCGCCTGCAAACTGCATTTGTTTTCGAACACAATAGGCATTTCAGATAAGGACTTGTTATAATAAGCCGTTTTGCGAACAACCCACTTGCCATCCCAAAAATCAATAGAATAGCCGCTGGATTTTGATGCCTCCATCTTTGCCGACTTTGCAGTTCCAGTTTTCACAAAGTAGCTTTCCCGTGTCACCCACGGATTTTTGTATATCTTCATTCAGCACCTCCGTCCATCTTGGCCCCGCAGTTGGGGCAGTAAGGCTTGCCGTACTCTTTCGAGAAATTCCGGCAGCGGGTGCACTGCTTCTCATAGTTTCCCGTTTCCAGATTGAACCGGCCTGTGCCCCACCGCCCATGCACCACCGGCACGGCATCCACGGTTGGGGCTTTTTCGATCAAGCCAAGTAAGCCATTCCAACCAGCACAATACACCGCAGGAACAACATCTCTGCTACACCGCCCCACGCCCAATTCATCAACATCAATCAGCCTCATGGTCAGCACCTCCGTCCATCTTGGCCCCGCAATCCTCGCAGTATTTTTTGGTAGGCTTGTCCCAGCTGCCCTCAGTGGTAATGACAAAGCCGCACACAGGGCAGCACCACTCATCCCCGCCAAGATGCGCCCAGCGGGTGTGCACCACCGGCACAGAAGCATCTTCCGTTAGAGCAAGATAGGCGAGAGCAAGGGGCCGACTATGATGCAATAGTTCATCTTCGTCCATGTATTGTGCGATATGTTCGATGGTTGCAATAGCTTCTTGTTTCAAATCAACGTCGCCAAGATCATTTGTATAGTGCATCAGTTTTTCTCTAAGCGTCATGGTCCGCCCTCCGTCCTTTCTCTCGCCGTAGATGTACTTATCCATGCTGCTTCGTCTCCTCCTGAGTCTGGTTGAGCAGCATGATTTCTTCCAAGGACAATTCGTTGCGAGCAACTGCCAGCACCTGCCTGTCCGTCAGGCCGTACTTGTCTCTAAGTGGCACCAAAATCGCACACATATTCTTCTTGGTGAAGGGGACCTGCCCAGACGTGAGCTTGCTGTAAGCCTTCTGAATTTCAACGGCTGCTTCTAACTGCATGGTTTAGTATCTCCTTTCAGTCGATGGGTTGATGCTGCGGCCCACGCAGCACACTTTCGCAGGAAACCGGGCGCTCAACGTTCAGTGTTGTCACCTCCGTCCATCTTGGCCCCGCAATCCTCGCAGTATTTTTTGGTAGGCTTGTCCCAGCTGCCCTCAGTGGTAATGACAAAGCCGCACACAGGGCAGCACCACTCATCCCCGCCAAGATGCGCCCAGCGGGTGTGCAC
>ERZ1035037.95-NODE-95-length-37124-cov-22.739648_pt1 | contig 37124 bp, 52 predicted proteins | sample MGYA00520618_ERZ1035037 | MGnify/ENA primary metagenome ERZ1035037 (study PRJEB33766, sample SAMN09781741) | gut metagenome | biome: gut microbiome | host: Homo sapiens | place: Madagascar | study: EMG produced TPA metagenomics assembly of the PRJNA485056 data set...
AATAAAGTAAATAAAAGTAAAGTAAATAATATTAGCTCGGAGCAAGTCGAGCTTGCAACCGAGCCGACGATAATTGCTTTACCGATGATTGACGGTAATGACTATCCTATATGCCAAAGTCAAATTGATGATTGGGCAGATGTTTTCCCGGCAGTAGACATATTGGCAGATCTAAAGCGAATGAGAGCTTGGCTAAATGCCAATCCGACAAAGCGTAAGACCCCGAGAGGGATAAAAAGGTTCATTGTGACCTGGTTGTCAAAAACTCAAGACTCGGGAGGTACAAGAGGATATAGACCGAAGCCATCATACGATAAGACTGATCCGGCATCTTATACCGGAGAAGATGACAGCGAGGCGTTTTTAAGATATGCAAGAGAACTGGAAAACACGTAATCAGATATGTTCTGTTTGCGGCAATGAATATACACAAAGATATGTTCCTTACATAAATCTTTGGTGCGGCGAATGCGACTGTGTTATCAACCAAAGAAGAGCAGATGAACAGAAATGGCACGAGGCACAACGTCAACGCAAGATTGAAAGGAATATCCGTAACAGCAATATCCCAAGGCTATATGCCGAAAGTACATTTGAAACCTTTGAGATGAGACCCGAGCTCAAAAGGGCGATTGACATATCGAAGAAATACGCAGAGCTTTTTCCGAAATTAAAAGAAAACGGCAAAGGGATATTGTTTATCGGCAATACGGGCAGCGGTAAAACACACCTTGCGATTGCTATTGCACATGAAGTTCTAAGACAAGGCTATACCGCCAAATTTACTTCTCTGACAAATATAATTGCACAAGCAAATTGTGCAGACGATTACGGAAAAACGGAAGCGGAAACGATTATGTCACTTTCAAAGTGCAGTTTGCTTATTCTTGACGACATATGTGTAACAAATGTCAGCGACAGATGGAAACGGGTTTTGTTTACGATCATTGATAATCGTGTCAATGACGTCAAGCCTACGATCTTCACCTCAAACATTTCAAACGCCGAGGAAATAAAAACGCTGTTAAACGAACAAATCTATGACAGGATAACAGGTAGCTGCACCACTATCAATGTGACTGCCGAATCCTTCAGAAGAAAGAAGAGATAAATTGACATACGATGATTTTTTAAACAACAAAGTCTGCATCGCGGAGGACAGCGGCTTTGACGTTACAGACGATGAAATAAACCCAAATTTAAAACCGCATCAAAGAGAAGCTGTCAAATGGGCTTGCAAAGGCGGCAGACGTGCATTGTTCGAGTCTTTCGGTCTCGGAAAAACGGTACAGGAGCTTGAATTCTGTCGACTGGTGTTAAAACATGAAGGCGGTCGAGCGCTGCTTGTTTTGCCGCTCGGCGTTAGGCAGGAGTTCACACATGACGCCGTGAATTTACTCGGTATTGATCCTCCGAAGTACGTCCGAACAATGGACGAGATCGAAAACAGTACAGATGAAATTTGCATGACAAATTATGAGCGTGTCCGTGACGGTGACATTGACCCGAAATATTTCTCATGCGCTTGCCTTGATGAAGCGTCGGTTTTGCGCTCGTTTGGTTCAAAAACATATCAGATGTTTTTGCCAAAATTCAAGGATATTAAGTATAAGCTTGTCGCAACAGCAACGCCCGATCCAAACAAATATAAAGAGATTATACATTATGCAGGTTATCTTGAGGTTATGGACACGGGACAGGCTCTAACAAGATTTTTCAAGCGTGACAGTACCAAGGCGAACAACCTTACGCTTTATCCACACAAGGAACAGGAGTTTTGGCTGTGGGTGTCATCGTGGGCGCTGTTCCTTAATTCACCGGCTGATCTCGGATTTGATTCAACAGGATATGATTTGCCACAGATGGATATACGGTATCACAAGCTGACGTCGGAAATCAGATATCAGACCGACCGCAGAAACGGTCAAGTAGAATTTGAACTTGATGCGGCGCAGGGACTTACACAAGCGGCGAGAGAAAAACAGGACAGTTTGGAAACTCGTATTGCTTGCATGAAAGAAATTGTTGACAGCGCACCGAACGACCATTTTATTTTATGGCACGACCTTGAAAGTGAGCGAAAAGCGATTAAAAAAGCTCTGCCGGAGGCGGTTGAAGTTTACGGTTCGCAGGATCTCGATATCAGAGAGAAAAACACAATTGACTTTTCTGAGGGCAAAATCAGACTTCTTGCAACAAAAAAGATAATCAGCGGTTCGGGCTGCAATTTTCAGAAGCATTGCCACAGGGCGATATTTGTCGGCATAGATTATAAGTTTAACGATTTTATACAGGCAATACATAGAATTTACCGTTTCTTGCAGACGGAGAAGGTCATTATCGACATTATCTACACCGCAAATGAGCAAAGCATACTCGACGAGCTGCTTGCAAAGTGGGACAGATTTAATTATCAAGCTCGGCAGATGTCCGAGCTTGTCCGTAAAAACGGTATAAGCCATAGAGTAATTATGGAAAAAATGAGAAGGTCAAAAGGAGTGAAAAGAGTGGAAGTTAAAGGCGAAAGATTTACGGCAGTCAACAACGACTGTGTTGAAGAAACAAAGACAATGCCGGGAAACTCGGTTGATTTGATCCTCAGCTCAATCCCGTTTTCGAATCACTATGAATACACCCCGAGTTACAACGATTTCGGACACAATTCCGACAATGATAAATTCTTTGAGCAGATGGATTTCCTTACGCCGGAGCTTCTCAGGATTTTAAAGCCCGGAAGAATTGCGGCGATCCATGTCAAAGACAGAATTCTTTTCGGTAATGCAACCGGTGACGGAATGCCGACGGTTGATCCTTTCAGCGATATGACGGTTATGCATTTCACAAAACACGGCTTCCGTTATATGGGAAGAATAGTTGTGCTGACTGATGTTGTCAGAGAAAACAATCAGACTTACCGCCTCGGTTGGACCGAACAGTGCAAGGACGGCACAAAGATGGGCATCGGCTGTCCCGAATATGTTTTATTATTCCGAAAGCTGCCGACGGACACCACAAAAGCATACGCGGATATACCTGTCACAAAGGATAAGACAGACTATACCCGTGCACAATGGCAGCTTGACGCACACGCTTTTTACCGTTCAAGCGGTGATCGCTTGCTGACAAAAGAGGAAATCAAAAAGATGACTGTTAAGGATATCCAAAAAGCATATAAAAAGCAGTCAGAATCCAATGTCTATAACTTTAATCAACACGTAGCAATGACCGAAGCTCTCGATGAGGACGGCAAACTCCCGGCAACGTTTATGATGATGCCGCCTGCTTCGTGGTCGGATCAGATATGGGACGATATCAATCGTATGCGTACGCTTAACACGTCTCAAAGTCAGCGCCGTAAAAATCTGCACGTTTGTCCGCTTCAGCTTGATATCGTTGAAAGAATAATCAACAGATATTCCAACGAAGGCGACCTTGTCCTTGACCCGTTCGGCGGACTTATGACGGTGCCATACACGGCCGTAAAGATGAACCGCCGAGGATACGGAATTGAGCTCAACGCAGATTATTTCCGTGACGGCGTCGGATATCTCAAAAGTGCCGAAGAACAGTATGACACACCGACTTTGTTTGATTTTATAAGCGAAGGAGCGTGAAGAAAAATGACCTGCTGCGATATGTGCGGTAAAGAAATAAAGAGTATTTTGGATCAGCGAGATGTTGAGATAGGCAACAATATCGTGGTCTTTGTAAGGAAAAGAACTATGTGCCGAAAATGTTCGCAGAAGCTGAAACGATTTATTAAATTTGAGGCTGCAAGAAAGGAAAGTTACGGAACAAATGCTAAAGACTAAGATTTATATCGCCGGAAAGATTACCGGTGATCCAAATTACAAAGAAAAATTTGCAAGCATGGAATCAGAGCTTCTGAAAATACCGGGAACAGCCGTGATTAACCCTGCAACTCTTCCGACAGGATTGGAACCGGCTGATTACGCAAGGATTTGTTTTGCCATGATTGACTCATCGGATATAGCTGTTTTTGCTCTGGATTATAAAGAAAGCTCAGGAGCATTACTCGAGATGCAATATTGTAAATACGTAGGAAAGAAAGCCCTGAGCTTTGAAGAATATATACAAAGCCAGGCAATGATGAAATTTCCTAAAGACGCAATTCATATTGTGCAGAAACGGAGCGATGAACATCCGGTAGAAACAATGATTGAACATTTAAAGATGCAGCACCCAAAAGTACAGTTAGATGAAGATAATGTTCCGCCGTTTTGCCCGCCAAATATAGGTTATGAAGAAGATCATAGCTGTGATAAGGATTGCGTTAAATGTTGGAACAGACCTTATATAGAGGAGAATGAAATATGAATAACCTTATATCAGAAGCAAATGACTTGTTAATGGCGGCGGGAATTGAACAGAACCCCGAATTACTCAGAAAGGCAATTAACAAAATTTCAATGCAGATTTCACAGGCGTTAATGCCGCTCAATCCAATGAATTTGCCATTCGTTACAGCGGTTCTTTTGAGTTATACAGAGCTTCTTGAAAAGCAACTCAAACCGGATCAGTATGTTGCTTTTCTTGCAATGAAACAGTTGATGGAAGACAGTACCGAAAAGTATACGGTAAAAATTCCAATAACCGATATAAGAGGTGAATAACAATGCCGGATGTAATTAACTTGTTTGACTGTGATAAGGATTTCAAAGTGCTTGCGGTTGAGCGCATAAATAAGGAGCAGAAAGACTTTAAAGGCGATAAGTACGGAAATGCAGTATATACATATGTTGCAAATTCGCTCAGAGATTTTTGCAATCAAGATGAACGCTTTGCAGAAGCCGTTGTTAAAAGCAACAGAGGATTTGAGGAGTGTATCAAAAGCATAATGAAGGGCTGCGGTAATGCAATCTCCGATATCGAAGTCTACCGTAGGGCGGCAAAGTTTTTCTTTCCGGACAGCGAAGTGAGCTTCATTATGACGATTAAACTCGGCGAGTTCCCGACGGAAAAATATCTTTCTCAAAAGAGTGTTGTGGAAAGTGAGTCGAAAGTCAGTAAGACAAAGAAGCCCGAACCTAAGCAAAAAGCAACTGTGGAGAAAAAGAAAGATCAAAATATAATTCAACTTTCTCTTTTCGGCGAGGTGTGAATTATGCTGAACAAAAAAGAGCTTAAAAAAATTCCTCTTTGCCCGATTCCGAAAATCGGCAAAAAGGAATTGAAAGACACAAAATTTGTCACCGCAGTAAAGGTCGTCGATAATCCAAAATGCGGACAAATCTTTGTTGCCGATAATTATAGCATTGATGATAACAAATTGCAAGTAAGATTTTTTGCAGACAGAAAGAACAGCATAGTTTATGATGTTAAGTCGGATCAATGGGTAGACAAATATTTGACCCCGATGTTTACCGACAAAAACAATTCATACCGATCTTGCGTTTCGACTGCGGTCAACGAAGATATTGAAATTGCCAAGAGCTTTTTCGACAATCAGTCCGATTATTTTTATATGTCAAAAACCGGTTGGCAATATTACCCTACCCACGGAATAATTGCGGTTATTGACAGAGCAATTCAAAGGCGAAAATCAGAGAAAAGGCAAGAGGCGAACGACAGAGCAGAGGGCTTGTTTGAAGAAAGACGGCGCTGGTTCCCGAAGTATAACGACAAAGTGAAAAAATTCTGCAATGATGTCGCTTTCACAGAAACCTACATATTTTTCTCAAACAAAGGTTCGGACCATACACGGGAATGCACCTGCACACGATGCGGTAAATCGTGGATAACAACAGAAAATGTCAAGCACAAGTCAGAAACAGCATGCCCAAAGTGCAAAAGCAAGGCTTTGTGGTGGGCAGAACGATATGAACATTGTATAAGAAACATAACAACTATCGTAACGCCTTATAAAAAGGCAAATCAACTTATTTTACGTTGGGCGGTAGTAACAAGACGGTTCTCAGGGCAAAAGCCTTTAATCGCCTTTGAGGACGATGCTTACACGTTTTACCTGAACGAAAAAGGCAAACAGAAAATAGTGTCATATTTCAAAACCAGCAATTATTATGCAAGTGGAGAGTTCACAAAGGCTTTTATCAATCAAACTTGCCATCATGATGCCTATGTTTATACCGGAGATTTAAAACGGACATTCGACTATAAGTATTACAATGTTAATTTTTCGGAGGTGTTAAAGACCCAAAAAAGTCCAATGAACTTCATCGGACTTTTAGATAATTTGAAGAACTATCCGCAAACCGAATATCTTTGCAAAATGGGATTGGCATCGTTAGCGTCTTATTTTACTCAAACTGATTTTTTAAATGACGGTTGCAGGATAAAAAGGCAATATCTTGATATGTACCGCAATATGGGCGTGACTGTTCCAGAACACAGGATTATAAACAGCACAGATAGGTTTGTTCACGAAAACGATTTAAAAGAGATAAGAAGGTTACACAAAGCCGGAATGACGTATGAATGTCTGCAACAGGCTGTTCAATATCAAAGACCTGACATATTGCATGATTATATCTTACGTCAAAAAGCCGTAACGGGTGCTCCGATTTCACACATAAATTATTGGCTTAGGGATTACTACAATATGTGTGACAGCCTTGATGTTCCGATAATGGGGCAGACTGCAAGACCGAAAAATTTAAAGAAAGCTCACGATATAATCCTCAAAAGATACAATGAGGTTAAAAATCAGATTGATGCAGAAAAAAGCAAGGCGGCATTAGAAATTGTAAATCAATGGTTTAAAGGCTATGAAAAAGACGGTATGTGCATACAAGTTCCGCACGAAAGAGCTGACTTCATTCGTGAGGGACAGGCACTCAGCCATTGCGTAGGAAACGAACGTTACTATAAAAATCATATTGCAGGAACGCAAATGATATTTTTTATTCGCAAAGCGGCGTCGCCGGACAAGCCTTTTGTAACCTGCGAAATTGATATGCGTACCGGAGTGGTTCTTCAATGCTACGGTTTCGGGGATTCTGTTCCGCCGAAAGAAGTGAAAAGGTTTGCAAAAGACTTCGCAAGGTTCATTCAATCTCGGATTTCAGTTGTAAGAAAGGCGGGATGATTTTGATACAAAGAATATATCCGCAAAAAGCCGGTGCCTTAAATGAAGCCGAACGGCTTGAAATAGCAAAACTGCTTATAAAGGCAGGATATGCCGTAAAAATCGGAATTGAAAAACCGAAAAATACAAACGTTTACTTCATCGAATATTGGGATGAACAGACAAAGAATGATACATAAAAGGAGTGTACATATATGAAAGTCGAAAAGACTGAAATTGCAACAAAATTGAAAAAACTGAAAGGTTTTGTGAAGTCCGAAAAAGAAACGGTATCGGGCATTCTTTACAAAGACGGAATGTTAATTGCTTCCGACGGTGAGGTGATAGCAAAAGCTGTATTGGAATGTCAGCCTGCACTGGATGAAACATTTGTGATACCGATAACGGCAGTCAATTTTATTGATAAACTCCCACAGGGAGTCGCAGAGATTACAGCGGATAAATCAACCGTTAAAATTAAATGCGGCAAAGCAAAAGGAACATTTGCAACTGTGTCTGATTTTGAGGGATTTGATGATGAGACGAATTGGACTGCGGTATTCTCGGATGAAAACGGTGAGGTCTTTGAGAAAATCAAAGAAGTTATTCACTGTTCGTCAAAAGATGCAAACGGATCAAACGTAACGGTCAAAGGTGTGTATTTTGACACATCGGATGGGGAAGCGTCAATTGTAGCATGTGACGGATTCAGAGCTGCGATATCACATTGCAAATGCCAGTCTGAGGCAAAGCCTATTTTGGCTCTCGCTGTGACACTTCAAAAGATTATGTCGTTACATAACGGTGAGCCGACAGAAGTCTTTACCTCAGGAAACAAGACGTTGTTCAAATTCGGTGACTATGAGATAATCACCAAACAGTTGAGCGGAACTTTTTTGGATTATAAAAAGATATTCACAACTGAACCCGGAAAGGCGGTTTTCAAAATATCAAGGAGCGGCGCTTTGGATATTCTGAACAGAGCAGAAGCCTGTATCGGAGGAGCACAAATTCCCGTTATGCTTACTGCTTCGGAAGATAAAACCGTTACCTTCAGCGTTTTGTCGTCAACAACGGAATTTAATGAGTCAGCCGAGATTGACGGCGTTATCACAGAGACGATTGAAATAGCTTTCAATCCAAGATATCTGATTGACTGCATAAAAGCATTTCCAAAAGAGCAAATCGAAATGACTCTTTACGGCCCGACACGCTTTGCTATGTTTTCTGCAGGAGAACTTCAACAGATTATACTTCCAGTCAGAACAAGGAGAAATAAATAATGGCGGACATAAATACAGCAACATTTACCGGTCGTCTCGGCTCGGACATTGAGCTTAAATGTACACAATCAGGCACTTCGGTTTGTTCGTTTGCTATTGCGGTTGAGAGACGAAAAGGTAAGGACGAAGAAACAGCAACGGTAGATTGGATTGACTGCGTTGCGTGGAGATCAACAGCCGAATATTTGTCAACATATTACGGAAAAGGCAGAAAAATCGGTGTTTCGGGAAGACTTCAAACCCGTATATGGGAAGATAAAAACGGACAGAAAAGAAAATCTGTTGAGCTTATCGTTGAAAGCGTAACACCTTGTGACAGCAAGAGGTCAGATGCAGCGGAACAGAATGTTGCAAATATAGATCATTCCGATTTTGAGGAAATTCCGGGCGAAGATGATTTTCCGTTTTAATTTGAAAAGCCCCCATCTGAAAAGGTGGGGCAGAAAGGAAAAAAACAATGATTTTTGAATTTAATATTATGAGCTTTGTTTTTGGCGGATTTTTCGCCTATGGGCTCTTAGGTATAGGTTTAGTTGTATATTGCTTGATCTGCGGAGGAAAAGACGATGACAAGTAATGCAAATTGGCAGGGCAACTTGTTAATAAACAACAAGTGCGAAATCCTTGCCGGAGTTATTCGTAATAGCAGTGGATTTGTCGTTGTTGCATTCAGGTCAAAGAGCTATATTGACTTTGACGGATTTCAAACTTTAGAAGACGCAAGATGCTTTGCGGAAAGGGCGGTCGGATAATATGAAGCTACATACTGTATCGGATGTTTTTGAGCTTATGGGTACTGAAATACGTCTTGTTGGCGGAAACGGCTGGTCGAGTTCGATTTTTAAGGTTATCAGCAATTATTCAGCAACTCAATGTGAGCGAACTTTTGTTTTTCCACCGGAACACAACGTATTTAAAGCGTTGCAGAGAAATCCAAATGTTTTTATTTCAACGGGCGACAGTCTACTAACAATTTTTGATTGTGGTGAAATACTTGACTGCGGAAAAGTTGTTGCATCGTGGGCAAAAGTTGAGGTGGTTCAAAAATGACTGAACGTGAAACACAGAAAAAGATAATTCTTGAGCATCTGTCCGCAGGAGAAAAACTGACACCTGCCGACGCATTCCGGCTTACGGGGTCAACACGTCTGTCTGCTCGCATATATGACCTCCGACGTGACGGATATGTTATCAACACTGAAATGATAACGATTCGCAACCGCTTCGGCAGAACGGCAACGGTCGCACAGTACAGCATGGGGGCGAACTCTATTGAGCAAGTACAATAATCAAAAAATCAGAGTAGGCGGAGAAGTGTTTGACAGCGAGCGTGAATATAACCGTTGGTGCGAATTGCGCTTGCTTGAGCGCTCCGGCATAATCTGCAACTTACAACGACAGGTAAAATTCCGCTTGATTGACAGTCAGAAAACGCCGGAGCGAACAGAACGCCCGTGTGATTACATAGCCGATTTTGTGTACTACGAAAACGGTAGCCGTGTTGTTGAGGACTGCAAAGGAATGAGAACCGACGTGTATAAAATCAAACGTAAACTTATGCTTGAAAAATATAACATCTCGATTAAGGAGACTTGACTATGAATATTAAAAAGATGAGGATCGTCCTTGATGATGGCGCATATATGCCTGTCAGAGGACACAAGACAGATGCAGGGCTTGATATAAAAACGCCGAAGGATGTTACCGTTCCTGCAAAAGGATCGGTGATTGTTGACACGGGAGTACATATTGAATTGCCACCGAATACAGTTGGAATGCTTAAAAGCAAAAGCGGACTGAATGTTAAATACGGAATAACCTCAGAGGGCGTAATTGATGTCGGATATACAGGCTCAATTGTTGCAAAGCTCTATAACCATAGTGAAACACATGTCATTTTGAAAAAAGGCAACAAGATTACCCAGCTTGTTATTCTTCCTATTGTTCCGGTTGAATTGGAACAGGTGAGGGAACTGATGGCTACAGAGAGAGGATCGGGCGGATTTGGCTCTACGGGTAGATAACCATGAAATCAGTAATAAGAACGGAATGTCTGCCGAAAGAGCAGAGAACAGCAATACGGCGAGCGTGTAAGGACGAGATGAAAAATCAGAACAGACGATTGTTAAAGCTGGTTTGCATTGCATTGCACGAAGAATACGGATTTGGACGAGAACGGTTATATAAACTCGTTGAGAAAATAGCGGAGATATCAAACTCCCGCATGGACGACCCTGTCTATTGGCAGCACAATGATAAATTCCTCACCGAAACACTGAAAATGGCGTGGGATATAGAAAATTACGAAGAAATGGGAGAATAACCATGGGACTGAAACAGCAGCCGAAGTGTAAAGACAAGACCTGTCGCTTCTGCACCGGCAAGTATTGCACGATACTCAAGCGTAAGCCAGATGTGTGCAGGTTTTATAAAGCAAAGGAGATAAAGCGATGAGTAGATATATTGACGTAGATAAACTTCAAGAAACCGTATATAAGAGAGTTAATAACCCTGCAATAAGAGGTTGGTTAAATTCGCTTATAAACGAGCAACCCACCGCCGATGTCAAAGAGGTAAAACACGGACAGTGGAATACGGTTTTGGACGAAAGTATATTAGAACATTACAATAACGACGTAGATATATTTGCGTGTTCAATATGTGGAATTAAATCAAAACGTCCTACAAAATTCTGCCCCTTTTGCGGTGCCAGAATGGACGGAGGTAATGAAGAATGACAAACGAGGTAAAGATATAAAAGAGCATTGGCATATAGGTCTTTTGGCTCATATCGGCAATGCTTGGTATATTTCAAATAGCGCAGGGGTACCGACAGCGTGTGAAGTTATACCCTCAACCATAGGAGAATACACAGGTTTAAAAGACAAGAACGATAAGATGATTTTTGAGGGGGATATTGTAACTATGCCAAAATATGGCGGTGGCAGACATAAAAGCGTTGTTTATTTTAAAAATGGCAAATTTGCTGTTAATGGTTCAAATTATAATTTTAAAGATATTTGTCCCAGAAATATGGAAGTCATCGGAAATATTCACGATAACCCTGAAATGTTGAAAGGATAATGAACAATGAAAGGTCAACTTGAGCAATATAAAGCTCAATTAAATGTAGTGAACAAAATAACCGAGGAAAATTGCCAAAATAAGGAGAGTTTATTATGAAAAATTGTAAAGATTGCGAATACTTCAACGGATATGACCATAGCGACGGCACTCCCTATTGTGATTATGACGGTGGCTATGAATGCTGCCCTTATAATTGCACAGGAAGGATAAATGAAGATGAATTCAAGATTATACTTGATATGCCTGAGATTTCAACATTTATTCAACATACAATTCAGAACACTGTGGAAAGCTCCGTGTATAAAATGATTGCCGGGCAAGTTAAATCCATTGTATCAGATAAAATAAAGGATTCCGCTGAAGCGTATGTTGAAGAATCCTTGAAAAAAGCCGTCGATGATGAAATTAAAACCTATATGGAGAAAGATATCACCATCGGCGGTGGCTGGTATGAACCTAAAAGAACAATGAGCCGGAACGAATATCTTGCTGAATGTGTTTCGACGACTCTTGATAAAAAGCTTGAATCGGAGCAAATCAAGAAAATCGTTACAGATTATTGTTCGAGAGAAATTACAAGCAAAGTTGACGCTCTCAAAGATGATGTTAATAGAGGAATTAAAAATACTTTTGACGCAGAAACAAGGAAAGCCCTTTCAGACAATGTTGTGACTGTGTTAATGGCAGGAGATACATATCAGAGACTTTCTGACAGTATGGGCAGATTGTTAAAATAAGGAGTGTGAAAAAATGAAAACGGAATTAGACAAGAAATCTGTTGAGCTTGAAGAAAAACAGCACGAGTGCGATATGCGTCTCGCAAGCACTATTAAATTAGAAGGTCAGATCGAAGCGTACCAATTCTGTATTAAACATTGGAGGGATAGATAATGATCAGCATAAAGAAGCCACAGAATAGAACCGAGGCTGCAAATACAATCTTTAAACTGCTCAAAGAGTTTTGGGGCGATTGCGTGTCTGTAAATATTTTTGTAAACTGCTGCGGAATAGATGTTACAACAATCGAAAAGCCGTTTACAGTTGGCTGCTCTACGAGAACAATAAATGGTACTTGGTTGCCGAGAAAGGACGGAGACGTATGAGCATAGTGCTATTTGCAATGATTGGAGCGGCGATTGACGCAGGAACCTTTTACTGGGTTATGTTTGCAATATATTGTTTGTTTCAGGTAGTCGGATGGATAACGGAAGACTGAAAAACAGAAAGGAGTAAAACGTGAATTTCAACGATTCTCACATTCCGATTTGTAATGTGAATTTTATAAACGGCATAAACACATCACAGATTTTTTATTGCCCAAATTGCGGTAAAAGGCTCAAAGTAAATCAAAGACAATGTGAATGCGGGCAACTGCTCAGATGGGATATCGAAGGAGGAAAGACAATGCAGTTAAGCGATATCGTGAAACTTGCGGCAAAAGTCGGAGCGGAGGCGGCAACGGCGGAAGCTGCACGAAAAGAGAATCAGCGGCAGAAAGAACTGAAAGACAGACGGCTTTATAACACAAAGCTCTTGCTTACAAATTACCGTGAGTTTAAGGCTTGCAGTAAAGAAGCTATTTTCAAGGCTTCACAGGCGGATGAGCTTATCAGTGTGCTTGATTTGATGTGGGACCCGAACAATCGAACCGATGCAGTGGTTGAGAGCATAAAGAAGTCAGCGATAAAGACGAAGATCATTATGACACACATTGACGCTATGCTGTCGGTGTACGGTGAGATCGTTGCGGTTTCGGATAACGATATTGACCGCCGCCGGTACTACATAATGAAAGCAAGATATATTGATGATGAAGCCCAAAGCATACAGAGTCTTGCGAGAAAATATTATCTTGATGAACGAACGGTATATTTTGATCTTGATATTGCTATAGACAAGATGTCAAAGCTCCTTTTCGGCATTGAAACAATACGCAATGATTGAACTTCAAAATGTCTTCATTGACTATTCAGAAACGGTGTAGTATAATGATATCGTAAAATTTTATGTTGAGAGAAGCACTGCGGATTGTATGGTTCGCAGTACGTCAAAAAAGGAAAAACGTATACATTGACGTTGACGGCTGGGGTTACCGTGTTTATGAATACGATGTTGACAGACCGTATATGGACAACCATTATGCGACACTTCAGGAAATGATTGATAACTACGTTTTCCCAGACGGAACTCCGCTAAAGGGATTGGTTGACGGAACTATTCCTGAAACAGGCGATGAATAAACAAATTGAATGATTATGAAGCAGACAGAATTACGCTGTCTGCTTTTTCTTTTGCAGATTAACATAACAGCGAGGTGGTGAAAGTGATTTGAAAACCAAAAGCCCCGAAAGAGAAAAAGCACGCAAATTGTACCTTAAAAGTGATAAGACGGCAAAGAACAAAGAGATTGCTGAAAAGTTGGGCGTTTCGGCATCGCTTGTTGCAAAATGGAAGAGCCAGGACAAGTGGGACAGCGAAGATTTACCGAAAGAAAAGGTAAAAAGTAAAGGTAAAAACAAATCAAAAGGTAAACCTGGAGCTCCTTTTGGTAATCATAACGCTTTTGCAAACCGAGGCGGACCGCCTCTTGGGAGTGTCAACGCATTAAAACACGGCGGTTACAGCCAAGTGTATTGGGATACGATAGACGAAGCCGAACGTGCTATGATACAGGATATGCCCGAAGATGAAGAAACAATGTTGCTTGACCAGATCAAGCTGTTTTCGGTAAGAGAACGGCGCATAATGCAAGCTATTGAAAAGGTAAAAGGTAAAGACGAGCAGCTGACAAATACAACGGTAAAGACGGAAGTACGGATGGATAACGACAGCAACGAGACGGAGGACGAAAGCTCCAAACCGTACAAATTGGTAACGTTAACCGAAAACAAGCATAACGTTGTGGCAAGGCTTGAGGACGAGCTGACAAGGGTACAAAGAGCCAAAAGCCAGGCGATAGCGACACTTTCAAAATTGAATATCGAAAAACAAAAAATTGCACTCATAAAGGAAAAGGACGATGTGGAAATCGAAGATACGTCAGAAACGGATGCGGTGATATATGGCGAAAACATTTCATCAGAGTAAAACCATTCCGTATAACTTTGGACAGAAACACATCGACTATATCCGAAAGAGTGCAAATTGTATTTATAACATAGCTGAGGGCGCAGTTCGTGCAGGAAAGACAATAGACAATGTTTACGCTTTCGCTCACGAACTCTGCACAACACCGGATAAGATCCATCTTGCAACAGGCTCGACGGCGGCGAACGCAAAGCTGAATATAGGCGATGCGAACGGTTTCGGGCTTGAATACTATTTCAGAGGCCAGTGCCGTTGGGGTAAGTATAAGGGCAATGAATGTCTTGTTATACAAGGTCCGTCAACCGGATACAAGCAAAAGGTTGTTATCTTTTCAGGTGGGGCGCTTGCAAACAGCTATAAGAAAATTAGAGGAAATTCATATGGGATGTGGATTGCGACAGAGATCAATCTGCATCACGACGATACGATAAAAGAGGCGTTTAACCGTACGCTTGCATCGAAGCGGCGTAAATTCTTTTGGGATTTAAACCCTGATAACCCGAATGCGCCGATTTATGTCGACTACATAGACAAGTATCGCAAAAAAGATGCCGACGGTACGCTGATCGGCGGCGTAAACTATGAACATTTCACGATTTTCGATAACATAAACATTTCCGAGGCTTCGCGGCAGGCGACGATAAGTCAATATGATGTCGGGTCATTATGGTACCGACGTGACATTGAGGGCGAGCGTTGTATTGCCGAGGGTCTCGTTTATGCTTTATTTGACGAGAAACGGCATATAGTTGACGATATACTTCCGCCGAGTCCACGACATCGCTATTTTGTTTCGATCGACTACGGTACCGTGAATCCCTTTGCCGCGGGCTTATGGGATGTTGACGAAGCCAATAAAACAGCAACAATGCTTCGGGAACTGTATTATTCGGGCAGCAGTAACAACCGAAAGAGCGATGAGGAATATTACAAAATGCTTGATGAGTTCATCGGCGAATATGACGTTGAGTGGATCGTAATAGATCCGTCGGCTTCTTCGATGATAGAAGCGATAACAAGGCACGGAAAATATATCTGTGTCGGCGGTCAAAATGATGTCAGAAACGGTATTCAATGTGTTACACGTTTTTTGAGAGCAGGAAATCTGCGGTTCAGTAGAAGCTGTGAGAACACATTCAGAGAATTTAGGTCGTATTGCTGGGACAAGGAAGCAAGCGAGAAAAACGGCAAGGATGAAGTAATTAAGAGGAACGATCATGCAATGGATATGATTCGTTACTTCTGTTATACGACCCTCAGAACAATATTCTGGTGGGTTACAGGAGAATAAGAGGCGGTGAATAATATGAGCTTTGGTTCTCGTCTCATAGGGAGGATCAGAAGAATGTTTAATTTAACAATGAAGAATGCTTCGGAGGCATTCGGCATAGATATCATCCATTCCCCGGAAATGTATGCGGCACAAAGCAAGTGGAACTCCATTATTACGGGTATTCCGCCTTGGCTTGATGCTGAGGATGATATTGAAACGGTAAATCTTGCTTTGCTTATGTGCAATACAAGAGCAAGGCTGACAACGCTCGATATAGGCGTTGCAATGAGCCAATCTCCGAGAACAGAATACATGCAAAGCGTAGCTGATAATCTGTTATCAAAGGTCGGGGAGAAGCTGTCGAGAGGGCTTGCTCTCGGCGGAATGATGATCAAGTATAACGGCGAGTCATGGGACATCATGTACCCCGGGCAGTTTGCTGTTACGGATAAGGACAGCAACGGCAATATACAGGGCGCGATTTTTTCGGTTCAAAAGGTTCAGGGCGATTCTATATATACAAGGCTCGAATGGCACAGATTTGAGCAAAGCGGAACCGGTAAGACTTATCAAATTACAAACAAGGTGTTCAAAAGTCCTTTGAACGGTAATGATGAGCAACTCGGAAAACCTGTTAAGCTCAATGCTGTTGAAGCGTGGAAAGACATTGAGCCCGAAGTAAGAATAGCAAATCTCGATAAACCGCTATTTGCCTATTTCAGAGTGCCCGGGGATAATTTCATTGACGAATCGTCTCCGCTCGGTGCTTCGGCGTTTGCGGGAGCGATATCTGAGCTTAAAGCGGTTGATGTCGCAATCAGCCGTAAGAATGCAGAAGTTGAGGACAGCAAGCATATTACTTTTGTCTCACAGGTTGCTATTCAATCGGCACAAAAGCAGGGAACGAAACTTCCAAGGTTCGTTAAGGGGCTCGGTGTCGGAATTAACGCCAATGAAAACTCGGCTATACATGAGCACGTTCCAACAATGCTGACAGATCAGCGCATTAAGGATATCAACTTTAACCTTTCACTGGCAGGAACAAAATGTGGCTTCTCTGAGGGCACATTTGTTATGGACGGTCAGACGGGTATGATTACAGCAACACAGGTTGAAGCCGATGACCGTGACACAATTCAGCTAATAAAAGATACCCGTGACGCCCTCAGACTCGCACTCGATCAGGCACTTTACGGTGCAGATCAGATCATAACGCTATATAACCTTGCTCCGCTCGGACTTTATGATATTGATTACAATTTCGGCGATATTACATACAGCTATGAAGAGGACAAAGCATCGTGGAAGCAATATGTAATTCAAGGTTGGGTTCCCGCTTGGAAGTATTTTGTAAAGTTTGAAGGTATGAGCGAGGAAGAAGCAAAGGCTCTTGTTGCAGAAGCACAATCGGCAAAGAAAGGCTTGTTTGAGGAGTGATATAAATGCTTACTCCCGAAGAATTGGCAGCCATTGCCGAGACAATGCAGCCGCATCTTGATGAACTGAATATGTGGATATCGCAAGATATGATTCGCCGCTTTATGGCTCGAATGGGTCGTGGCGAAAAAGAACTTTTGAGCGGTACCGATCAATGGCAGGCGCAGGTTTATAAAGAGGCAGGCGGTTTGTATGAGGATTTACAAAAGGAATTACATAACTTCACAGGTAAATCCGAAGATGAAATCAAGGCTATTTTTGAAGATGCGGGTATAAGAGCTTGGAATGCTGATGATATTTTCTATGTTGCGCAGGGCTTTGAATCTGTACCGTTGCTTAGCTCGGAGCGGATGTTAAATATCCTGACCGACTGTTATCAAAGAACCAACAATGAGGTCTACAACTTTACGAGAACGACAGCAAACGAGACTCAGCGACGGTTTATCAAACTGCTTGATTCAACGCATATGAAAGTAATGAGCGGCGCACAATCCTATACTGCGGCGGTAAAAGAAGCTGTCAGCGAGCTCGCAAGCACGCAAACAGAAGTTATTTATCCGTCGGGACATAAAGATACAATTGAAACAGCGGTTCTCAGAGCCGTAAGAACGGGCGTTGCACAGGCAAGCGGCAATATGACGCTGCAGGGAATGGAAGAACGTGACTGGGATTTGATAAGAGTCTCGGCTCATCTCGGCGCACGTTACGGTGACGGCGGCGAAAATCCGGGTAATCATTACTGGTGGCAAGGCAAACTATACAGCAGAACGGGCAGAGATAAGCGTTATCCCGACTTTATATCATCAACAGGCTACGGCTCGGGTGAGGGCTTATGCGGTTGGAATTGCCGTCACTCATACGGCCCCGGAGACCCAGATCATAATCCTTACAAAGAATACGATGCAGAGGAAAATAAGAAAGCCTATGATCTCTCGCAAAAGCAGAGAAAGATTGAGCGTACTATCCGAGCTGACAAGCTGAAGGTTAAAGGACTTCGGGAAGCTATCGACTGTGCAGAAGATAAGACTTTAAAAAAAGAGCTCTCTAAGGACTACGAAAAAGCCTCTGCAAGGCTTTCAATGCATAATGCAGAATATAACCACTTTTGCGAAAGCAACGGTCTGAAACGCTATGATGACAGATTATCAATAGCCAAGTGGAACAGGTCGGAGGCTATGAAAGCGGCGAGAAAAGCACAAGAACACCATAAGAAATGGAAAAAAGAAATAGGCGCAGATTCTTTGCCGGATTCTCTTGAAAAATACTACGATATAAAGTATAATGATCCCAAAGAATATGAACTTATTAAGGGATATTCATATGCGGTTAAGAGTGCTCAAATATCTCCGCTTGTTGGATACGATTACTATAAAGATGTTGCAAAAAATATAGAAGAAACTTTTATAGGAAAACTAACGTCAGACGGAAAAGAGATAAAAGAATTTACGCCACACTTTGTAAATCGAACAATCGGTTATACGGCAGAGCCTCACAAGAATATGCGGCAGGGAACACCGTTGGAATACTCTTTGGAAGCATTAACAAAAGGAACTGCTACAAATCCTAAGATAACAAACGGTGATCTCCGTTGTACATATTATGGAGGAAATGCTTCTGTTACATTTAGTTTGACTGATGGCAAAATTGTTCAATGCAACTTGAGAAGTAAGGAGTGATCTTAATGATAAAAATTAAAAATGAAGATGTTGAGTTTTTGAAGAAATATATCTTTGATAATGATACCGAAAAGTTAGATAAGTTATTGAATTCTAAAAATATCAATGATATTCTTGACGAATTGAACGAGTGGTTAGCTTTTGAAGGGTTTGATAAAAACTACAATCTTAATAAACTTGGTCTTCGGGTTCAAGAGATTTACGACTATATATACGCATATAACTGTTCGTAATGTATATAAGCGGCAATGACTTGTTTAAAGGAAAAATATATAGAAAATTGAAGAAATAATATGATGGCCGTCACAAATGCTGTGGCGGCTTTTTCTATGCCCGAAAACAAATAAACAGGAGGTTTGAACTTGAAAATATTTATATCACAGCCCATGATGGGCAAGTCGGATGAGCTTATTGCCGCCGAAAGGAAAATGATTATCGAACGGGTCAAGTCAATGTACGGTAATGACGTTGAAATCCTTGACAGCCTTTTCAATGATTATAATACATCACATATAAAGCATCCGCCGGTTGCGATCCTCGGAAAATCTCTTGAGGTCCTTGCACAGGCGGATGTTGCCTTTTTCTCGAGCGGTTGGAAATCGGCAAGAAGCTGCCGTATCGAATATGACGTGGCTCGGCTTTACGGTATCAGAGTAACCGGTGATGCATCGTGATCTGTCCTTATATTAAACCGACAGAGATTGAAACTCAATCGTGGTTTCAAAATGCCGATCCGTCAACACAGATATTAACGGATGGAGTAACGGTAACATCAAGTACAGTTGTTCCTCAGAAATGCAGGGAGAATGATTGTGCTGTATGGTATGACGGCAGATGTCATTATAACAAGTAAATATTTATAATTACGCTCTGTTTTTGCAGGGCGTTTTTTTATGCCCTTTTTTAGGAAGTGTCGGGGCAGAACCGGCAAAGGGCACCATTATCAGACTGTCGGCGGTCTTAATAATGCCGAAATCCGCAGGGTGCAAGCATCATCCTTAACAACTGCTTAGCGGATAACAGGAGGTTTTTGTAATGAAAACTGAAGAACTCAAGGCTCTCGGTCTTTCCGATGAGCAGGTAAGAAGCGTTTTTGAGCTTAACGGTAAGGAAATCGATAAGCAGAAGAAGCGCATTGCTGAGCTGGAAGCAGATCTCGAGAATGCAAATGAACAGTTCAAGCAGGCAGATGAAACTCTGAAAAAGTTCGGCGATATGACGCCCGACAAGTATCAGGAAGAGCTTGAAAAGTACAAGAAGGCGGCAGAAGATGCAAAGTCCGAGTATGAAAGCAAGCTCACACGAAGAGATCAGTCGGAATGGATTGATCAGAAACTGGACGAATACGGAGTAGCTTCACCGTATGCCCGTAAACAGCTCAAGGCAGAGTGCTTGTCTGAGGATAGCGGACTTAAATGGAAGGATAATACCTTTTTTGGCTTTGACGACTTTATGAAAGCGGCAAAGAAGAATGACAACGGTCTTTATCTTTCGGAAGAAGAGAAGCAGGCTGCGGCAAAAGAAAGTGCCGCAAAGGAAAAGGCGGCGAGGTTTACCGGACCAATGCAAGGTGACGGCACAGGGACGGAAACAAAAGCCAAAGTACCGCCTAAGATTTTTTAAATTAAGAAAGGATTGATATTTTATGTCACGTATCACAGCATTGTCAATGTTGACAGAAGCAGAGGGCAAGGCTTATCTTGCCGAACGTTACGGTGCAGTTATTGAGGGACTTCAAAAGTCGCTCGTTTCCGCATCAATGAAAAACAAGGAGCTCTCGGGCGATCCCGACGCAGGTTCACTTGAAGCAAAGAGATTTGTAAATGCCAGCGCAAAGACCTACGGTACTGCGAGAACAGCAGGTAAGGGCGATAAGGTAAAGGCTCAGGCAGTTACAGTCCAGCTTGACCAGGACAAGGAGATTATCGAGGAGCTTGCGGAGAAGGACGTACGTCTTTTGGGCGTTGAGGGTGTAATCGACCGCAGAACAAACAACCACGTTCTTGTTATGAACTCAGAGCTTGACAAGAAGTTCTTCGCTTGCGCCGCAGACAACGCAACAAGCGTTAATCTTACGGGATATGACAAGATCGAGGATAAGCTCGAAGCATTTATCCAGGAGCTTGAAACAACTCAGAATGATTTCGTTGACGGTATTCCCCGTGAGATTATGAGACTTGTTCTTTCCCCGAAGTATTACGGACTTATCCGTAATCAGCTTGATAAGCAGGAGAGAGCGAATGTCGACACAGGTACAGAGTCGTTTAATGTATGGCACGGCGTTGAAACCCAGTCTTGCGTTCATCTTCCCACAGGTGTTGACGCTGTTATTATGGCTGACGGTGCGGTTGCACAGCCCGTTTATTCCAACGGCTATAAGGCAGAGAAAATTCCTCTTTCAGACGACTATGCCGTTGAGCTGTTCTTCTATTACGGCACCAAGGCGGTTACCCCCGACCTTATTTTCAAGCCGGCAACGTTTACAAAGGTCAATACAGCTTCGGAGACCTATGACAGCTCCAAGACGTATTACACCGAGTCGAACGGCGTTTACACGGTAGCCGAGATTACCTCTTTTGCTTCGGGTACTACTTATTACACGATGAACTGAGGTGACGGCAATGCTCTTTATGAATAAGCGGACGGGAAATATCCTTTCCGCTACAAACAAAACGAGCATAGCTATGATGCAGGCTTCGGAGAACTATACAGAGTATAAATCCACACCGAAGCCTGCCAAGAACGGCAGAAAGAAGAAGCCGGCAAAGGAGGGCTGAGTATGTATTCTACAAGTCAATTCTATGTTGAAGAATACTTCGGGAATGAAATCCCCTTGGACGATATAAACAAGTATTTGAGTCGTGCTTCTGACGAGCTTGACACGCTCACATACGGTCGTTTAATCAAAGCCTATCCTACGGAACAGATATACGATAAAAAAGTCCAGAAAGCCGTTTGTGCGGTTGCTGAGTGCCTTTACAAGATAGAGGAACAGCGCAAAGCGGTTGCGTCAAGGATTGATACTGACGGAAAATACACGGGACCGATATCCTCAATAAAAGCAGGGGAAGAATCGGTCTCGTATACTTCCGTAAACAGCAGTTCATCTGTGTATTCCGCTGCGGCCGCAAGCAAGGAAGCACAAAATCAGCTGATAGCTGAAACGGCGACACGGTATATCGCAAATGTTCCTGATGCGAACGGAATCAATCTGCTGTATGCAGGCGGTGAAGCCTATGTTTGACAAAACTATAACTCTTTTTAACCATCTTGACGGCCAATGGCTTGTTTCCGTAATTCCCGATGTATCACTTGTTGAAAAGAAATCGAGCGAGCTAAAGTCGGGAGAAACCAACAACGGCGATACGGTTAAAATGCTGATACAAAGCGACAAGGAACAGCAAATCAGAACGACGGACGGATTGAAGCGATACGCTCAGCCGAAAATGTTTAAAGGATCGGATGAGATAACGTTTGATCTTGCGAAAGATTTCTTTTATGTCGGTGATTGGAACGATGTCAAGACTGTCTCCGACTCGGACTATGAAAACGGACTTTATAACGCAATGAACGACGCATACGACGGAGTGTATCTCATTTCATCGTGTGCGTTTTATTCTCTGCTTCCTCATTTTGAGATAGGGGGTAGGTAATATGAGCGATATAAGTCATTTTAAAGGGATATCGGTTGTTGACGGAACGATCAAAGCCGATATAAGTTTTGACCGCTTTTCCAAACAGTTTCAAGAGGCTCAAGATTGGCTCGGACATCAGGTGCTTGAAGATTGCAAGCCCGTGATGCCGCTTAAATCAGGCACATTGCAACAAAAAGCATCTGTTGAACAGGGTGGAAGATATGTTGTTTTCCCTGGACCTGAAAGTCGCTTTCTCTATATGGGAAAAGTCATGGTTGATCCCGATACGGGAAGTCCATGGGCAAAGCCGGGCGCAATTAAGGTGCTTACAGACAGAGACCTTATTTACGGCAGACCCGAAGCAACGTCACATTGGTTTGACGAAGCTAAGGCGAGAAACGGTGAATACTGGATAAAAAGAGTTAAAGAAATAGGAGGCGGCGGATAATGCTACCAAAAGCAAAACAAACGATAAAGATCGACGTCGAGGGTTCGGAAGTGGTTTCAACAACGCTTCTGAAACTCATAAACGAGTTTCCGGGTAAGACAGAACGAATTGCTTTTTCAACACTCGGAGAAGCGGCTGGAATAGGCTTTTTCCCAACCTCCGGGGCGGCTATATTGTCAGATAAAACAGATATTTGCGGTCATGTAACGCAGATATGCCAATATCCGTTCAGCGTGGTTTACCGCTGTTCACCGTCAACAGAGCAAATGAGAATAAAAATTAAGGAGTTTCTTGACCTGCTCGGTAAATGGCTTGAAAAGCAGGACGTCATTGTTGACGGTAAAACATACAAGCTCGAAGAATATCCTGCTTTATCGGCAGGAAACAGAATTATCCAGTCTATAAGCCGTACCAATGTTGCACACCTTGCGACGGCATATCAGGACGGTACAGAAGATTGGTCTTTTTCAGCAACGCTGAAATACAAAAATGAATATGACAAATAGGAGTGATTTTAATGAGTATTGAAAGAAAATACCTCGCACATTACATTGACTCATCCTTTAGCACAGGTACACCTGCTTACGTCCGCCTTGGTGCAGACCTTGAGGAGTACAATGTTGAGCTCAACCCTGATGTTGAGACAAAGAAAAACATCTTGGGCGAAAACAGTGTCCGCATAAAGGGATACGAGGTGTCGGGAGAGCCTGACCCGTATTACAGCGAATACGATGATGCGCTTTCCAAAAAGATTTTGGATCTTGCAAATGAAAGAGCAACAGGCGACACCTGCAAGACAACCGTTGTCGATGCACTTTTTAAGGCGGACGGAACGTGTCTCTGGGCGTACAAAGAAGATGCAATCATAGTCCCGAAGTCAATCGGCGGTGACACATCGGGTGTGCAGACACCGTTTACCGTACATTATGCTGGAAATCGTGTCAAGGGAACGTTCGACGCTGATAGCAAGACGTTTACTAAAAGTGAGGCTTCTGCCTGATAAGCTTAGTGGGCTGTGCTTAACAGCCCTCAATCATTTTAACCAAACAAGGAGGATATCATTATGGCAAACGATAAAGTTAAAAATTTCGGTATTGTGGTTGATGACGGTACCGTCAAAGAGGTTATCCGTAATAAATACGGACAGGAGATCGGCGTGTTTTACTTTGTGCCGACCGATCTGAATATGGCAGACCGTTACGATGAGGTTGTCAAAAAGATACCTGAGATTACAAAGCCGCTCGGAAATATTGACATAAATTCCGATGGCTCAACTAACGAAGAGTCGGCAAAGGAAACAATGGCAGAGGCGGTCAGACAGCTTTATGAAGCCTGCGATTATTTGTTCGGCGGCAACTATTCGGAAGCCTTTTTCGGCAAGGTTCATCCGTTTGCTCCGTGTAACGGTAAATTCTACTGCGAAAACGCTCTTGAAGCGGTTGGTAATTATATCGGCAGTCGCTTTGACCATGAGTTTGCAAAAATTGATGACAGAGTTGCAAAATACACTCATGGATACCGTAACGGCAAGCATAAAAACGGCGGACAGCGCAAGAAAAAGAAGTGATGAAGTATGCTGCCAAACAGATTAAATGTAAACGGCAAGGAATACTCTATCAGAACCAATAAGGATGATATCCTCAAAATTATAGAGGCTTTTAATGATCCTGAATTGGAAGATAAGGAAAAAGTTTATATCTGTCTGTATATCCTTTATCGTGATTTTAATATGATCCCGCAAAAGGACTATGAGGAGGCTTTCAAGGCGGCAGTCGGATTCATTGACTGCGGGATAAAGAATGACAATAAGCGACCTACACCCAGCACAATGGACTGGGAACAGGACGCTCCGTTACTTTATCCTGCAATCAATAAGGTTGCGGGTTTTGAAACCCGAAAGGTGCGCTATATGCACTGGTGGACTTTTATGGGATATTATATGACGATCGAGGACGGCTTGTTTTCAACGGTTTTGAGAATAAGATCAAAAAAGGCAAGCCACAAAAAGCTCGAAAGGTGGGAGCAGGAATTTTATAACTCAAACAAAGACTTATGCGTTATAAAGAAAAAGCTCTCAGCCGAGGAACAGGCGGCTAAGGACAGACTTATTGCGATTTTGGACGGTAAAAGCCCGTAAAGGACGGTGACAATATGGCTGATAAAGCTGATGGTTCAATTATTGTTGACACCGAAATAGATCCTACGGGATTTGAAAAGGACAGCGTAAAACTGCGAAATGCCATACAATCGCTTAATAAAAAGGTCGAGAATTTAAGACCGACTTTTAATAAAGCGATTACAGGCAGTGCATCGGCACTGTCCTCTTTTAATGCAAAAGCGGGTGCTCTCAAACAAACCATTGCGGACATTGAGGACGAAATGGCGGCACTTGCAACAAAGAGAGTTCCGACGGAGGAGTATCAAAAGGCGTGTAATTCTGTTGAAAAGTATGAGGAAAAGCTGGCGGCTTTGGAAGCAAGACAAGAAAAACTCGCAAATCGTGGGGTAAACGAAAATTCTTCACAATGGAAGAACTTAACAAGCGACATCAATCTTGTATATGACAAGTTAGAAAGAGCAGTTGAAGCAAAACGACAATTTGAAGAATCGGGAAACACCCACACATTAGGTTCTGAGACAACGCAGTACGCACAGCTCTCAACCTCTCTTGAAAGAGCAAAAATCAAGTTGAGCGAGATGAATCAGCATAGCTCATCTTTATTGGCAAAGCTCGGTCAAATAAATTCTCCGATGCGTGAATTCGTTTCTGTCTTGCAAAATGCCCCGTCTCTTACTGATCGATTATGGAACGGTCTCGCAAATGTCAGCAATGTGTTTTCAACCGTGAAAGAAAAAGCATCATCTGCGCTTAGTGTTATTTCTCATATTAAAGATTTTGCGGTTGCAATTAATCCCGTTTCAATTAAAACTTCACCGGACTGGGATAAGAAGATCTTAAACTCATTTGCGGCGATTAAGCAGGACGCTGGTAAGGCAATGGGCGTACTAAACAGAGGGCTCGGAAAGGCAGTATCGGCAGCTGGATATCTTGCCAAGAACTTTGGCAAAATGGCCGTCGGGAAAATAGTTTCCGGCGTTAAGTCGATGGCATCACATATAGCTAAATCTGTAACTCACAGCAGCAAGCTCAAGGGCGGATTTGACAGAGCTTTATCCTCAATAAAGCGCATTGCCCCTGCGTTGTTGGCGGCAAGGGGTGTTATGGGTATTCTTCGTAAAGCCGTAAGTGCATATATGGAAGAAAACGAAAGCCTTAAAAGCACTCTTAACGCTTGTTGGAGCGGTATCGGTCAGATACTCGGACCCATTATTACTAAGATGGTAAATCTGCTTGCTCAAGGTGTGGCTTATGTCCTTAAATTCCTGAGCTTGTTTGGGATAATGGGTAAGACAACATCGAAATCAATTGACTCAAGTACATCGAAAGCGAAGAAAGCAACCAAAGAGCTTAAAGGTCAGCTTGCTTCATTTGATGAAATAAACAAGCTGAGCGATAACAGTTCCGATTCGGATACAGATTCGGGAACAAACTCTACGGGAGCACTTCCGAGCGTTGAAGTACCTGACTTTGCAAAGCTCATTGCAGATCAGCTGAAAAATGGCGATTGGGCAGGAGCGGCAACAACACTTTCCGATAAGGTCAACAGTATAATCAACGGTGTTGATTGGGAAGGAATAGGGGCGAAGGTTGCTTATTACTTCAATGGTGCATTAACATTCATTGCAACAGCTATTGAAAAGATAAATTGGTACAACATCGGAGTTAAGCTCGGAAAGTTTCTCAACAAGATAATCACGGGTGTAGATTGGAAAAATCTCGGTGTAATTCTCGGTGCAAAATTTAAAATTGCAGTTGAAAGCTTGGGCGGACTGTTTGCGACGATCAAATGGAAAGACCTCGGAAAAGCATTATCCGACTGCCTTATGGGTTTGTGGAACTCAATTGATTGGGCACAAGCCGGGAAGATGGTTTCGGACGGTATAACCGGTATTTTGGACACAATCAACACGTTTCTCGAAGAGACGGATTGGCAGCAAATTGGCGAAGATGTTGCAACATTTATTCGTTCCATTGATTGGAATGGCATTTTTGATGGATTATGTGAGGGTATTGGTGCGGCACTCGGAGCATTAGGCGCTTTCCTCTATGGATTGATAAAAGATGCATGGGACGACGTTGTTGATTGGTGGCATGATGTTGCCTATGAAGACGGCGAATTTACAATGCAAGGTCTACTCGACGGCATATGGCAAAAAATAAAAGATATCGCTAATTGGATCAAGGAACATATTTTTCAACCGTTTATCGACGGCTTCAAAAATGCCTTTGATATCCATAGCCCGTCGAAGGTTATGGAAGAACTGGGCGAATTTATTATTGACGGCTTGTTCAACGGTATTTCAACTGCATGGACGAACATAAAAACTTTCTTTGAAGATATGTTCAAGAATGTCAAGGATACGATAACTCAGGCGTGGGACAGTGTGAAAGCAAAGACCAAAGAAGCGTGGGACAACGTTGGTTCAAAGGTTTCTACCGTTGCGGCGAACGTTTATAATTCCGCAAGCACCAAATTCAGTAGCTTGAAAACGTCAATACATAATAATGTTGAAAGCATGCGCTCCAAAGTCTCAACCAGCTTTGAGAACATCAAGAGTAATATAACAGGCAAATTGCAAACAGCTTATGACCTCGTGAAAAATAAAAATTGGAAATCTATTGGTACTAATATCTGTACTGGTATTTCTAACGGTCTCAATGAAAAATGGGAGTGGCTGAAAAATAAGGTCGGAAATGTTGCGTCTTCTTTGCTCACCAAAGCGGAAAACGTTCTTAAAATTCATTCTCCGTCAAGAGTATTTAGAGACAGAGTCGGTCTTAATATCGGTCTCGGTATCGGCGTAGGTGTTGAAAAGTCAACACCGCAGGTAGTTAAGACTGTATCAGGCTTGGCACAGGCAATCTCTGAGGAGGTTAAAGCGGGGGACTATACCGCAAGCATGAGCATTAACACAACTAAGCTAAACGGCGGTTTAAACGAGTTCTCAGACACTGTGGTTGACAGTTTTAACACTCTTATGGATCGCTTGCAAGCAATAGCCGATAGCGTGACATTTACTATGCCGGCGGTTGCTAAAAGTACAGTTGTTCCGTATGCAGTTTCGAGCGGATATTCTGATCTTGTCGGCACCAAAGATAGCTCGAAAGAGGACTTCGGAAAATATATCGCAGTAATTGATCAGCGATTTGTTGAAATCTTGCGTGTTTTACAGTCGCAAGCAAACAGTGATAGAGTTATAAAAATTTATCTTGACGGAAAAGAGATATCCTTTTCCTCCAAAAAGCATTCGAGCAGATTTGATTTCGCAACAAACGGAGGTGAGCTTTAATGCCTATTTATACAGGGACTGTTGATACCTCAACGGAAATGATTTTGATAAAAAAAGGCAATAGCTGGTACACCGTTCCGAATGTGCAAAATGCAAAAATTACAGACTGTAAACTTTGGGGAAAAGATACTGACCGGTCAATGACTGGCGAATTTAAAGGAACGCTCATAGGGTTGTTTCCTAAACTTTCATTGACCGTAGGTTATCAAACTGCGTCTGAGCGTGCCGAGCTTTCGACTTTGCTCAATCAGGCTGTAACGACTGTACGGGCGTACAATGTCAGCAAGCAAAAGTTCCAGATTGTGCCATTTTACTTTAATGATGTTGAAAACACTATCGGATTTTGGGACAAGCACGGACATTTTGACAGTAGCGGAAAATACATCAGTGATACATTGTTTGATGAAATATCATTTAATGTTATCGCTACAAAGAAATCAACGTAGGAGGTGACGCTATGAGCAAAACCGTACAGGAAATAATGGAGGTAATGGGCAAGACTGTTGAAGCGACCATGAAGCTGGAACGTAAAAACGGCAGTTCGTATGCCCACATAGCCGACATCACCCCGGAAGATATCAATGAAATACGGTATTACTTTGACGGGGCATTGTACCGCTCCGTGATGCGTTGTCTTGAGGTTAAGCTCAAAGGGGACTGGACAGCAAAAGCAAAAAAAGGCTTGTTGCTCGATAGTTTAAATCTCACGGTAACACACCCAGAGGGTGACCGTGCGACAATCGGCTATGGTGGATTTTATATCGCAGAAGCTCCCGAATATGATGCGGCGCAAGACATTACAAGCATTATTGCTTACGATGAGCTTTACTTGTCAATGCAGCCATATACTGCATCATTGTGGCAGAGCGGTATTACCGTTAAAAATTACCTTATTGCTATATTAAATAAGCTCGGTATCAATTACGATACAAACAGCCTTAGTCTTATGGCAAACGCCGATAAAAAGATTACGAGCGAAAAGTTCCTTGACATCGAAAATGACAGCACCGAAGCGGCATATACATACCGTGATATTCTTGACGAAATTGCAAAGGCTTCGGGCGTGACGTTTGCGTTTAAGAATTCACTCGGAGGCGATCCGTTTAAGCTTTATTGCATAAAGCCGACAGAGAGCGGCTATGTGATTGACGAGAGCAACCTCCGAAGTGTGACTATCGGTGCAAAGTACGGACCGGTTATGGGCGTTGTATTAAGTCGAGAACCGCAGGAGGATAATGTATTCTATCCGTCAAATCTTACGGATTCTCAGACCGCAGTAAAAATCTCAAACGTTGAAATAATGGAAGATTCGGGAAACGATGCATACCGAGAGACATTTATTCAAGGCATATATAACAATGTCAAAAATACGGAATATTACCTTTATGACCTTGATTCGTTCGGTATCGGCTTTCTCAATTTCGGAGATATCTTTACCCTCAAAGTCTGCGAGCGAAAAAACGGCGAAATTGGCGACGAAAAAGAGTATAAGACAATCTTAATGCGTACGGACATGACTGTTGGCGACGGAATAAAAGAAAAGTCAAAGCTTGAAGCTCCGCAGGCCACATCAACGGACTACGCTGCGGCATCAACCACTGACAAAGCCTTGAAAAAGACAATGCTGAAGGTTGACAAACAGGAGCAGAGAATTACCGCCCTTGTAAAAGAGACGGACGAAAAATATTCTAAGTTGACGCAGACTGTTGACGGATTTGAAACAGAGATAGCCGACACAAAGAACGGGCTTGAAGCTAAGATAAGCGCGACGGCAAAATCTTTTGAACTGACGTATGCGAAGAAAGAAACCGTTGACGGTCAGATTAAGGGCATAACAGATCAGCTTGAAGGCATTGACGGAAAAATCGAAGGCAAGGTAACGACCGAGGTGCAGAAGGACACTACGATTTCAATCCTTGCTGGCAAGGTCGAATCCAAAATCAGCGGAAACTATGTCGCAAAAGCAACGTATGACAACGAAAAGAAAAATTGGCTGTTGAAGACAACCTATGATTCTTACGTCAAACAGACAGATCAGCAAATTTCTGCCGCCGTCAGCAGAGTGCAGACGCTCGAAAGGGCAGAGTATGTTACGAAATCGCAGTGCAGCTCTTTAATAAATGCACAGGCGGATAAAATTGCGCTTACGGTTGAGAGCAATTTGAAATACGAAAGCCGGAATCTGTTAATGGATTCGGAGTGTTTTGAGCACTTGACACCTACGGGATATCATGCGACATATGTAAGCGACTACGTTGCAACAGGTCAATCATATCTGCCGTCCGGCAAGGCAAGACAGCTAAAATTTAAGGCTGAATCCGCCGAAGCAGGAATAAAATTCAGTGCCGCCGATACGGTGGGAGGCAAGGATAAAATCAAGCCGAAAACAACGTACACGCTGTCATTTTGGGCACGTCTTTATAATGACAACGACAACGCCCCACAAAATCTGTATTGGCAGGAATCGGTATATACTGCAACATCACCGAACGGCACAGTATATGACAATAATCGGACACGAGGTCTCGAAATAAACGGCAGTTGGCATAAGGTCGTTATCGTTTTTACAACGCCCGAAAATGTTAGTGATTTCCAGCTGAGATTTTCCCTCACGAGCTGTGTGATGAATCAGCTTTATACGATTGTTATATCCTCTCTCAAACTCGAAATCGGCAACGTTGCGACGGAATGGGCGACACGCACACCGTCGGCAGCAGAGGTCGAAGAGTATGCGAAATCCGAGATAGCTCAGCTCCCGGATAGGATCACGCTTTCCGTCGAGAAAAATCTCAAAATCGGGGCGAGGAACATTTTGCTTGATTCGGCGTGTTTTAAGAGTTTTACACCGAGCGGATTCTACGCAACAGTCAGTAAGGGTATATCTTTTTCTGATTCTGCCGTACCGTCAGGATATCATAATCAGATAGCTTTCACACCTACACAAAACGGGGCTTGTGGCTTCCAGTTTAATTCAAACGATATAATCGGGGAGGCTTCAGGAAGTGTTAATCGGATTAAGCCAAGCACGACATATACGCTATCTTTTTGGCTTAAAAGCTTTGCACACGCTGGCATGACACTGAATCTTGACCGCTTGATTTATTGCGGTGCCGGTAATTCCCCGACTATTGACAGTCAAAGATGTAAAGTTCCTGCAATACCGTCAGATTGGGAAAAGTACGTAATCGTATTTAAGACACCGGCGACTGTTTCAGAGTTCCGCCTGCGTTTTATTTTGCTTGATTGTAGTACAAAAGACGAAGCTATTGGCCTGTATATATCCTCCCTCAAACTTGAGGAGGGTACAATCGCTACAGATTGGACGCCGTCAACAGATGATATAGATCAATCCGTTAAATCGGTACAAGCAAAAATAGATATGTGCGTGCAGAAGGATGAGAACAATAATCTTGTTTCCGAAATCAATATCGCAAGTAATAAACTGGCAATTAACACGGATAATTTTACACTTGCAAAAGACGGAACAATGTCTTGTACGGGTGCAACCATAACAGGTGGAACAATCTTGTGTGGAGATACTAACACTTCCATGTTGATAGCACAGGGCGCAATTGTGCATAAATTTGACGGCACTGAAATAGGCCAAATCGGACTAACAATGAATCCGGACAGCTCAGGCAATATGCAATATTACGAAAGAATATCAGGAACGGTCGGAGTTCAGATAAGTGCTAACAACTATGCCACATTTGTTGACGATGCAGGTTTTGTAGTTTGCTCAAATGCCAGAGATACAACAATAAATGTCAGTATTTCGTCAACTACTGATTGGTCGTATGCGTCCTATTCGTCGGCGTTGAGAAGTATTGTTGAAGCGGATTCGGCATTAATTGTATCGGCAAACCGAGGAAATAATAACTTGTATTTAGAGGGCAGCAGCATTGTAACATGCGGACAGCTTGAAGCGTTAAACGATGTTAAAATAAGTGGACAGCTTGAAGCGTTAAATGGTGTTAAACTACGAACTGCCATTGGTACGAGTTCTAGCAAATCATATGTATATGTCGTAGCAGATAAAAAGACCGGAGAAATCGGCTTTTTGTCAGCATGATAAGGAGGACACAATGAAAACTACAATCGAAAAGATACTTGATGCCCGTGAGACGCTTTCACGGCTTGCAGAAAAGGCGTTACCAGTAAGGCAGAGTTACAGGCTGGCAAAGCTCGTTAAAGCTGTAAATGACGAGCTGAGCATATATGAGGGCGAGAGGATAAAGCTCTGCGAGAAATACGGCACGCTTGATAAGGACAACGGCGTTTACAAATTCGAGGGCGAAAACCGCGAGAAATTTAACGCCGATATAAATGTCCTGTTAAGCCAAGAGGTCGAGCTTGACGTCAAGCCTATTGACATCAGCAACCTCGAATTATCGGCACAGGACATCATCAACATTGAGCCGTTTATTGAGGTGATTAATGATGATTAACAAAATCACAGTCAGTGAGCGGAGGGGACTGTTTCCCGAATATTCAAGCCTCGGCACAATAGGGGAGAAGAACGCAACGACGCTGTTGTTTCTTCTCCCTTTGTCATTACAAGGCTATGACAAAAAAATCGTCTGTGAGACCGCACAGGGCAGTTTTGTTTATGACCTCACAGACACCACATTTCCACTGCCGAGCGAGGTATTGACCGACAACACGCTTGATTTGCAGCTCATTTTAAAGGATGCCGAAACGGTAATTTGGAAGTCAATCCCTACTACGTTTTATCTCAATCCGAGCTTGGACAGCAGCGGCGAAAATGCCTTTGACGAACTGAAAAGACAATGGACTGCCGAAGCACAGCGTCCGTTGACTATCCTTGTTAATCGTGTGACTGAAAAGGTCACGGAATTGCTCAATGAAAGGAGAAATAAACCATGAGTGACTATACAACACCAACTGTTTCTGATGCGACTGTGAGCAATCTTGCAAAGGTGATCAGCTCGTTTTATACCGAGATTTCAGGCGATGTCGGAAACATCAATGAAATGCTTGCGGAGGTTATTACTAAGCATTATTCTGTAAACCACGAACCGCAGATAGAGTTACCTTTTGAGAAAGAATATGAGTATATTAAGGAAAAGGTGAATAAGAGCTTGGCAGGTAGCAAGAAACTTGATAACTTTACTCATATCTTTATTTCCGGCTATTTACCGAATGGTAAGACAATTCATCCTAACTCAATTGAGGAAGATGAGAACGGGATCACAGTATCAAAATATTCTCAGCTCTACATCAACGGCGTTCCTTATACATCGTCTGACTATACATGCCGAGCTGAAGAAGGTGGCTGGGAAAAGCTTAATGTTTTGATTATCGGTACACCGAAAATGTCACCTTATGCTGCGAGACTTGATATTGATTATGCAGATATCCCTTTAAAGAATTTTAAGATGATTGTCTTTGACGATTTAGAGGAACCTGTAAGCCCAAATATCAATAGTTTTCTCGCCGAGGACATCAATACATTGAAAATTATTGGTAACTTGGATTGGACTTATATGGGGCTTTGCACTCTTAGAAGATTGGAAGTTACAAAAGACATAATTGTTACCAGTACAATGGATTGCCCTTGTATTAAAGAATTGATTATTCCGAATGTAACCACCGTGCCAAATACGAATCCCGACGATAAACATAATATTGTTTTGCTTGATATATCAAATGCAGGAACAGTAGCAAGTATTAACGGTGTAAATTTGGCTGGGAAAAAGCTTAAGTTAAATTGTAGTGAAGTCGCTACAGATGCATTTGCATCCGCAGAAATAGAAGAAGTTAACATAGGGAATAGATGTCAGTCTCTTGGGTATCACACCTTTGGCAGTTCTAAAGTTAAAAAATTTATTGGCGGAAGAGCATTAACAGGCATAGGGGCAGTAGCATTTGAGGCAAGTTCTTTACTTACAGAAATTATTTTAAATAATACACAACCTTTAAAAATAACTGGAAATGCTGTTTTTAACCGATGTGCTAACTTAATGACTATTAAATTTTCATATCTTGGCGAAATGAGTAATGCTTTTGTTGGCTGTACTGCCCTTACAAATCTTAGTTTCATTGATAAAAGCATATCTTGTAATTTATATTTTAATGCTTCTTCGAGGCTTACCGAGGAAAGCTGTTTAAATATAATTAACGCCATTGCGGATAATGCAAAAATTACAGTTCAGCTACACTCCGTTGTTAAAACGCAGATGACAGATGGTTGGTACTGTAAGTTATTGGGTGATAAGTATGTTTCTTGTACTGCTGAAGATGAAGGTGCAGTAACACAGGCATCAGCTATTCTTGCAAGAGGAGGTACATTGGCATGATTCAAAAGTTAAGTACAACATACAGCAAGGAGCATTGCGCTTGCTATGACGAGTACGACGGTGACACGCTTGTTGCCGTTATGATCGAGCCTGAGAGCGGTTACAAGCTCAGATATGCTGACGGCGAGGACAGCTACGACATAAGCGGATTTGCTTTAATCAATGTAAATGCGATTGATACAATTGACTGTTATTCGGCTGTCGAAGAAAGCACAATAACGCCGACAGATGACGAAGAACTGTCAGCGGAAGAGGCGTTGTCTATAATTACAGGAGGTGTATCGGATGAAACGGTCTGAAGCTAAAGCTTACAGAAACAAGGTGGTGCAGGGCGAGACAGTTGAAAAGCTCGGCGGCATTACGGAGCAAATCGAGCAATCGGATAAAATAGGCTACGATTGGCACAATTATTACGTCGGCGATAAGCTTGTCAAGTCCGAATACATTGAGCAGGACAACCCTGTAGGCACACAGGATAACCCATTTGAATGGTCGCCCGGCATGCGGCTAATCCCAAACGGATATTACACATACAACGGCAAGAGATATGTTGCTATTGCCGAGGGTAGCCCTGAAACAATCACAGCGGAATACTTTGAGGAATTTTAAGGAGGAATAATCATGTTACAGCCAACAGGAAACAAACTCATAGACACAATTATCTACGTCGGTGCATCGGCACTTATTTTTAACGGAATACTTCCGATTTTTGCACTGATAATCGAGTTTTTGAATGCTTTGATGTGAGGTGAGAGGATGAGCGAAAACATATCGACAGAGGAGCGACTTGCAAAGCTCGAAAGCGAGAATGTGACATTGTTTCACTATATCAAAGAAATAAAGGACGAACAAAAGGAGTTCCGCAAACTCGTAGCTGCGGTTGAAAAGATAGCCAATCAGACGGCGGACAACAGAGAAATGCTTGAGCAGAACAATAATAAGCTTGACGACATTTCGGCACGTTTGACGGACGTTGAACATCAGCCGGCAGAATCAGCCAAGAAAAGAGCCGACAAAATATCGGACACGGTTGTTGCGGTCGTTGTGACCGGAATTGTGAACGCTATAATTACGGCTGTAATTACATTTTTAACCAAATAAGGAGGAATTATCATGAAGAAAATCAATCTTAAGGGCGTAACAGCGCAGACCTGGGCGAGAACTCTCGTTCTTGTCCTCGCCCTCATCAGCCAGCTTGCCGTTATCCTCGGCAAGAGAAGCGAAGCTATTGATGTAGACCAGTGGCAGGAGTATGTTACATATGCTTTCACCGTCGGCGCATCAATCGTCGCATGGTGGAAGAACAACAGCTTCACCAAGAACGCACAGACGGCTGACAATATCCTAAACGGAGGTGACGACAATGGCTAAGAGAGTATATGTCGGCATCGGTCACGGCGGTTATGACTCCGGAGCTGTCGGCAACGGCTTCAAAGAAAAGGACTTGACGCTTTCAATCGGAAAGTATTGTAATGAGCGTTTGAAGCAGTACGGCATTGAAACAAGAATAAGCCGCACAACCGATTGCGATTCGTCAATCAGGTCAAAGGCTGCTGCGTCAGACGCTTTCGGTGCTGATGTTTGCATGGATATTCATATCAATGCGGGCGGCGGCAACGGCTCTGAAGTCTTTTATTCGCACGTTTCGCCGAGAGGAAAGAAACTTGCTCAGGCTATTGTTGACGCAACCTTAAAAATCGGACAAAACACAAGAGGTATCAAAACAAAGCTTGATACTGACGGCACGGATTATTTCGGAATGATTCGTATTCCCGAAGCACCAGCCGTACTTGTGGAATGTGCGTTCATTGATAACAAGGCAGATGTTCAGATTATCAATACCGAAGCAAAAAGAAAGGTATTCGGATATGCCATTGCTGACGGCGTTGCAAAGTATCTCGGTGTAAAGCTGCCGACCGCAAAGCCCACCACGCCGAGCAAGCCGACAACCGCAGCAGTCAAGATTGAAGCACCGAACCTTAGCGAATACCTCAAAGAGGGTGACAAGAGCCTTACTGTCTACTCATACAAGCAGCTTCTTGCACTGCTCAAGAAAAAGGGTATAATCTCGCAGGGCGTAGACAATAACGAGATCTTCGGCGCAGGAACAAAGACCGCAACCGAGCAGGTACAGAAAGCCGCAGGCATAACCGTTGACGGCCTTGCCGGGCCACAGACAATAAGAGCTTGCTATGTCCTGGCGAGTAAGTAAGTTTTAAAAATAAGGCAAGTTTTTAAATCTTTATTTAATTATTTTCAAAATAGCATAATAAATAATTTTACAGCTAATACAAATTCACCGTCAAAGATAACGGAAGCTATCATTGGCGGTGAAAAATAAAAGTAATAAATTTGACAATACTAATCATATGTTTCTGTAAACATGTGATTTATAAAAATATATGTAAAATCAAATTTTTA